>Ga0315914_1000710_pt1 | contig 44864 bp, 25 predicted proteins | sample MpolenodulesMG_FD_203920 | JGI IMG/M metagenome (GOLD analysis project Ga0315914, IMG submission 203920) | Medicago polymorpha root nodule microbial communities from Los Angeles, California, United States - elongated nodules | ecosystem: Host-associated > Plants > Roots > Nodule | place: USA... | reverse complement strand
AAATTAATTATAAATTGTTTAAGAAATTCATAATTATGAGGGAATAAAAATTCATAATTAATTTATCCCTGGTCGAAGAAATTTAATTTTTTGTGTAAAGCTATATTTTAACGTGCTAAACATGTATGAAAAAAATAGTGAAAAAATCCAACATGTAGGTCACATTTTTAGACTACACGTATATTATAGGGTGGTCAAAAATAAAAAGAAATTCAAGTTACAATGCTAGAATATATGTTTTGTATTTTATAGGGTCATTTTTCAGACATAATGTATATTACAGGGTCAATTTGAACAATTAACCCGTTAAAATAAGAGAGATGAACCCGTCAATAGTGTGCTAAATAAAATTAGGAGTTAAATGTCTTTTCCGAGCCTATTTACGTGTGAGAATCTTCAGATTTTGTCCAAATTTTTCTATTTGTAAGTGTGTTAGTGGCCTATGAGGTTGGGTCTAATGTGCAAAAATTATCGATCGAGTGCGGTGAAACCGCACCTGCATGTAACTGCTTTGGAAATAGCCAAGCATGTGATGAGTATTCAAAAAGATGGGAATAAAAGCGGACGAGGACGTTTTGGTTTGCAATTGAAAAGCCAATTAATAGTGCTAAAACTAAGCCTCGGTTAATGCATATGAAGTAGAGGGAAAATAACAAATTGTAAGGCAAAATTTGAAATTCAAACTTAACAAATAGAAGGGGGGAATTTTTTTTAGGGTTATAGTGATAAGCAATTAATGCAGTAAAAATAGAGGGAAAAAATTAGATTAAGTGATAGCAAGATCTAATAAGCTTTAAGGATAAGTGATTATTATGATTTTTGTTACTTTAAAGAGGTCATTGACAACCGGAGGAGCCACATTGCCAACCTTATAGGCAAGTGCCCTCACTTTCATTTTGATTTTCTCTATACCACAATACAACATGTATATTTTTTTTTTTTATCCGAGATGAAGTGGTAAACCGCTGAAATTAAACTCACACACAACTGTGAGGTCCTGTTCGAACTCAGGTCATGACGTCCAGTCTTGCAATTTATGTTTCTTCTCAACCATAATGTTTCTTTTGATGAATTACTCCTTTTATTTATGAATAAAGCCATATTGTTTCGGTCCCTTATTCTTGACATATGTAATATTATAACTTCATAAATATAATACAAGATATAGCAATATATATAACCCATGAAGGCAATTCATTTCATTCACCCAAAGAAAAAAACCATCCATTTCTCACCATTGCTTTTGTTTTATTTTAATTTTAGAGAAAACATACTATGAAGAATAGATAGGTTTTCCTAGGTAATATAGAATTCCACGTAATGTGATTTTTAAAATACTTATTTTATTTTCGTAATTTTTGAGGTGTCCAATATATATTTTAATTAATTTAAATAAAATATAATTTATGTTTTCTATTTTTTATTATTTTTTACTAAAAATAGTAAAGGTGCATCTTTCAACAATTTTTTAGAGGTCTATATTAGATGCATCCCTTAATTAATGGAATAAAAAAACTCCCACAAAAAATAATTATAATATTTATATAATACATTCAAAAATTAAATATAAATTTACATGTAGATATTGTCACCACTACTCAAATTTATTGGCTCTGGTACTGATTGACAATAATATATTTTCTATGGTTGTTATTTTACTTGGTATTTTATCAACGAGTCTTCTTGATAGATTTTTATTATCAGAAGATTGGTGTACTCAACGGCCAAACATGATTCAGAGGGCTCTTCTTTGCGGCCTTTCTAACCATTGTCCAATTTTATTATCTATTTATGAGGAAAATTGTGGCATGTGCCCGCAACGTATGTCGAAATGTTGGTCAGTCCTTTCGGGTTATAGTTAGTTCATCAAGGATCAGTGGCTTTCGTTCCAAGTGTAAGGTTGGGGTGTTTATTTTCAGAAGGAAAAATTCAAAATGATTAAAGGCAGATAGAAAACTTGGCATCAGAATCATACTCAAAACTTAGAAGGCCATATTAGTGATTTACATAATCATATTTTTTCTCTTGATGATAAAGGTGAGGAGTACGATTTCGAGGTTGAAGAGGTTTAGGAACTACATTCTCTATCAGAAAATTTGTTTTCTTTGTCAAAAATTAATACCAACATGCAATGGCAAAAATCTCGAATAAATTAGTAATAAGAAGGTGATGTTAATTCTATGTTTTTTCATAAAATCATGTCCGCTAGGAAATGATCTAATACTATTGTTTCGATATATGTAAATGAGTCTCAAGTTAAAGGTGTTGAGGGTGTCAGAGGTGCAATTTCAACCGTTGTGCTACTCATTTTCGAGTAGGTTCAATGGTTAGGTCGGAAGTTGATAATATTATTTTTAAATCTCTTAATTTGACTTAGTGCGGTGATTTAACTATACCTTTTACACTTGACGAGGTGAAACAGGCGATGTAGGATTACAATAGTTACAAGAGTACTGGATCGGATGGTGTCAATTTCGGGTTTATTAAGGATTTTTGGGAGGACCTTAAAGGTGATTTTATATGTTATATTTCTGAATTTCAAAGGAATGGAAAGTCAACAAAAGGTATCAATAGTACTTTTACAACTCTTATCTCTAAGGTAGAAATCCCTTAAAGTCTGACAGATTTTCAGCCAATTTCTTTGACGGGGAGCTTGTATAAGGTGTTGGCTAAGGTGTTGGCCAACATATTGCGTATAGTTATGCAAAGTTTTATATCGGAACCTCAAAAATGAAGTTGGAGACATCTTGAAGTTGTTATGATAAAAATGAATTTCCCAACTTTGTGGCGTAAGTGAATTATGCAATGTGTTAGTACTGCTTCAACTTTAGTTCTAGAGAATGTGAGCCACGTTGATGAATTCAAATTTGAAAGAGGGCTCCATCAAGGCAATCCTCTTTTATCTTTCCTATTTTTAAGAGGTGTTGAAGATCTTAATATTATGATGAAAGATTTAGTGGATGGATTTCTTTATTCGGGTTACAAGGTAGGTCGAACAAATAATGTTTTGATTTCCCACTTATAATTTGTTGATGATACATTACTAGTGGGAGTCAAAAGGTGGGTGAACATTAGATCTTTAAAAGCTTTACATATCCTTTTTTAGGCAACATCAGGTCTCACGTTCAATTTCCATACGAGTAAGCTTGTTAGTGTTAATGTTCCTGATTTATGGTTAACAAAGGTAGCCTCGGTTGTAAACTACAAAATGATTCATTTACCTTTACTTTACGTGGGGTTACCTATTGGAGGAAAGTCCCGCAAATTGAATTTCTAGTATCCCATTGCTTCATTGAATAAAAACAAGATTGTCGGCATGAAGAGTAGAAACCTTTCTTTGGGTGGTCGGTGTATTCTTCTGAAGCCTATATGTTCTCTCTACCGCTCTATTTTATTTCCTTCTTCAAGGCTTCCACAAGTATCATTTTCTCTTTAAAATCGATTTTTAATTTTTTTTTGGGGGAGTGGGGGGTAAGTGAGAAAATTAGGAAAAACTCTTGGATTAATTGGGATAATAAATTTTTTTAAAAAATTACTTGATAAATGGCAGGTTAGGGGTAAGGAGGATTAGGGAATTTAATTTAACATTACTTGATAAATGGTGTTGGAGGTTAAGGGAGGAGATTAGGAGTTTATGGATTAGAGTGTTAGCCGCGAGGTATCGAAAGAAGGGAGGTTGTATTGGTGATGGTGGGAGACGAAGTTCGGGTAGGTGGAATAATTTGAATAGTATTAAAGGTGGGCGTTGTGCGGGAGTTGGAAGATGGTTTGACGATAATTTATGCTGGAAGGTGGGAGACGATGTTGATACCTTGTTTTGGTGGGATCCTTGGTTGGAAGAAGGGGTTTTGAAGAGTAGATTTAGTCTTCTTTTTTATCTTGCTAACAATAAGATGATGACGGTGGAGTATATGAACACTTTAGGATGGAGTGAGGATGGTGAGGCGTGGAATGGGAAGCGTAGATTGTTGGCTTGGGAGGAAGAACAAGTAAGGGAGTGCTGCGAGTTATTGCATTATTTTGTTTTGCAGGCTGATGTGGCTGACAGGTGGCTATGGCAATTGAACAAATCAAAAATTTACAATGTTTATAGTGCTTACAACTACTTGCTCATTATAGATCACAAGCTTACTACTAATCATACAAACATAATCAGGCATAAAGAGGCTCCTCTGAAATTCACCATTTTTGCTTAGCGACTTCTTCAAAACCGTTTACCAACATCATATAATTTAATCAGGAGGCGGGTACTTCAACCAAACGCCCAATTATTTGCGAGTGGTTGTGGCATTTTCGAGGATGTGGACCATCTTTTTCTATCTTGTGAGGTTTTCAGGAAAAACTAGTTTGATATTTATAACTAGTTAGACCTTAGTACTATTAATTCAGCATGTGTTTCGGATCATCTTCTACAATTTGAATCACTGGGTGGTCTCTCAAAAACTATTTGCTCAGTTCTTCACCTGATTTGGCTAGCTTATGTCTAGGTAATTTGGCTTGAAAGAAATGCTCAAGTTTTTCAACAAAAACGGAATACTATTCACCATCTTTATGAAAAAAAAATCCGCTTCAATCTTTTTGGTGGATGAAAGCAAACCACCTAAGTTTGTTTTCAATTATCATATGTGGTGGCTTAATCCTTTTTTGTGTTTGGGAGTAACTTTATAGTAAGCATTGTCTTTTGCTCTTTTGTTTGGATTCCTAGACTGTTGATATAACAAAAAATTTCCCCTAATCTTTTTTTGGGACTCCTTGTGATGGGAAGAGTCTAGGTGGTTTAGTTATTTTATTTCATTTTAGATTTTTTTTTAAAAAAAAAAACTTTAAGCAAAGCACTAGGAGAAGATTCAGCTTCCTTGATTGTGTTGAGGTAAGTGAATTGAAACCATCACAAAGGATAAAATTAAAGTTAATAGGAACCAAAAAAGTAGAGGAACCATTTGGGGACACAATTCCCTGAATGAATATCTCTCTAGAGCTAAAAGAGGAAGGAGACTTCGTAAAATTAAGACTGTCTAACTTATTCTCTAAGGCTCTGTTTGCGAGTTTTGAGGGGCTGGGAAGGAAAGGCTTAGGAGGGGAAGGGAATGGAAGGAAGGGAAGGGAGAAAGGAGGGAAAACCTTCCCCTTGTTTCAGAGTTAAAGAAACCAACAAAGAAAGGAGATGGAGGGCTTATGTGATAATTTTACTATTTTACCATTTTTTTTCTTAAAATCAATATATTGTGTTATACTTTGTAATTTATCTTGTAAATTATAATTGGAATTTTGAATTATTATGAGGACAAAATTGTCAATTTGTATGTTTAACCCCCCAAAAACCCCCAATTTGGGGGAACTTTAAAATTGGACAAATGAAACCCTTCAAAATCCCCCAAAACCCTTCCCTATTTTTTTAAAACTCTCAAACAAGGGTTTACCTCTCCATAAGCCTTTCCATCCCTTCCCCTCTCCTCCAAAACTCAACTCACAAACAAACCCTAAGAGAACTAAAAGAGGGTTTTATGGCCCCTTTAAGGCCAATATAATTTGTAAAGCTAAAAGGATCCATCTTTTTCAGCAACAATGGCGCCATTCATTGACAATAAACTAATATGAACCAATAATAAAAACAATGACAATTTTTGTGATGATCCAATGTCTTAAACCCAAGTCCCCAACAATGGCGCCATTCATTGAGTTGTTTTTAACGACATAAAAATAAAAAAATCAAAGTATCATATCCATAGGGACTCATGTGATACCAATATCGTCCAACAATCCAAATTGTTTTGAGTGAGAAAGTTAGTTAGTTTAAACATATTTTTCAGTCTTTTGTCGTGTATGAAATGAAACAAGAATAGAGAGATTGTATTGTCGAGATTAATCTTCCTTAACAAATCATCTAATTTCCTTCCTTAATCTATTATATACTCATCCTATTTATATTATAGCTTCACATGTCCCTTGTCGTACATTTCATCTATGGAAAACGAAGCAAAATTCATTGAATCAATTTCCTTCTGATGCTAAAAAATAGAAAATTGATTCAATGGTATATGATAGGACAATGTATGTTAATGAAAACCTAACCATGTGTCTAGGCATTAGAATATAGTCATGATCTATTTCAACCTCTTTACAAAAAAAATGGTGTCTTGCACTTTCTAAATCAAAAGTCATTTCTGAATACATGTCACAAGAAGAATTAACAACATAATTAAACCATCAATATAATGAAATAGAATTTGTATAGTCATCCGAATTAAGTATCTACCTCAAATTCATAGCAACTAGACCTAATCCCAACAATAAAGAAGACTAGTTATACATGACCTTATGGTAAGAAACAAGAAGAAAAGAGATTGACGTCGAAGTTGATTCCTTGTTCTCTTACGATGTAAATCTATCTCTCTCTCTCTCTCTCTCTCTCTCTCTCTCTCTCTCTCTCTCTCTCTATATATATATATATATATATATATGGCGGCGATTGTCGTTTCAAGTAGGAAATTAAGCCATACTTATTAAATAGGAAATAAAAAACAATAAAGTAAATAAAAGTGAGTAAATTTAGGGGAGTTTGCAAGTTTGATTTGATTACACAAAGCAGTTGAGATTTAGTAACAGTTTTTTGTTGCAAAACTTTAGTGGCGATTAGGATTGTACGAATCTCCTCTATTTATTGTTGGATTTAAGATAATTAAATATTCAGTTATGAGATAGGGTGTCTATTTATGTGATGAGTTTGTGGGAGTGTTACGTCCATCAGTTGTCAAATTGCTCCTACTGAATTCAATAAGGTTATAAGCGCTTGACAGGTATAGGGTTGTCAATCCTACATGGTGTTGTATGCCTATGTAAGGTTGTTAGAGTGGGACGTTACTCTCTTAGAGGTAATTGAAACATAAAAGAATTTGGATTCCTAAATTGTCATTTAAAGGCTCCAACTTCATCTATGATTCTTATAAGCGCATTAAATACCATTTCTTACGTAGTGGTTCTATAAACGGATGGCCATATGTCGTCTACCTCACCAAGGACAACGACTTAGATCACATGTTTCTATGTTCAACTTGATTCCCTAGGTATGTCACACTCCCCAGGGCTTCTAGAGGTATTCATACTTTTGCAAATAAAAATTAAATAGATCTCATAAAATAAATGAATAAAACACTTGAATCAAATTGATCCAACAAACAAATAGAGTTTTATCTTAGAATCCTACCCAATTAAGGTTTAGTTACTCATGGTAACTAAAGACAAATTACAAAAGAAATAAAACATACTCTAGAGACAAAGGTTGAGGAGAGACTCTTCCTTTGATGCTACTAGCGCTTGCCTTCCTCTTGAACCACTTTGTTATGAATGAATATTTGTGAATGAGAGAAGTTGTGTTTATAGGCTGATTTGTAAGTGAGTTTGGGCTGAAAAATGAGCTTTTACCTAAAATTCACCGCCAAAAACAGCAAAAAGTTTTATTTTCACGGAGGCGCATGCACCCACGCGTGAGCCTACACGCTTTGCATGAGTGTGTAAAAATATTTTTTTCAACACTGTTTTGCACACCCCTAGGGCGTATGACAGCACACCCAGAGCGCACGACACTTGTTTCCTGTGCGTTTCTTGCCATATCTTGGTGTTTTTTAGTGCTTTCTTCCTCCAAGCTTGTCATGGGATTTGAGATAGAATTTCCTCAACTTGTAATGTCTTTAAAAGCCTCTTGGAACTCAAATTCATGTCATGCCTTAGTTGTCTCCAAAAAAATGTCAGCTTGGTTTTTCTTAGAGTTAACGGTCAAATATAATTTTAGAGGCCAAGTGGCTAATTGGTTTTGGAGTCAGAGGTTTTTTGTGCATTTTCCTTAGTTAGGGACAAGTCTGACTGCGAGGCGCACATCAAGTGACCAAATAGTTGTTTGCCCAAAAAAAAAAACTTCAAAAACTCACCACCTTAGTTGGAGAGTTATATATTAAAGAAAATGTTAACAAATGTCCTAAAGATATTTGTTTAGAAGTTTAAAAAGGGAATTTTATATTGAAAATAATGTATTCAACCCATTGAAACTTTAAAAAGTACTATTTTTATAAAAAAATAATTATCAATTATTTTTTCTTTTGAATCATCAGTAAGTGTTTTTTTTTCCTTTCAAGAAGGTAAACTATAACTTTTGGTCTCAAAACCGAACCAAACCGCACCGCGAACACCCCTAATTTATATTCGATTTGGTGACCGTTTTATAATAAAATATGGTCATGGTTATGAATCCAAATTCATATAAGTGGTTTATAAATGATATGGTTTGATTGGTCAAAATATCCGACCATGCACACCCCTATTTGTCAGTTAAGTAAATCTGAACATTTTTCACTATATTAGTTAGGCAAAATCATATCTACAGATTTTAAAATTTGACCATTTTCTTTGATCGATCATTTACGCCATTTTTTTGGTTTGGAACTAGGCAAATTCTATGGTATACCAAAAAAATTGAGTGTACTGGTACACCAAATCGTTAAATTATCAATCAAATGAGTTGTTTTTTGAAGAAAATTAATTATTTTTTATCTTTGACAATTATAATAATTAAATCTTATTTACCAAAAGTTTCGACGAAACAAATTTACTTTTTTTTTGAATTATTATTACTCATAATAAAGAATATTGATTATTTTTATGAGAAAATGTTAAAAATTTAATATGATTCTTATAAACAATAAAATGATGTTTTTTCTTATAAAACAATGTTTTCTAAAATATAAATATTGATAAATAGCTTTTTATTTCATAAAATAATCGTTAATTTATAAATTTATAGAACAAGAGTATCAGTGCACCCGTAGAAGCTCCCTTGGAACTAAGTGTGGTATAAAAAAAACGAGTGGATAAGACTCCTCTTGAAGAAAATGTCACGGGAGAGGATCTCCCCTTGGTCTATAACGTGGTGTGATGCACTGATGCATAATAATAGTGGTTTCACGTTCTTTCGAAAAATAAATAATAAATATAGCAGTTTCATTAAGACCTTATCATCAAAGCTTATCATAAAAATCCACCACCTTACTAAAACCTTATCATCAAAATCCACAGCAGCTAAAAGTGTAAAACCTTATCATCAGTAAGACAATAACGTTACAGTGATTATGTTTTCCTTATAAATCAACGTCTTAATCGATGGACTATGAAACAAACCACCACCACCACTAAAACTTACCAGTTCCAACATGTTGAAGTTAAACTCAAACAAGCACATGGCTTTTTACACTGTTCTTGGCTTTAATTCTCTCGGTTACAATCTAAAAAGACCTTTAATACTGCAGTCTTGTAAACATTAGTCTTATTTATATCGGATCATTCATAATAATAGTCTTAATTCATCTAAGTCCTTAACCATGGATAAATTAAGAAGTTAGACATAACAAACAATCGATCATAAATACCCTAACAGATATCGTTGTTAGCCTTCCATGTCGATAATCAACTAACTGATATCGTCGGCATCCTACCATGATGATATTGAAGCTTGGATAATATGGGAATAATTAAGTCCAAAAAGTGGTACCCCACTTCCATGTGTCATACCAGTTTCTTCATGAAAATTAACGTAGCTAGGATGAATTTCAAGTTATCTCACATAATAATAGTCTTACAACTGGCTGCAATTATTATAAAATAGATGATGATTTGTCCTTTATTATTTTCTTTCTATTACGCACTTTAGTTAATAATAATTTCATCACTCTCAATTATATATCTTCCATTTTGCATTTATGATAATGATAAATGCATCAATACTTGACAATGACAATTAAACTCATTTTTCTTTCTCTTTCACATATATAATTTTCTTAATATATGTGAAATGATCAAATGACTCAATTATTTTATGAAGGAGATGATACATTTTAGTTTCCTTTATTTTCCTAAAAATAAAATAAAAATTCCTTTATTTATTTTTAAGGAAATGCTAACGAGTGCCCTAAGGGCACTATTTAAGGGTCTAAAACAGTAAGTTAATAATCTTATAACTTTGGAACTTGTGTATTGAATGCATTGAAAATTAAAGTGTTTGACTTTTTAGTAAATACTCGTAATTTCTTTAATTTGAAATTCTTAAAGAGTGCCCTTAGGGCATTCATTAGCTAGACCTTGAAGGCTAGAAAAGCACAAGAATGGGAGTTGAATTGTGTTGACTTTTTCAAAAAAATTTAAGTGTTTCATAAGTCAAAGTTTGAATGAGTTCAGTTCAAAGTCTGGGTGCAGTGGATAGAATCAAACACAAAGATGTGTGTGTGTGCGCGCGTGTGCATGTGTGTGAGAGAGAGGAAGGGAGGGAGGGATGGAGAGAGAGAGAGAGAGAGAGAGAGCATACATAAAATAATTATATGGAGAATGTTAACCATTGCCCTTGGGGAATTAAATTAGGAGATAAAAATAGAAATATAGTATTAGAAAGTGGTGAAAAGTGATAAATTTAACTTTTTAAAAGTCAAAATGTTGTTGAAACCAATGCAAACATGCTACTTTTGGCTTCCTTAGCAAGACCCTAATTATATTAGTTCCTCTTCCTCCTATAATCCAGGAATAGTCCGGTCCTCTTGCACTTCCAAAAGATTTTTACTATAATCACAACTGATTACAAATGCTCAAGGACACAACAAATAGACTTCATTTGCTAAGCACACAAGCAAGAGACTTTCAAATACTCAATCACAATTGAAAGAGACTTCTAAAAGTTTTACAAATAATAGAATTTTCTTGCACTTGATATACAATCAGATGTGTAAACAATTACTAAACAGAACAAACTTTAAAGACTTAGAATTTCAAATTAAAGACATTAGAATGTTGCCTGATATGGTTAATGTCATTTGAAGAAACATTCAAAATCCATTGCTGCAAATAGAATTGTTTGTTTCATTCCTCTTGTCCTTGAATTTGACAGACGACGACGACTAAGCTTCTGGGTCCCTCAGAGCCTAGGTGCCACAAAGTTTGGGTGACTCTAAGTCTGAGTGACTCATAAGTAGGGGTGGGAATAGTCCAGGCCAAGCCTACGAAATTTTTTGCAAGCATGAGTCTGGTCTATGGCCTTTCACAGGCCTATTTTTTTGGCCTGGCCTAACCTATTTAAAAGTTTGGCTTGGCATGGAAACCTATTTACATGCCTACTTCATATTAAAGTCATTAAATATTCAACTCTATCTATTTTTAAATAGGCTAAATTGTCTTTAAAGTCCATTTCACTGTAAGGCTTGTCTATCACTATAAGGCCTTAAAAGCATAACTATAAGGTCTTAAATCCTATTTAAAAAGTTCATTAGTTGAGTTTTTTTCTTGATTTTTATGTTTAATATAAATTATATTTTAATATAAATGAAAAATAAATTTTAATAATATGCATAAATAGGTCAGTCTATTAGGCTTTGTAGGTTTTTTTATAGCCTAAGTCTTACCTATTTACTTAAGGCTTTTGAGCCTAAGTTCAGCCTTTTCATAAACATGTTAGGTTAGGTCCGGCCAGGCTTAAACAAACCAGGGCGTAGGCCCCTGTAGGCCGGCCTGACCTATTCCTAACCCTACTCATAGTCTGAGTGTTTAGAGTCTGGTCTTCACTAACTTTTGAGTTTATGTGAACCTATTTAAATACTTAGAAACCAGTTTTGCTGGTTAACAATCTAAGTTAAGTCATTGTTCCCTGAAGCAAAAAAGAATAATAACAAATGTATTAAATAGAAGATTGGATGGAATCAAGAGGAAGAAGAAGGAGTAGGAATTGGGATTTGAAATTGATAGAGGATGATTCAAATTGGGATTCTAGGGATTTTGAAAGAACTCAAATGTGTGTTTTTGTTATTTTGGTCTCTACGGTCATGTCATGTCTTACTTGTCTCTAACAAAATGCCAGCGCAGTTTTTTTTTGTAGAGTTAACAGCCCAATCTAATTCTGGAGACCAAAGTGGCTAACCAATTTTGGAGTTGGTTTGTGTTTTTTTTTTAAGTTAGGGACAAGTTTGACAACAAAGTGCCATCTACAGACCAAATAGTTGTTTGCCCAAAAAAAAAGCTTCAAAAATCCACTATCTTAGTTGGAGAGTTATATTTAAAGGAAATGTTAACGAGCATTCTAAAGACATTTGTTTAAAAGTTTAAAAAGGGAATTCTATAATGAAAATAATGTATTTAACACATTGAAACTTCAAAAAGTAATTTATTTATTTTTTTATAAAAACTTATCAATTCTTTTTTCTTTTGAATCATCGATAAGTGTTTTTTTTTGTTTCAAGAAAGTAAACTAGTCCATCAAAATTAACACATAAATAATCAAACTTAAGACATTAAGATGGGTAAACTCCAAAGTCTAAAGTCAATATCACATTTTTTTAGCATGACTCTTGGAATTAAAACCACACATGTGTAGATAAGATGAGCCTAAGATGTATGTCAAATATCACAACACATGTAGATAAGATGAGTGGAAGATATATGTTAAATATCCAATGGACCACATATGATGAGCATCTGCATTCAAACGTGCAACACACTGGTTTTTGTCTAGTTTGATAATTTCATCACAATAACAATAACAAAAATGGAGGTGTCGGCAGAGGTAGAGATAGTTGGTAGTAAATCGGTTCAAGAGTTGGCATTGAATTATGGAAATTTGCCACCAAATAATTATATCTACAATGAAGGTGGTGTTGGATTTCGTGATGCTCTTCTTCCTTCAGAATCAGACTTTCATATTCCAATCATTGACATTGCCAACCTCACTTCTCCATCTACTTCACAACATGAGCTTCTTAAACTCCAATCTGCACTTCATTCATGTGGCTTCTTTCTGGTCTCATTTTCATTATTATTTCTTTATTTATACCAGCTGCAAACATTTATTTAAAGTTATACACTTATACATACTTTTATTCAGGTGATAAACCATGGGATGACAAGCTCGTTTCTTGACAAAGTGAGGGAAGTTTCAAAGCAATTTTTTGAACTTCCAAAGGAAGAAAAGCAAAAATATGCAAGGGGACAAAACAATATTGAAGGATATGGAAATGATACAAAATATTCAGAAATTCAAAAGCTTGATTGGTGTGACAGAATATTTTTGAAGGTACATCCTGAAGATCAAAGGAATTTCAAACTTTGGCCCCAAAACCCCATTGATTTCAGGTATAAATTCTTACCGCCACTAAGTTCTCAATAACACTTAATATTATTTTACATGGCATGAAGTAGGAATTACTTTTTTTTGGTACAAGAAGTAACTAATACTTTAATAGCTCCACATTATGCTGTATGGGATATTTTTATACTTTAAGCATAAATTATTTAGATTTAAATGTATTTTCGGTCTCTGCAGAACTTAGCCTTGTAACTGTAAGGTATATAGTTCAAATCACATCGGGGACGTTGTAAAATGGTTGTCACTTTAATTAAAAAAAAATTTCCTTCCAAATCCATTAGAATTTATTTTGGTGGTGTTGGTTTGGGTTTCTTGAAGTGTGCTCATTCCACAATGACACAATTATTTGCTCTATTAATATGTAAATGAAGAATCATGTCGGCGGATATGTCAATGCAGGAATACTATACAGCAATATACCGAATGTGTATGGCAGTTATATGAAGTAATTTTAAGGGCCATGGCGAAGACACTGAACTTGGAAGAGGATTGTTTCCTAAAGGAATGTGGAGAGAGAGGTACAATGTCTATGAGAACCAATTACTACCCTCCATGTCCTATGGCTGATCATGCACTGGGCCTGAAGCCACATTCTGATTCATCAGCTATAACTTTTTTGCTGCAAGATAAAAAGGTAGAAGGCCTCCAAGTTCTCAAAGATAACCGGTGGTTTAAAGTTCCAATAATTCATGATGCTCTTGTGATTAATGTTGGTGATCTAATGGAGGTAGGTAATAACTTTTGTTGTTAAATTTATGTTTTGGTATATTTGTGAGCAAATTTGCACATGATAGAAAAACTTTTGATATAAATGACTAGAGTCAAACAAAGTTTTTATGGTTGGTTAAACATTTGAACCAGATACATCAATGTTATTTGACTTTTTCTTACTTATATTTAAAAATTTAAACTAAATACATCAATTTTGTTTGACTGTTTGCATTGTTTTGTATTGATATTAATCAAATAACTGCTCCATATTATGTCAACCACGCTGTTGATTAAAAAATTAAGAGAATGATTGATTATTTGAAATTGAGAGAAATGACTAAAATTAATTACAATAACCATAAAATACTGATATGATCAAAGAGCTTGTTGTTCTCGATTGCTTGGAACAAGCAGGAGTGGTGTAACTGCAAACACTCTAATATTCAAGTCAGTATTTTGAGCTAGAAAGAGGGTTTAAGGGATAGAAATCAACCGTACCTTGAGGATATTGTTCAAGTCTCCTTATATAGGGAGGTGCAGGTTGTCGGAATTTTGACGTATGTAGCTATTCCTCGATGGTTATGGATAACGGGATTTGTAATTGTAAAGCGTTACAAGTTGGCAATGATGGAGGCAATTACGAATCATTGTTTTGAATCGTTGCCCCAGATCGCTGTGAGCACCCACCCATGGAGAGGGGTTATGTGTCCAATATCGAATTAAGCCTGCTTCTTAGGCCTTGGATTACAAGCATATGCTTTTGGGCAGTCAAGAACAGTTGCCCCCAAATCGTCATTCTTGGACTAAAGAGTGATGACTTCAAGATGTTTTATGTTTTATGTTAGGGAAAAGGTCATGCTCATGGGAAGCGACTAAGTTATATGCTCATAATGAGCTCATGCTTGACAAGAAACCTTGAGCATTTAAGGATGCGTGAGAACGTAATGCTCGTACAACACTTGTAGTTTGTGTGAAAACTTGAAGTTCATGATGCATAAGTTGTAGTTTGCTAAGAGCTTTGAGGATATGTTGCTCGGAGAGGATATCCTGCTAGCATGAAAGTGGTAAGTTAGCCAAGCCTGAAAGTTGAATGAATTATGATCTGAGCAACCTCTTCGGAAGGTTTTCCCACAGTTTCATAGTGTATATATATTACAAGTGAGTGGCCGAGGATGGGAGTTTCTTGTGGGCTTCGACCTAGTTGGGATGTCTGAGCTTCTCCTTGATATTTTCCTCACTCTTGCTTAGTGGCAGAGCTAGAAATAATTTTTTGGGTGGACCAATTCTTTTAATGTGTGTAAATTTATATTTTTTTATTAGTTAATTTGAATGACTATTAATTTTTTGTTCTATGGAAGATGATTTAAATCGGTGTTTTAAGGATATTTTACATAAATATTATATAATACACACATACACTTTTAATTGAAAAAAAAATAGTGTTTAATTTACACAAAATGTTGGTGAAAGATATAGCATTAGATATATTATAACTAAAAGCTACAGTTATAATTAGAACGTGGATGCCTTGGTGGTCGTATGCTTGTTGTGTCCAAGCTTGCGTCGGGTCTAACCCCATTGACGTTTTCTTTAATAAATTAAAAAAAAAAAAAAAAACGCATAAGAAATTAAAAGCATGGCTAGCGGGATAGAAATTAAAAGTATAGCTAGTAGGATTCGAATTTGAAACATAAAGGTACAAGTTCTCCGAACTTAAGCGCTAGAACGAACAATGCAATTATTAACTCTATCGCAACATATTATACATGTATATAAGTGGCTCCATCACTGCACTTGTTTCATAAAAAAACAATAAAATTAGCAAGTGTTTTTGGGGCATTGTTTAAGTAATCAAAATTGATAAGTTTTGCATAGAAATATGAGTATTTATTACTTTTACATATTTTTACTTATGTTTTCAAGGAAATTGAATGTGATATACAGATAATGAGCAATGGGATTCTTCAGAGTCCGATACACAGAGTAGTGGTAAATGCAGAAAGGGAAAGGCTCTCGGTAGCTATGTTGTGCCGCCCAGATTCAGAGAAAGAGATTCAACCGATTGACAAACTAGTGAACGAGTCAAGGCCAGTATTATACAGACCAGTAAAAGATTATGCTAAGATATTTCTCGAGTACTACCAACAAGGAAAAAGGCCAATTGATGCTTTCAAAATCTAATCAAAATCCTTCCAGGAAGTCTGTGAGATGAAATAGAATGAAAACGAAATAAAATGTGTGTTGTCAACATTCTAAGCTTTAATTTAAGAATTTGGTGCTTGCAAAAGGAATGGTATTGTACGTATTATTCTATTTGATTAGGCAATTTTTCTATTCTTGATATACAGGACAAGTTTTTGTGATAACCGGATTAAGGTTTCGCTTTCACAAGTTTTACTAAAAATAGCTTTTGTGATAATCGGATTAGGGTTTCACTTTCAAAAGTTTTACTAAAAATAGCACGAGTCATATTAGATGACCCTAAAATGTAAGTTTGTATCAAAACAATAAAAACTTTTTTAGTCTATGGAGTTAATGACACGCTAACTCTAATTAATTAGGAATAAGAAGAAGAAAAAAAAATTGAACCATATGGTGACATCCTATATTTAGAGGTGCAATCAAGAAGAATATAGCATGTCACCTACTCTATTTGGCCTCCTTTATCATCCTAACTCATTTGCCTAATAAAAGGGTTATTTTGGTCGAGAGAAGTAACTATGTCGTTTAGTCTAACTTATAGAGTTACATGGGAAAAGTGTGTATAAATGAAAACACTGTGTTACTTAAATTTATGAATCTTGTTAACTAGTGTTCTCGAAATATTGTTTAAAGAATACATTAAATGAAATTTATCCTTAAAAAATATAAGTTGTTATTTTCGTTAATGTAATCATTACACCACTTTATTTATAAAACTTCTTTTAGTACTTTTTGTTAAAAAAGGCTTCTTTTAGTAATTTTAATCAATGTACTCAGTAGGATTCCCCTAAATTTATTACCTGAGTTCATATTCCTCCCGTAGGTTTCAGACAAAATTTATCAATATATGTGAATGTCTATAAATATCCAAGGATATTCAACACACTTGTAAAATTACACTTAATTTTTTTTATTTTATTCAAGCACCTATTTCTTGGCATCAATCAAACACTGTTTTCCTTTCACGAGAAAACTATGTATGATGTAGTGTAACAACATAAACACTTGGCCAAATAACACAACAATAACAATATGTAACGTACAAACAGCTCTTGGCCAAAAATAGAGATAGAAATAATCACAACTCTGTTGGCACCCTCTTATCTTGCTAAGTACCCTATAACAACGTTATAATTCAAAAAACGTTTTAATTAATTTTCCCAAAATATCTCTTTCTAAAAGTTTATTTTTTTAAATAAATATTTTGTATGATTTTTTTTTCCAGTAACACCCCAGAAATATTTAGTTGCACCCAAATCTATTTAAAGTTTAATTATAATACTACAAATTTCCTTGTTTATATAAATTTTTTGAAAACCTTCTTTTCATCTCTAACTCCAATTTTTCACCTCTCTCACAAACATCAATTGAAGTATCCTATAACAACTAACTAGGTAATTCATTTTCCCAAAGTTAATTTTTGAAAGATATATTTCGTATTTGGAGTTAAATTTATCTTCCAAAAGTTCATTTCCATTTGTTTAATTTTTTATTAGTTCTATTAACAATTTATGTATAAGACTTGTTACCTAAAGAAGAAATACTTTTTAGTATGAAGCATGAACATCACTTACCATCACTCGTGTTTTATGTCAAAGATCGATTTTGTATTTATAGTATTAAAAAAGATGTGATAGTCACGTTCTCAACCGTGACTTTCGTTATTTTGTCCCTCGTACTAAATAGTATTACTTCCAAAAGTTAACTTTCATGAAGTATTAAAATATCCGGAAGTTAACTTTTGAAAGGTAAAAACATGACATACACCTCCCCTTTTTTCCTCTCTAAGCCTTTTTGACATTTTCATGAAGTTCATTTTTCCTCTTCTCTACACTCTATTCCGATCTCCCTCCTTCTCTGTCCTCCCTGTTCTCGTCCCGTCTCTTTGGCAAAGCGAGCTTGTAAATTCATGGAATCTTTGTGTGTTCATTGTTCAACTGGTGCATGCATAACATATCTTCATCTTCAAGGTAACTATTTTTTTAAAGTAGTCATCACATACACCAACACAGAAATTTGTTAGTATTTTATTTTGCTTGTGCATTCTCATTACACATTATTTATGAAATGACACTTAGTTATCATTCTCCAATTGGAAAATAAAAATTCTGCACTTTTCTGTCTTGTTTGCTCATAAATATAGTCCTGTGCATTTGTTTACTGCAAGTATAACAAATGATACAAAGCAGGTACCTAGTCTAGCTTTGTCTAGGAAGGAAAATTCAGTTATTTGCCTGAAAAACTAACCATAGTGTCATGCTCTCCTCACACTTAGAACAAAAAAAAAACTCTCATAAGCACTGCATTCCAGAACCGGACCGGCCTATTCACCCGGGAACCGATCAGTCCGCCGGTTGATTCAACCACGGTCGGTTCTTAGTTTGTTAGAACTGAATTGAACCACGATTGGTTCAGGCGGTTCTTTTTTTCAAAAAACTTTAATACTCATTTATTAGTCATCCAACTTAACCATGATACAACTGAATGAACCAACTGAAACATGGCCTGCAAGTCTCACTGATTCGACCTCTGGTCCAGTTTTCAAAACATTGCTTATAAGACTGATGTCGAGTAAACTTTTAGTTTCTTTTTAGGGTCATAGTTATAGATAGATTCATGTGAGTTTTCCATTCATCATTCACCTATATTTGTTAAACTAAAATGGATTTCTCATTCATGCTATTCCCTAAACTTACTTGAGCAATCAACAACAGCTTTTTCACAATTCAAGGGGCTGGATATAGATATACTTCCCAAAGCCTTGGCTTTCTCCCTTAGAATATACTTTTGTATCTTACCTGTTGAAGTCTTTGGCATATCGAGAAAAATTACTGTTTTAGGAGCCATGTAGTGAGGCAAACGTTCCCTACAAAAGGCGATTATTTCTTGAGCATTTTGATCAAACCCCTCTTTCAGCTTCAAAAAAGCACAAGGAGTTTGACCCCAATGATCATCCGGCCGGGCAACTACTGCGGCCTCAAGAACAGCTGGATGACTATACAAAACAGTTTCTACCTCGACCGAGCTAATGTTTTCTCCCCCAGATACTATTATATCCTTCAATCTATCCTTAACTTCTATGTATCCATCAGCGTGTTTCACAGCTAGATCCCCACTATGAAACCAACCGTCTTTGAAAGCTTCTTCTGTTGCTTTCAAATCTCTAAAATATCCACTCATCACTGTATTCCCTCTAAACATTATCTCGCCAACTGTTTTTCCGTCAGCTGGAACACTTTCCATAGTTGCAGAATCTTTAACATCAATTTCCTCCAATGCCACATGTGGTACACCTTGCCTAGCTTTCATCTTCGATCTTTCTTCAGGAGGCAATGTGTCCCACTCAGGTCTCCACGCACAAAAACTCCCTGGACCGTATGTTTCTGTCAAGCCGTAGAGGTGAGAAACACTAAAACCAATTTCTTCCATTTTGGAAAGAATCTGTGGTGGTGGAGGTGAACCACCTGTCATCACTAAAACCTTGTGATTGAGTGGCTTTCTATGAGTCGACGCAGAATTTAAAATCATGTTAAGCACTGTAGGAGCTCCTCCCATGTGTGTCACCTTATGCTGAATTATGTTGTCAAATATGTTCTGTGGAGAGACTTTCCTTAGACAAATATTTGTTCCAAATTGTGCTGCCACTCCCCAAGGGAGACACCAACCGTTGCAATGGAACAACGGAACGTTCCAAAGATAAACAGGAAAGATGTCCATTTGAAAGAGTAGAACTGTTGCTAAAGAGTTTAAATAAGCACCTCTATGGCTGTAGACAACTCCTTTAGGTCTAGATGTGGTTCCTGAGGTGTAATTTATACTTATAGGATCCCATTCACTTTGTGGTTTCACTATATTGAACCCGTTATGCCCAACTTCTATTAGCTTCTCATACTCGTAACTCGTTGATGTAATGGCAATCGTAGATGAGCAATGAGAATCGGTAACTAAGACTATAATTGGCATTTCTGTTCGTTTTTCACGAAGCAAGTCCAATGCTCCTTGAACAATTTCAAGTAGTTGGTGGTCTGCAAAAAGGATCTTTGCTTGTGAATGCTCGAGCAGGACTGAAACCATAGCTGCATCTAAACGCGAATTAAGGGTACAAAGAATGGCTCCAGCCATTGGTACTGCGAAATGCAGCTCATACATTGCAGGGACATTAGGTGCTAGTGTGGCAACCTGTTTGCAAACAACATGCAATAGCATCAGTGAAACATCTATGCTGTAAGTGCGGGAGAAAACGAAACTAAATTCGGTAATCTAAGTAACTGAATCTCTTGCAACCTTAGAATGTAATAGTAGCAGACCTAAAGTTCATAAGCAATATTTTCTGTTTCATACATTTGTTTTTTCTGTTACTGGAATCTGAAATTTAATAGTAGCTCAAATTAAAATCCCACATCCACTTTACATTATGGAACATTTATTTCTTCTTTGCACAATTGGTAAATTACAATACATAAAACTGTATATTGTGACAACAAATTAACCTCTCATCGATAGGGTTAAAAGTACGGCACATTTTATAGAAACATCCTATAATCCAAATTACAGCACATGTACTACGATTTGGATTTCCTGCTGTTATAGCATGATGTTGTAACAGATCTTGACCGTCCGATCTCAAATTGATGGCTGAAATTGTTTTTAATTACCTTTACTAATTCATAATCTGAATTGTCCGATCTCAAATCAACGGCCAAGATCCCCTATTGCGTCAAACTGTGTGAACCTAATACTGCAAGCAATCCGGGTCCCATGGACGGACCATATAATAAGTTTACATTACCAAAACTTTAAAACATGCTCCAATGTCCTGTTTGGGTTAAAGGTTAATTATGCGATGAACGCTTATAGTTTAAACGTTTATCATAAAGTGTTTGTGTACAAGCTATTTTTATAACAAAAGATAAAATAAAGTCAAACTATTTTTATGTAAGCGCCATAAGGTGTTAATAATAAGCTATTGTGGCGAGAGCTTATGGTAACAGGTTGAAAACATGCAAACACGTCATAAATTATTTCTATAAGCTCTCTCAAACGGTTCACAAGTGCTTATATAGTACATAAACTCAAAGAAGTCGATTCAAAAACGCCACAAATCCAAAACATTGTTAAAGTAAAATTAAAACAGAGACATGCATGTCGCAAAGTAACACAACTCACCACATCTCCACGGGAAATCCCAAACTGGGTAAGAGAAGAAGCAAGTTTGAGACAACGTTGATGAGTTTGACCCCAATTATACTTCAAAGAACCATACACAAGAGATGTTCTGTCTCTACAAACCTTTGCTGCTCTCTCCAAGAAGTTGATAGGTGACAAAGGATCAGTGTTTGCATGGCAATGAAGTAGCCCTTCCATTGATTCCCATGATCCTCGATCAGGGTCCTTAGAAAAGTTTGAGAATTTACGTGAGAAGGTGTGGTGGGTTGATCTGAAGTGGGTTAGAGAACGAGTCCAAAGCATGATCTTGAAGATGTTGTTCATGGTGAGAGGGTAAAGTATCCACACAGAGTTAATGATTCAACTGAGATGGCAAAGAGTTTATCATTTAACATTGAAGTGGGGTACGTTTCCGACAATGACATGTATGTTTTGTTTCTCTTAGAATCAAATCAAAGAATATTGGTATTTTGTGCAAATAACGTTAACTATGATGAAATGTGGATAAGGTCATTGACATTCAACTTATTCAGGTACTTTGTTTTGGCACATCTATTGTAGTATTTTTATATACTAATTAAAGAATTAAAATAATAATCAGTCATAAAAAAAAGAATTAAAATAATATTAATATGATCATCAACATGACGATGACAAGCACAGATATTAAACTAAATCTAAGTATGACATGGTAAATTACTGAAATACAATGCATGGTAAATTTTTATTTTTTTTTCAAATGTTGTGGTGTGGACTCTCACTATTGTGGGATCAAATTATTTTCAACAATGGTGTGGCTGATTGTAATGAGACTATCTCCCATATTAAAACTCTCATTATTATGTCGTAACGAGTTGGCCTATCCCTTGTATTCTACTATTATATATATATATATATATATATATAAATAAAAAAAATAAAAATAAAAAACGAGTTCTAAACGATTTAATTCATAAACTACAAAGTGTGGAAATTAAGAAATAGCACAAAGTTCTTAATATTAAAAACGAGTTCTTACGATTTAATTCAAATATTAACATCTCATTTTTTTTTCTAAGCACAAACCAGTTACACAACTGAAAAAACCCTTCCTGAGCAGAACTTCAAAAAATAGATAGGTCATAACAATTAATCAATAATAGTAAGTAGCAAATCAAATGTTTCGATAGAAGTGAGAACCACTTATCACTCTTGAATTTTTCAGGAGAAAAAATAATACATCATTTTGTGTGTTGCATAAACATTATTCAGGACAAAAAATGCTATTTCCAATTTGATGGGTGCACAACAATGTTGATAAAATTGACTATAAAAGATTGTACGAGGCTGACTTGCATTTGAGAAATCAGCAACTAAATGAATCAATCTAAAGCATCTATTACTGCATCGACAACTTCTTGGGTGGTGCTTGTCCCTCCAAGATCCTTTGTCCGATACTTGCCCTCAAGAATGACCTTTTCAACAGCTTTTTCCAAACGGTCAGCAAATGCAGGAAACTGGAGATGCCTAAGCATCATAGCTGATGAGAGAAGAAGCGCCACTGGGTTAGCTGTCTTTTGTGCAGCTACTTTCTCATTACCAACATTTCCTGCTGAAGCACCCTGCTCAAACACAGCATGCTCAGCACCAACATTACCTGCAAAAAGGACACACATGGTTTGTGTTTGTGATTATCAGGCTATAATGTGACAACAGAGAATCATGTGTATGAATAATATAACTTCTACCCAAAAGCCCTAAACCCAACAACCAGCTCCAACCTACCAAGAGTACTTTCACCACCACCACCATCATATTTCATATAGCCACAAGCCACTAATACCCCCATTTAGGGGTGGAAATAAGTCAGGTTGTCCAACTGAGGCCTATGGCCTAGTCCTTTATTTTATTTTTATTAGGGAGCCTATGGCCTAGTCTAGTTTGCCCAAGACGGGTGGTCAGACATTTTATTAAGTAAACAAAGTTAAGGATTTTTGGTAGTTTATTTAGCTAAATAGCCAGTGCTTCATGGCCACAACAAAAAAAAAATTAGGTCTAACAGACCGACATATTAAAATAAATGTAAATAATAACTCTTTATTTCTCTTATTATTAAGTATTATTAATATTGAATTTTGTACATTGCGTTAGATTATATGTTTTCTAACATTTTCAATAATTAATTCATACTACCACCTTCATGAATTTTTGGCATATTTAAATGTCTTGCTGTAAATTAAAATTTAAATAGGTTATCATGTAAGGTCAAATTCTTTAAAATGCAAGATTAGACCTCAAAAAAGATTTATGCAAACAAAACAAATCAGAATCTGACTTATAAAACTCAGTTTGACCCATCTATTTCTATCTCTGTATCATGTGTCTCAGAAGTACTGGTTTTAGTTTTATCTTATTATAAAGAGAACCTAACCCATTCCATATTAGTCTTTTAGACTGTTTAAAGATAGGTTAGATAATTTATTTAAAGAAGTTGATATGAACTCGGTCTCTAAGTAGACTAACAATTCATACCAGGTTTTCAAAAAGGCTACAGCCAACCTAAAAGAATGCCTATGACAGACAATAGATCATATTTGAACCCTGATTCATTGAACAGTTTGGGTCCATTTTCACTAATATGACTACAGAAACATTTGTTTTCACTACCATCAGTAACTGCATTACCTATATAATGAGTTAATGGAAGCAGTCATCTATGATACTTCCAGATATTATTTTAGAGAATGATATTCTAGCTTGACAGGTCTCATATGATCAAACAGGCAAATTTAATGAAGTAGTGTTTATTGGCAAAGTTTTTCGATGCATAAGAATGTTGTCCAGAACAATCATCTAGACAAGCAACAGAAACTCTCTGCCTAGTCTATCAAATTTTGAACATTATTCACACGTCTGATAACATGGTAAAAGAGGGAAAGAAAGTATTTAAAAGGAAACATAATCAGATCAAAGCTCTAAGGTTGCAATACAGTAGTGACGAAAAACCATACCTCCTGGCATGACTCCAGTGCCTCCAGCAATGCCAGCTGCAGTATTTGCAACTAGATTTCCATACAGATTTGGGGTAACCTAGCACAAGGTAAAAGTATGCATGAATTTCAAAACTACTTTTATTCAACTAAAAATCAGAAACAAATTGTGAAGACTAGGAAGTTGCAAGACAAAACCATCAAGACCTAAGGTTGATGACCAACCCACATCAATGATTCTTGCTTAGACCAATAGAAAAGAAAGGAAAAATTTAATTGTCCCTTCAATATTCCACAAAGTACATCTACATCCTCCAAGATTGTTTGTTGGATGGATAAGTTAGGGGAGAAAGGGACTGAAGGGTTAATTTTTCTAAAAATTGGAATGATATAATGTTTTTAAAACTGAATAAGTGGCTTTGGAAAGTTAAGTGATGATCTCTCGTTTTATTCCTCTCCTTTTCAAACAGAGAGAAAGGGGAAATTCCCCTACCTTCCCTCTAGACTTCTACATCCCAATTCGAAACATACCTTAAAGGTCGTTGAAGACTACTACACCATTATGTATCACAAATCTTAACTTTATCTATCTACACATGAACAAGGGAAATAAGTAAATATATTTCCCAGACATTCAAACCTTGTTGATCCATGTCATAAAAGGGTTTGATCTCAACTAACATGGTTTGGGCATGTGTGAAGGAGAATGTGGATGTCGACTGTCGTAGTATAGAGAGTAGATAAGATTCAGGGTAGGTCAATCGCTAGAGGCAGAGAAATGCTAAGAAAAACTGTTGTTTGGTCCATGTTAACAACTACCAGATGCTATCGGAACATAATATTCAGACCTTCAATTTTTAAAATGTTTCTGCTGATGTTTGTGCGTAGTTTCTTTGTGATAAACTCTAATAGTTCTTAACTTTCAGGACAATGTGCTTAGGAGATGATCTTTCTTTCCTTTTTCCCATGTTGCCAACCTTTGGTTGAACCAACGGTGAAAAACCTATAGCAAAACAGGAATCATGATCTATACGAGCAACTCAGCTCTTGTTTTTCTTTGTCCTGCTGTCAGCCTTGACTCATTTCTTAGTTGATACTAAAGTCATTAATTGTCAGTAAGAAAAGTGTTTGTTTACTCGAGCACAAACAAAGGAGATGGTTTAATATGTGTTTACTTTACTCCATCATAGATTAAAGAAAAGTGGATAAATTTTACATACCATGACGTCAAACTGCTCGGGCTTTGAAACAAGCTGCATGCAACAATTGTCCACAATAATTTCGTTGTATTTAATTCCAGGATACTTTGTGGCAACCTCTCGACAAGATTCCAAGAACAAACCATCTGCAAGCTTCATTATATTTGCTTTGTGGACAGCAGTCACTTGCTTTCTGTTGTTCAGGTAAGCATACTCGAACGCATATTTAGCAATACGCTCAGAACAGAACTTTGTTATCACCTACCAAAAATATCAAGTCAAACCGCAAACACAACCCAATACTGCATCAGTACAACAAAAACTAGATAGATATTCCAAGGGAAAATAATAACCAATATAATTTGTGAGAATGTTTTCTACTTTCATTCCTTATTTTTCAAATATTTGTATACAAGTATGTCCTGAAATGGTAGACTACAGCTCAGTCAATAAAATAAATGAAAACAAAAAAAGTACTGAATTTGGTAATTGTGACTCATTTTAATCCAAATATTACCCTGGCCTTGACACCATTTCAAATTAGTTTCTAATGTTGAATACTTAAGAACCAAGGTCTTAAATTGTGAAGTTGTGTCACCGTCATTGATGTGACATCTGGGTTTTGGGACTGAGCCCAACCAAACGTGCTGATTAGTGAAATGGTTACAATTGCATATGTGGCCAGGTTTTAGAGGAAGAGACGTACATGTAAGGAGAAGGTATGGCAAGACGGAGCCATTCAAGGTTAATTTAAGTTGGAACCTAAGAGGTTTGGAAAGAGAAAGAGAAACGCTTCTTCCCTCGAGAGCTTTTGCTCTGGGGTTACGGGGAGCTTCTTAGTTCCTTCTGTAATACATCTATTTTCAATCAATAATATAGTTTATTGCCTACAAGATTGAAAGCCAACAAAAGCCTCTTTCCTCTGGGGGTTACGAGCAACCTCATTCATGATTGCTTCGCTTATAGTCGCAAAGACATCAAAAGCCATGATGTTGTGGCCAATATTGCAATCACAAACCTTTTAAAGAAACCGCACAACTAAAGAAATAAACTAATCCCTACAAGATCATTTTGAAATTTCAAATTAATATTCATTTACTATACATGGATATCCCTTGCAAACATATGTGTCTAAAGAACTCTATAGATTCTCAATTAGGTTCTAAGATTAGGTCTAACTCATCCTTACAAAATCGGCTTGTCGAGTAAGAAGTAACTCTATATACTCATTTCACGTCTTATCTATATTCTACTTGGATTTTTCCCAATATTCTCAATCATACACCAAAAATTTCATAATTTTGATTTTGAATTTTTCTTATTAAACACAACAACAACAACAACCAATTATAATCCCACTAAGAGGGCTCGGCTACATGAATCAAATAACATCATAGTGCTCTATCAAAAACCATGTCTTTCTCCTCAATCAATATAAAACAAAGAAATGGTAGCAATTATACCTTAAGACTTTCGACGACACCAGGAACAACCTCATGTTCAAGACCAGCATACTCCCCTTCAGTATTCTCCCTAATAACTACAATATCAACGTTATCATGTCGTGTAGGTAACCCAGGAAGATTAAAACAATTAACAAGCGAAGCATAAAGATCAAGCTCTTTCCTCAACTGAACATTAAGCGAACTAACACCACCACCCATAGGAGTAACCAATCCACCTTTAAGACAAACCTTATTCTTACGGATCGATTCAAGAACTTCCGTAGGTACAGCTTTCATGTCACCATGTACGTCGAATTTCTCAAAGTAAACCGGCGCGTGCATCGCTTCCATTAGTTGCTCAACGGCGCCGGTTACGAGTGGTCCGATTCCGTCGCCGGGGATTAGGGTTACGGGACGGGGGGTTCCGTCGCCGGGACGGTGCATGTAGGTTACGCATCGTTTTGAGATGGTGAATGGTTCGGATTGGGATCGGGTTGAGAGGAGGTGTTTGAGGAGGGGTATGGATCTTCTTGCCATTGGTGATGGAGGGAAGGTTGGGGGGTTTTTGAGGAAAAAGGGGGGTGTGAGTATGAGATTTGGTTACTGTGTTGTGATGGTTGAAGCTACCATGGAATTGGAATGGAAGAATAATTGAGAGAATAATGAAATGGGAAAGTCGACGGAAACATGGGGTGTGATTGGAATGACCCGGAATTGTAGTGGCCAGTGAGAATTTTAGAATATTTTTTATTTTTTATTAATTAATTAGTAATATTCTCCCAACCTTTCAAAACTCAAAAGTAGGAATAACATGGCCTTTGGAATAGAAATGAGCAATGATATTTCAACAACCTATTTGATAACCTTTATTTTCTCTTTTTTCATTGGGTAAAAAACAATGGAGAAAGAAAAAGAAAGAGATAGAGGAAGAATGTAACGTGAGTATGAGAAAAAAAATTGTCTAAAATTGTCACAAATTAGTTGTATAAATATCATTTCACAATAGTGAAACAAAGTTTTACGCATATATTCAATAATCTTCTATCAGATCAGTTAATAAGATATGATTAGTTGAAATCTATCTTAGTTAATTTGATGGTGTTGGTTTTAGGGGGTGTATTGGATTGAGATTTCAAAGGATTTTAAAAGACTTTTTTATTTTAAAAAAGTCTTGTGGTATTCAGTCAAGATTTTTAAGAAATGTAAAACATTCTTGTGGTATTCAATTCGGATTTTAAAGATTTTTTAATGAGTCCAATAAAATCCAGTGGTATTCAATTGAGACTTTGCATAACTTTAAAATTGTCTACTAGTATTCAAAATTCTACGGATTTTAATGGATTGTTGTGAGTAATGGATTTTGTGAGATTGTTTAATGTAAAATGTACCTACTAACAATCTCACACCTAGCATTTAGACTTTTCTGTCTCCCACACATAGCCTTGAGATTTTTTTAGTTTTTATATTATTGCTCTAAAAAGAAATTTTTTATTCCTTCGTCGTTTGCCTGTTTACCCCTTATATGCATATTTCAACCAAGAAAAATGTTGTCCACTTTACATGCTAAGAACCATCGCTGTCGTGTGGAGATCGAATGTACCTTGTTCATGTGGAGCATTTCACCTTATTCTCACTTTTATAAACATGCAGTGAATTTGTATCCATTTTTAGAGTGTACTACTTTTTTAAGGTCTTTGATTATATTCAGTGTCAATTTTGATGAGCTAATTTAACTTCTTTAAAAAATAGGTATGATTAGTAGTGTGTTTTTAATTAATTAAATGATGTGTCAACAAATGATTGAGATATATGTGTAAAATTTTGTTACACCCACCATGTATATAACTTAAAGGTTCCCTAAAAAAAAAAGTATATAACTTAAAGATATGAATAAATAAAACAATCTTGTATGATTCATAAACTCAATATTTTTTTTAGGCATAACTTAGGAAGAGAGCGAGGAAGCTCGTGACCCGAGCGACGAAGTTACGTGGCTTGGGGGATAGGCCTCTAACAACTTAGGGCGATATTTAAGGAACAAGTAAAGACACCCACATATCGAAACGTGATAATAAGGCGACACTTGATGAACAAGTAATTGCCCTTAATTATAGGAAACACCGACCAAATTATGGGGGGAAACTTTAATCCATCTTTATTAAAGGAGGTATTTGGCTAAACTTAGGATTCATTCACTTTCCACCCACAAATACCTAAATATTGGTGTCCTAGTACCTCACACCCTGCCTACTATGTCTAACATAAAGTTTCAGGCGAGAGCATTTGGTACCCACTGTGAAGGCACCTAAGAGTTATTCTCCAGCTTTGCTTTACCAACCTGAGCCATCAACGAGACATTGTAGGCCATCTAGAATCTAGTTGAGGATCTGGAACGCCGAAATGAAACCATATAAAACCCAAGTGCAGGAAATACAACAATCACAATAAACCATTGGAGATTCCAATACGAATGAGATGGATAACCACCAATCTTTAAGCCAAGGGAAATGGGACGTTCTTGTCCCGGAGAATATCAATACTCTAAACCTGACGATGTACGACGAAAAAAGAGACCCCCTTTGACCACTTGATAGCCTTATGCACTTGATGGTTGTCAAACATGCTTGATTACTTTCTTCCCTTTCCAAGTTGTTCTAAACCCAGCCAGTTCCGAGAATGATACCATGACCATCTCCATGGTTTGAAAAGGATCAATATCAATGACCATTTATGATGCTCCTTTATCGGCTACTTTGAACATGTTATCCTTAAAAGCTTTTTGAATGACCTTTCAAAAGACGATTCAGTTTGTTGTTGCATGGTTGTAAAAATTATATCATTTGCAATACGTATTGGCTCTTGATTTTCTCATCGGGAGGAATTTTGTAACCATCAAGGAGCCGAATTTTCTCATCTTTTAGTAAATAATCAAACATATGATCAATTTTCGCTATATCATAGGCATATTGGTTTGATCCTTTGATGAATATGTCTCATTTCTCTTTGGATGACCTAAAGACATAACATGCGTAGTTTTTTCTTTCAGGATCTTATCAATCAGGATATCTATCGTAGGATCAATTGACATATCAACATCGGATTAATCCCTGTCAATGATTGGCATTAGGTGTGGACCTCTCACATGACTACAAAAAAAAAATTAAAATTTTTAAATGATTCACTTGAGTTTATTTTAAAGTATAGATCAAATGTCATGACGAAAAACGTTTTGAGGACCAAAACTTACCAACATTTTTTAAAGGGACTAAAAACGAAATTTCAGATATTTATAAAGATCAATAACTTATTTACCCTTTATTTTAATATTGTTTGATGATTTATGTATCTCTTTTCTACTATGTAAATGTAAAATGTAGAGGAACCCAACAACGGTTGAAAGTGTGATCATATCATCTTGGTTCCTTTATGTAAAAACAAGTCCCTCTCCAACAATAAAACACCACACACTTAATATTATGACAATGTTAACCACTTGTACCACTTGCATCTTCTATCTGATTTGTACACTTTTGTCAACGGCACACTCTTTGAATACGTACACTACAATTTATTGAAACGAGTTCATATAAAATTGGTGCCACTTAAATTTGGAGAAATATGTGAATTTAAACCCTTTAAAAAGTGTTATTGAGATTTGAAAGAGTGTGTCAGAAAGATTTTATTTCTAGCATAATTTTTTTCTAATATAAAGAGATGTGGATAGTGCAGTTCATTCAGCAAAGACATTTGAAATATTAGCCATGTTATTTCAACAAAGATTTTGGGGACATCGTATACAACAACAAGGCAGTGTGGATGTTGCATGAAAACTGAGACGAGCCAAGAAAAATTATTAAAAAAGCCAAATTGAAGGACAAATCGTATAGAAATACGGTGTAACCGGAAGTATGCATTTCATTTGAGTTTGAATGGGAAGGGAGAGCCTCAGGTAGAAGGAAGGAGGAAAGAGAAATAAAAGAAATGATAGTCCTCCAACATGAATAAGTGGGTTTGTTTTTTCTGGATAATGCAAAATCCCTCCAAAATAAGGGAAGTAAAAAAATTGAATTGTTGAAGAATTTTAAAAGATTTAGATAAATTTTTAAGTTCAATCTATGTTGTTATAATACTCTCAAAATTTAAAATGTATTAATAATAAACATTCATCAATCATTCTATATAAAAACATTTTTTCAAAAAATATTCTCTATTATTCTCTCTAATCCACTGCTCAAAGTCCTCCATCCATTACCCTCCACTCCAACCTTGCAAAAAGAGCTTAGTATATGTTTTGCGGCTCCACTTTCATATTTAAAAAAATAAATAAAAAGGTGCTGCTTCAGCTTTTTGCTTTGTTTTAAGAGAAATGATATTTGTACAACCATTTTTTAACAACTTTTGTGACAACTTTCTTTCTCATACTCATTATGTTTTTACTTTTTCTCTCTATTGCTTTAGTTTTTGTGTCAATACCTCTTTTCCTTGATAAAATTATGATTGTCTCAAAAGTTGTCTATCAAATGGTTGTTCAAATAACACAGCTCTTTTTTTAAAGCATTGTGGCAGCCGCAGGGGTGCCAGACTGCCAGCAAAGGTTATTGGACGTCTCATAGGAGCAGAGCAAGTGGTTCTTCTCTCACCGCTGAGTTTTCCATCCAAACAACAAAGCATGAAAGATCACGAGATTACATGTCAATGAATGTTAGGAGGAGAAATGTAAAACATACACATTCATTGTTCAATGTTTCATCTTCATTGACTTTATTGAGGTTTGAAACTACATTTTCACCTTACATTCACTAATATCACATGGGACTCACCATACAACAGACCTGCAAATTATTAATAAATTCCAAAACCTTAACTCCTAAACCCTTAGCCACCCCTTTTGACCAGTATCAAAATCATCCCAAATTAAGTACTCTACTAACCAACAACAAGACAGAAATTGAAACAACAACAAAACAAACACAATAAGCCAAAACTGCTAGAGACAAGTGCATACTAAACACAATCTAAGCATGCTTTGCTTGAAAATTCTTCATGAAAGCCACCAACTTCTCAACACCAGCCAAAGGCATAGCATTGTAAATTGAAGCTCTCATACCACCAACAGACCTATGTCCCTTAAGCTGAACCATATTCTCCTTAGCAGCTTCCTTAATAAACTCACCTTCCAACTCAGATTTCTCCAAAGTAAAAGGAACATTCATCAAAGACCTAACAGATTTCTCAACAGGACACTTAAAAAACCCATTACTCTCATCAATAGCATTGTACAAAATCTCAGCTTTCTTCTTATTCTTCTTCTCAACTTCAACCAAACCACCTTGTTCCAACAAATCCTCAAAAACCAAACCACACATGTAAATCCCATAACAAGGTGGTGTATTGTAAAGTGAATTGTTCTCAGCATGAATCTTGTAATCAAGCATCACAGGTGTCAAATCTTGAGCATTTCCAATCAAATCATTTCTCACAATCACAATTGTTACACCAGAGGGACCCACATTCTTCTGAGCACCAGCATAGATCAAACCAAATTTCGAAACATCAACAGGTTTGGAACAGAAATTTGAAGACATGTCAGCCACCAAAATCCCATTTTGATTACTGGGTGTTGGATAATTCTTATACTCAACACCATGAATTGTTTCATTAGCACAAATATGCAAAAACCTAGCTTCTGGATTCTGTTTCAATTCATCAAAAGATGGAATCTTTGTATACTTTTCAGATTTCCCAGACCAAATCACGTTTGGTTTGCAATATTTCTGACCTTCTTTCACAGCTTTATCACTCCACGATCCAGTAACAACGTAATCAACGGCGTCGTCGGGCTTGCAGATATTCAACGGCACGGCGGCGAACTGAGTGGTGGCGCCGCCTTGAAGAAAAAGAACTGAATATTCCGAGGAGATATTCAAAAGGGTACGCAGATCTGACTCAGCTTTTTGGATAATGGAGAGAAATTCTTTACCTCTGTGACTCATCTCCATGACGCTCATACCGGATCCGCGCCAGTTGTAGAGCTCTGATTGGGCTTTGAGGAGGACGTTTTCAGGGAGGGTGGCGGGTCCAGCGGCGAAATTGAAGACGCGATCTGAGGAATGGGCTTGGGTTTGGGGCTGGGCTTGGGCTTGGGTGGTGGCGGAGGAGCATTTGATTGAAATGGGTTTGAAGGTGGGGTTGGTGCGGAGGGAGATTGTTGAGGTGATGGGTTTTTTGAGGAAAGGGTTGTTGTGTTGAGGGAGGAGATGGGTTTGTGGTGAAGTTGTCATTGATGTTGCCATGGTAGAGAGAGAGAGAGAGAGAGATATGAAAAGAGAGAGAGAGAGAGAGAGATGAAATGAAAAGAAAAGTGGGAGTGAAGTTTTTTCGCGCAAAGTTTCCTTTCAGGTGTTTGGTGAAGAGATCTGAATCAAAGGTAGAGAAATATGTAGAGAGGGAGGGAGAGATTTTTAAGGGTTAATTTAGGAAATAAAAAATAATAAGTTTATTATATGAATTTGGACAATTTTTTAATAAATTATTTCTAAAAATATGTAATACCTATTTTAGTTTTCTTTTGTACGATGAACTAATGAATTAAGTTTGGTATTATAGTGGATATATGAAGGTTACTTACTTACATTATGTATTGTGATGTAGCTTTATACGAAATCACGATGGATATGTGGATCATTATAATTTGGACATGCAAATATCAAACATACATTTGAAGTGTTTAAAGATTAAAATTGTATGATTTTGCGATACAAAGTCATATGATATAAATCGAATAAAATATAATCTTTGTTAAAAAAATATATAATTTTTTTTATTAAGTAGTTTAGTGGTTAAAAATTCACCTCTTAAGATAAATGAGTGAGGTGTTTCAAATCTCAGTCTTTGCATATATTATGCGATGCAATGTCTCTATCAACTGAATTAAATTCACATAACACATTATTGAAGTATTCTAATCACAATATCACTCACTTATATAGAATGTTTATTTATTTGTCAAAAAAAGAATGTTTATTTATATTACTCCTAATAATTATCATTTTTTAAAACTCAAAACAGTACCCCTTAAAAAAAAACATAGTAGTATAATTTTCAAACAAATTAAACAATGGAAAATACATCTAGTCGTCAACAACAAAACGGGGGTTGGTGTGGCGCACAATTTTTTTTTTTTTTTTTATGGTTGGCTAATACCAAATACAAAAAAAATAATTTACTTGACCCGATAGTATAAAGCAAAATAATAAATAATGTTGGAACACACAGACTTGATACACATATACAGAAAGCATTTTGGACACGGATTTAGTGTTGTAAAATCCCCACAGTATTATTTTTGGCTGTTGGATTGGTTTATCATTTATGTCACAAGACTCACAATTTTGTAATTCAATCTAATAGTCTAAATTAAAAATTGTTTGCAACTTTGAGATAATTCAACTGCATCAAGTCCTGATCCTTATTCTTTTGGTCAAAAACCTTTTCTATATTTTTTAAACTTTTTTATATTATAGAACCGAATTTGCATAACACAAAAATTGAGTTTGCGTCATTAAACCAATTTCACAACTATATTAACCATAAAAAATATAAGTCATTAACCAATTTTTTAACATGAATTTCATCAACCATTTTGACTATTTTACTAACCACGAAATTGCTAGTCATTAGCCACTTAGTTTAGGTAGTTTAAAAATATGATTAAAGTACATGAATTTATGTAAAATAAGTCATTAGCCCCACCAACAAAATAAATTATTTTTCCTTAAATTTTATAAACAAAAATGTCTCATGTATATAAAATGATCCATAGCTAAAATTTGCTTTTAAGACTTGTATGTTATTAAAGATTATTGAGCTGACCAGAGAACGTACATGTGGTGAACAACCTTGGGTGGAGTTCTGAAGAAGAAGAATTTTCTTATTGATTCGACCCACCAAACACATTAATGTGGTGAGAAATTATTTATATATATGAAGAGGATTAGAGATGTCCATTTTACATGGACTCAACATGAAAACCCTTGAAAACTTAATTCCTTTCTCGAGTTTAGATTCTCTCAGTCAACTAGTTTTGTGACTAAAAGTTCATCTCGTAAAGTGAATAAGTGTAGATCCGAAGTTAAAACTGTTTTTATCTTTTATTCACTCTGAAAATAATTTTGATTAACAAAATTTAAAATATATTTTCACCTTGTTATGGACACTGAACTCAAGGAGTAAATACAAAAATGTATGTACTCAAAACCTATAAAGCACAAATTGTTTTGGTGTGACCGTTGGGGTAGATGCCATTGCCACGTTCCAAATGCGGCAAAAGTCACTAAAAAGGGTACTTCAAATGTAAGGGAAAATCACTACAGGTTAAAAATTAAAATAAAATAAAATAAATTAAAATTTAACCACCAATCAAATGTAAAGGGACCAACCTACAAAAATGACACCTAGCACCTAGCACTAGTCAGATAGTAATTTACTCCAGAAGGTGTAAACACAATCAAATGAGTCTACATCACCCAAGCAGCTAAGAAAAGTATTGGCATATCAAATTCAAAATGAAAGGTAAAATTGAATTGAAGTTGCATAATCACAACTTAAAAGTTATAAAAGCATGAAATAAAGGGCATTAGACAAAAATTGTGTCTATATCGCATTATTTTGTTCAAAGAGAAAATACAGACATAAAAAAGTTCTGAAATTATTATGTTCACCTATGGAACATGAACAACAAAAATAAAAATGACCAAAGAATAAAAGTAACTTAACATAAGATCTTGAGAAATGAATTCCATTTCCCTAGAACAAGCAACCAAAGTTGCTCTTTATGTTTCATTCTTCTTAAACCCCCCAAAATCAGCAGCACACGTATATGGTATTGTTTGTAAGAAGGCTATACATGGCTGGATCTCTTCCTATGGCTGGTTCTTGTTCTCCAGAAGAAAACATGCTGGTTCACATTTAGCAGTGAAGCTAAATTTTGCTGAGCCATACTTCCTATGTACTCCTGTCAGTTTTCCGGTTCCAGCTTTCTGGTGGAATCCAACCATCAGCATAGAGCACTCTCTACAAGTCAAAAAAAGCTAGGGTCAGTATATGGATCAGTAGCATAAACAACTTACGACATTGTGTTCGTAAGCTGTTTTCAGTTTATTTATATACGTACTTACATGATAAACACTTACACTATAATCGTTTAATTAAGTTGTTTATCCAAACAGTGCCCTAGTGGCTAAATGAAAAGAGAGGAATAAGAATGCTTACAACAGCTGATCTTCTGAGTAGTTTGTGTGCCACTCACATGTCTTGTTCCAGTGTTTGAAACCACTGACAGTGCATTGAGCAGTGTAGACAGCAGCAGCAGCAACCAAGGATGGTGGAAACTTCAGCATTTCATATTCCACCAGAGATAGCTCAACCAAGAAAAAAGCCACCAGCTCAAGCTGTTTCAAAATAAAGAGTAAAGAAAATGAGTATTATAGTATAGTTAATGAAGTATGATTAATGAAACTCATTTGGAAGAAATATTAGTACTCACTTTTTTGTCAGCTTGAGCAGCCTTCAGAAATCTTCTCATGAAAACATAAGCAGTTGGAAGAGACATGTTATACTGCAGAGTGTTGAGCATCGACTTCTCCTACAGTGTTTGGAAAGAAATCTTAACTATTAGTTAAATTGAATTGAACGGACGCAACAAATGTGAAAAATTATTACAAGATGGAAAAATATGTTACCATTTCGAGAATGTCTTTCCTTGTGTAAGCTCTGTCAGCTATATGGATCAGATCTGAAACGACAGGCACAGAAACTTCCTCATACTTGCATGCCAAAAGCATGGCAACAAGACCAACCAGTTGAAGTTTCTTTCTTACAACATTCTGCTTAGCCAAGAATCTGTCTATGAGATTAACTGTAAGAAACAGTGTCTCTTGCATGAGGTCGAATTTGTCATGAACCTGATATCGATCAAGCAAGCATATTAATATTTAAGCCGGTTATTAAATGACAGAGAAATCAATAATTGGAAGGAAACATTTATTTAGTACCTCAATCAGCCAGTCAACTAGTATAGCCCTCATCCTCTCATTGAGGTCAAGTTGTTCATCCATGTAGGTTGGTGAAACACAGCCAAGATACTGCAGGAAGGTAATGTTGTTAGTCATCAAAGTAAGATTGTAGCAACTTAGTAAAACATTATACTTTTGATTCAATTGGAAAAAATTTATTCTATATTTCCAAAACCAACTTAAAAATATGATTTTAGCGTAAATTATACATTTTCACCTTTCTCGTAATTATTGGATAGCAGTAAAGTATGAGATATAAGGAACAATAAATGGTAAATATCCAACATAACAGTGTTAGATATTAAAATTTAAACACTATCTGTCAAGTGTGGTTACATGATCTACTTGACATGCAAAAGCAGACGACCTATATTGCAGATTTGGCTGAACCAACTTGCAAGATCATAGATATTCGAATCAGGGTTGGAATTTCCCTAAGCTTAATAATAATTCCATTGTAAAGATAATCAACCTCAAATCTACAATACTTATGCATTAGTTTCACATCAAAATTTCCAAAATAATATCAAAATTTGTCAGAACTAATCAATACACCAAGTTTCACAACCCGTAAGTTAAAATCTAACGTGACAATGTAAGTGCAAATTCAATCTCTGTCAAGTGTGGCTACATGTTCCACTTTACATGCAAAAGCACAAAACTTAGGTTTGCAAATTAGTTGAACAAAACTCCATAAGGAGATCACAAATCACATGCTATATGAAAATTATTTACTATTCCCAACTTAACTAATAGTATTGAAAATATTTTGATTATGCAAGGTGAGTATAACCGATTCAGCGCTTCACAGACTGCAATTAAAGTGCAACTGGAATACAGATTATAGTATTACACACTTTGAAATTGGACTCTACATGCAGATATTTCCTACTTGCTGTGTTGTACATTACTCCACAATAATATTATCAAAAAAGCAGACTAATGTTTTAATAGAAAACAAAACTAAGCTCAATTCACAAAACTAACTTCTATCAGGTTCCAATATGAAGTTTAAAATTCTAATATAATCCGGTACCTCAATCTTTCTGTAGTAAGCATGGAGATCTTCAATATACTCCACAACAGCAAGAGAATTGTTTGCATCACAGCTATCGATGTCCAAAATCATCTCTCCCTCTATATCCTCCATCTCAACCTCTTCCTAAAAAGTAGTACAAGGCGACAGATTAATTATCGAAATAAAGTGAACAAAAAAATAAAATAAAATAAAAGAGACTTTAAAACATAAAATAATACCATCTCAAGTGGATCACTATGCATTGGTTCAGTATGCTCCAAAGTCATAGGCTCTGGTTGGTCTTCTGGTGACTTGAGTTCATCATCAATGGCTATGGAGTTTCCAAACTCATTCGAATTCAATGGATTTGAATTCTTAGTTTTCTATTCAAAATCAAAACCGTGATTCAGAATTTAGTATAATAATGAATAATATATGCATCAATATCACCAAATACAAAAGAAGAAACAAAGAGAAACTACCTCAGCATAAGATTGCTGTGAGCCAGCAATTTGTGCAGCAAACCTCCTAATTAACAATACATCAACATAAAGTTTCATTAATTCTTCCTTTCATTACATAAATCATGGGGACAAGAAATGAAAGCACCCCAAAAATCAGCATCAATCAACAAGTTTGAAATTGAAAACACCATAATTTCATTTGACATTTCAGTACCATGGTCTGTGGCATTAAAGTTCAAATTTTGCAACAATTTTATAACATATTTCCTAACACCAACAGAAGAAAACCTTTAACAATTAAGTACCATGGTCTACAACATTAAATTTCATTTTGATAACATAATCCCAATCAATAACAAAAGAAAACATAAACAAAAATCACTAAAAAGTCTCATCCTCAATCTGCACCAATCTACAATTGAAAACACCATAATTTTATTCGACAATAAGGTACCATTCCATGACATTCAATTTCAAAATTTAACACCAATTTTGATTACATAATTCTTAACAAGAACAAAAACAAAGCAAAAATAATGCATCTTCCTCAACCAGCACCAATCTACATGTTTGAACTTGAAAACACCATGACTTCATTTGACAATAAGGTACCATTCCATGACATTCAATTTCAAAATTTAACACCAATTTCGATCACATAATTCTTAACAATAACAAAAACAAAGAAAAAAAATGCATCATCATCAACCAGCACCAATCTACATGTTTGAAATTGAAAACCCTATAATTTCACTTGACAATAAAGTAACATGGTCCATGACATTAAATTTCAAAATTGACACCAATTTTCGATCAAATGTTTCCCAACAACAACAAAAACAAAACAAGAAATTGCATCATCCTCACCTTGTGATGGGTCTATGTCCCAGATCAGCCTGTTTCTTTTCACAAATCTCATGTTTTCTGATAAAACACAAAAGAAAACAAGACAAAACAATTAACCTTAAAGAAACCAAACTAATAATCATAAAAAATAATCAAAACAAAAGAACCATAAAAATCAATATTCTGAATAAAAAAAAGAGAATAATTACTCAGACAACACCCTCTTGTGTACAACACAAGGGTAAGGTCGACCATGCACAAAATTCTGATTGATCCCTCCTAAAGCTCTTCTGTTCTGCCCAACAATTCTTCCACCACCACGACCCACTTGATTCATTCCTCCTAAAATTCAAAAAAGATTCAAACTTTCAATAACCCAATTCAAATCTTTAAATTCAAAACCATAAAAAACCAATTTTGAATCTTAAATCTTAAAAAAAATAAAAATTGTCCCTTTTCCTTTATGTTCCAATCAAAATTCCAACAATGTACCTTGAAATTTTCTTGGCATAACTGCGTTGGAATTGTTCTCTTCAGAAGTATTCACCATGTTGTTGTTCTTTCCCTTAAAATTTTAATATGATTATTAAAAAAAAAAAATAACAAACCCAAGATTCAACCCAAGAATCCAAAACCCAGAAGAAAAAAAAAGAGAATTTTTTTTTCTGTAACCACTAGCATTCACTGACACTAGTAGCTACCAAGATATGAAGAAGAAGAAAACGAGAATAACGGGTATTTGTCACTGCGTAAACAAAAAAATATAGATAGAAAAATAAAAAAGTTAACGGCTAGTATTTTATGACCGTTGGATCATTGACTCTAGTTAGAAAAAAAAAATAACTTTTATTTTTCTTCTGTTTTTGTCTTAACAACGGTAACATGGGTGGCATGTGTGAAACAAAGGAAGAAAAAGAAAAAGAAAAAGAAAAAATAAATCTGAATTTTAAATTAAAAATTATTAGTTATTATTTTAATTGGTCTTTTTGTTTTTTGTAATAATTTTTAAGAGTTTACTATGATTGGAAAAATTAATAAATTATTTTGGATTCTATTTTTTTTTCTAAGTTTGACTATTCCTATGGTTTTTCCTTTGAATTCTTTTGGCTGTTGAATTATTTCCTATGATTGAATTTTTTTTGGGTTATTGGTATGTGCTTTATTTTATTACCTAAGGTTGCATCTTTCTATATATTTTTTGTGAAAAGACATGTTTGCACTTTGCATTACGCTCCTATAGTCTTATTTCCGCTCTACCGCACTTTACATTTCTTTTTGAAAAAAACTTCTTATTTTTTAAAAGTTTAATTTTTTTTTAATGCAATTTTTATTTTTACTTTTGATGAAAGAAAGCTTAATTTATTTACATGGTAAGTTTACAAAGTTTTATATATGTATGACAAAGGTTCATTGCTTGACTTTTTGTGTATAGATTTTTTTTTTATTGAGCATGGTGAATTTACTGTATAGATTATTTGATGAAAATTAATCATTGTTGACTTTGGTAAAACTTTCATACATAAAACATGATGACAATAAAAAACATATGTATTTTTAACTCATCAATTAATGTGACACCACGTGATTGAAAACATGTAAAAAAATAATTTACATTGACATTGTAAATAAATTTGATTTTAATACATTGTCTAGGAAATTTTCTGTTGTATATCGATCATAATCAAGTGTGCTTGTGATTTTCAGGATAACTATAATAAAACATGAATTTTTCTAAGGATAAGAACATTTATAATCGATTAACCGTGTAAAAAATATTCAATAGTCAAGTATACATGTGATTTTGAAGATAACTATAATTAAAAATAAATCTTTCAAAAGAAAAAAGATGCATGCATTGACTGGCAAAAACAAACTAAAATTGCATTCATTGAATTTTTAATTTTTTTTTTCTCAATATATATATATATATATATCACCGATTAATTTGACACCACATCATTGAAAACATGTGGAAAACATTTTTGCATTGACATTATATATAAATTTGATTTTAATTTGATACATTTTCTAGGAAATTTTCTACTATCGGTCAATCATTTTATGTATTGTCTGAGAAATTTCCTACTATCAGTCAATCATAATCAAGTATAGGTATGATTAAAAAAAATTAATGATAAGAACATTTATAATTTTGCTAAAAAATAACATTTATAATTGATTAACCATGTAAAAAATATTTAACTATCAAGTATATGTGTGATTTTCAAGATAACTATAATTAAAAATAAATGTTTCTAATGATATGAACATTAATAATTGATTAACCGTGTAAAAAATATTTAAAGTGAAAGTGAAAATAATTTATTTAAATTATGTAATGTAATATGTTAAGATGCATCTATTTTTGTCAAAAAAAATGTATGTATTGACCAAAAACAACTAAAATTGCATGCATTGAATTTTTATTTTGATTTTTTGATTTTTTTTTTATATATTTTGTCTAAAAGGCATGCATTGATTTTTTATTTTGACTAAAAGAAGTATATTTTGCCTAAAAGACATGCATTGATTTTTCATTTTGACTAATTGCATACATTGAATGATATCGTTCAAGTAAATCTTTACATAAGAAAAAAAAAACATTCAGGGAAAGGTATGTAAAAAAAGTGGTGTAATGTTCAGTGGTTCAATCAATAGGAATGTAAATAATAAATCTAACAAAAACTAAATCAGATTCTGAAGGCTTGCAATAATAAATATGGAATGGATACAGTAAGATAAGTATGGAGTACCACTTAGGAAGATGCTATTAAAAGTTAATTAAATAAAGTACGTTATGCTACGTTTCAAAATCTATGATTACTTTTTATAAAATTAAAAATAATGAATTCGTTTGAATGTTGGATCCTCTCAAGATCCTAGTAGTAGTATTTATCAAAGTGTTTTGATATTTATTATTCAGATTTGCAGGATATATGTATTGCCAAAAATTGTTTCGGTACATGGTTGGCATTTGTTAAATTGAGGAAGAAGAAATTTCATCAATAATAATGACACGAATGATGCACTATATTGTCACTACTACATAACATAAATTTTAAGATTTTGCAAAGTTAGAATAACATACTCATGTGTATGTGTAACCAATTACACTCATCTTATTTTGTTTGTTAGCAAAAATATGAGTTAATCTTTTTTTTAAAAATATGAATCAATCTGTTAATTTAAATTATTTTTTTTCAATTAACATAAATGTTTTGTCCATGTTTAAAATAGGCCAAATACGGTGTTTAGTCCTTTTAATTTGACAGAATTGTCAAGTTAGTCCTTTAAGTTTCAAAAGTTTCAAATAGATCTTTTTAGTTTGACAAAGTTCCCAAGTTAGTCTTTTAAGTTTCAAAAGTTTCAAATAAGTCATTTTGGTTGATAAACTATTTCACCGTCACCCCTGCTGTCAGTTAATAATTAACTAATCCTGATGTAGCCGTTAAGTTGTTGACTTTGATCAAAACACTACCTTTTAAAAGCTTCAGGGTATCAAAACGTTACGTTTAATGGTCACAAAAGATCATTCTAGCACTATAAATGTCGTTTAATAGTGCTAGAAAGGCATTTGTTGTTGTAAATAGTTGCCTTTCTAGCACTATAGATGATCATTTGTGACCATTAAACGTAATGTTCTCACACCCTAGAGCTTTTAAAAGGCAATATTTTGATCCAAGTCAACAACTTAACGACTACATCAGCATCATTTAAATAGAGACTGACAGCAGGGGTAACGGTGAAATAGTTTATCAACTAAAAAGACCTATTTGAAACTTTTGAAACTTAAAGACTAACTTGAGAATTCTATCAAACTAAAAGGACCTAATTGAAACTTTTGAAACTTAAAAGACTAACTTGAGAATTCTATCAAACTAAAAGGACCAAAAGTGTTATTTGACCTTTAAAATATTATGAGTGAAGACTCATTTTCATCTTTGAAAAAGAAAAAACAAATCAACTTTTAGCTCATGATTAAAATAAACCGGGATCGTTTAGCCTCTACTTTTTTTACATTTTGTTTGATTGATAAAAAAATATAGAGGAAAGAAACTTAAAAAAAAATGAAAATAAAATGAAAGTAGGGCACCAAACTACAAAATGTTTGATAAAAAAATATAGAGGAGAGAAAGTTAAAAAAAAATTAAAAATGAAAATAAAATAAAATGAAAGTAGGGGCGCCAAACTACAAAATGTAAGAGCACTTGATATACATACTTCTTGAGGACTCAAAAGACATTATAGAGGAAAGAATTTGATTCAGAAGTCCCAATATGGAAGCAAACATCCAAAAAGACGAAGAAACATGCATTTTTGCACCAGACAACACTCACATGCGCACCGAGCATGAAACCATGCGCCTGACACATGGTCGAGGCGCCTGGCACCTGGTTTCCTGCACTCACATGCGCCTAGCTCATGGATTTGTGCTTCCAAGCATGGCAAAAACAGGCCAAAACTGAATTTTGGTACTTTTAAGTGGAAAAGCCCGATTTTTGAGCCCAACTTCAGATGGAAACTCTTTTTATAAATATCGGTCCTCTCATTCATAATTTATCATTCAGAGCGAAACGATTCAAGAGGAAGGCAATCACTAGGAGCTTCACGGGAGGAGTTTCTCTTCTCACTTGGAGTCTCTAGGGTATATTTTATTTCTTTTGTAATTTGTCTTTAGTTACATGTGTAACTAAATCTTTCTAGGCTAGGGTTCTAAGATGAACATTTTATTCTGGTTGTTGGATATTTTATTTAAAGTCATTATTCAGTTATTTTTCGAGTACTAAATAATTTTACTATTGTCCATAAAATTTGTCTCCTCTTAAGTATAACCCGAATCTATAGGCACTTAGGGAGGTGACATACCTAATACTGGTGTATACCTGTCTTAATCAAGAAGTAACGAATTAGTAACTAGGGAAACAGGAACCCTTGAGATAAAGGTACTTAGGGAGGCAACATACCTAATATTGGTGCAAACTTACTCAAATCAGGAAGTAACTAGTTAGTAATTAGGGAAACATGCGACTTCATGACTTAAATCATCCAAGTAATTTCATTCTCCTCGAACCTTGGTAAGGTTGACGCTGATAAGGCTGCGCATTTGTAGAACTACCGAAAGGGAGAGTGTGTTATGTCCTTCTAAGACTCAATACGAGGGAACCTTTAGGATACTTTGAATTTAGGAATCTTATTATCCGCCATTGTTTCAAATACCTCTGAGAAAGTAAGAACCTACACGTAAACCTTCGAGTGTAAGTGTATCTCTCTATAGGACTGACAACCCTAAACACTAACACTCGTAGGAACTCCGGTGTAATGGTTGCAACTTATAGTTGGAGGGGAATGAACTCATGTCTCTTAGAGAGTAAGTCCCCACGTGTACCTACTTGTGTGATTAGCAAGTGCAACTCGACAGTTGATAGGTAATGAGTAAAACCGTAAGTGCACGGTTCTACCGAAGTAGTAAAAAGAGTATCGTTCCAACAGGGAGTTGTTCAATTTAATTAACTTTTAGAAGATGATTAGAAGAAAGTTTAGTTGTAAAGATTGGGTTTTTAATGGTTTAAAAGAATAATAATAAAAAGCGCCTTGGGATTATTGGT
>Ga0315914_1000709_pt1 | contig 44864 bp, 20 predicted proteins | sample MpolenodulesMG_FD_203920 | JGI IMG/M metagenome (GOLD analysis project Ga0315914, IMG submission 203920) | Medicago polymorpha root nodule microbial communities from Los Angeles, California, United States - elongated nodules | ecosystem: Host-associated > Plants > Roots > Nodule | place: USA... | reverse complement strand
GTTTGCTTATCGTTCGTTGTTGAACGGTTATTAACTATCATTTTGAATGATCATATATCAAACATGATTCACTTGTACCTCATTTCTCCCTCGCCGCTTTTCTTTCCTTCTTTACCACGTGTTGCATTTATTGATTATATATATATATATATATATATATATATATATATATATATATATATATTTCAATGTTTTGTTATTTATTCATAGTTATAGTTGAAAATGCGTTTGATAAATTTGTTGAGTCAAAATCAAATATAGTTTAGTCTTTCATCAAATTCAAACCATCTACTGTTGAAGATTCCGTCAAATTGAAACCAAATATTGTTAAAGTTTCGTTAATGTGAAACCAAATGCTAATTCTAAAGATAACATTATTGGTTCCGATGTTTCAAAACCTGGTGATAATGAAGTAGATACGGTGTCTTACTCTTGCACCAAGAGAAATGGAAAGTTAGAGATGATATGATTAATTGGATTCGTTTCGTCGACAAGCAACAAAGGTGTGATTTACTTTAATTATAGATAGACAAATCATATCTTGGTGGTGGAAGAAGGGCATCAAAGTCAATGTTGGCTTGTGTAAGGGGTTATGTGTACAAAAAAAATCATGAAGCATTTAAAGTGAGAAGACACATGATCAAGAAAATATGAATGTTTATTTATGTTGCGTGGTTATTTGGGAAACTAAATGAATGGTCATTAAGTATAATGGAGTGCACAACCATGTAATGGAGCCAAAGTTAGAAAGTCGCCTTTTGTTGATAGCCTAATTGAGAAAGAGAATAAGATGTTGTTGACCTGACAAGGAATATGGTGGTACCTAAGAATATGCTGATGAATTTGAGAGATAAAATAAACAATAATTTGATGAATATGAAGCAAGTGTACAATGCACGTCAAAGATTAAAAAAATCCATTGAATTTAAAAAGTCAGAGATGCAACATCTGTTTAAATGTATGAAGGATCACAAATATGTTTACAAATTTAGAAGCAAATGCACCTATAGGTTTCAAGTTAACAAGACACTTCAAGATAATTTTTCAATGACCTCCCTGATGTTACTTGAATCATGTTTCTAATAATGTATTGCGGTGGATTTGAATATATATATGTGTGTGTGTGTGTGTGTGTGTGGCTGTTGGAACAATTGTAAAAATTAGTTAAAAATATTTTCTGTCACCGAAGAGATTATTAGGCTAAGTTGTGGACTAAGTCGTTCTCTTTAAGACGTTTCATGACATTACCCAAAATTGTGCAAAGCAAACTATCAACCACAACGTTTTCAGGATAAAACAGCCCAACTACAACTTGTTGGTCTATATGACTAGGTTGTTCTCTTTAAAAGTTTTCCAAGTTTGTAGCGAAAGTGATTTTTGAAAAACAATTTACGACATATTGGATTTGTGCAAGATTCAATGACAATGACATTTATTAAGACTATGCACAATTAATAAGATTTACTTGGAATTGAGAGACTCTAAGACAACCCTTAACACAATCTATTATTAATAATTTTCACACAAGTTACAAAACAAGTCCAATCTCAATCCAAACCTAAGAGAAATTAATCAATTATACTAATGAACACAATTATGTAAGTGTTTGATAAATTGACAATAGATTGAAATCAAGTGTGATCTATGGAAAGTGAGATAAAGCAAATTTAAAGAACAAATTCAAGTTTAACAAACCTAGATCACACTCAATTCCTATTCTAACAATTTGTCAAGCAATCAAATACACAATCAATCAAAATTAAAGAGGATAGAGAAGAGAGAAGACATCACGATTTATAAAAGTTCACTCTTTCGTTCTCGCTTCGGGCTACGTCTACTCTTCTCGATGGAAAACGTCTCCACCGAGGACTTCCACTATAATATGAATGTTGATTACAATGTGATTATAAGAATTCCTTGAAACTACCCTAGTTCTTCAATTCATATGCAATCACTCCCTTAATCTTCAAATAACTTTTAAAATTGGTGCTTCTTGATGTCTTCGAATCCTCAATCATCCATGCAACGCTTGAACCTCTTCACTCGAACTCTTTGATGCTTCGTCCGACAATTAGATCTCATTGAACAAAAGAACTTTAGAAAGAATCCCCAATACCCTTGGAGGTGGAATGAAATTACTCAATTCACTTTAGATCCTTGATTCCCAATCAATATCCTTGAAAGCAATCAACGTACAATCCATATAGCTCCAGCAATCTATGACGTAAAGATCCATAATGATTCTTAGAAAAAGTGTTTAATCTCAATAACAAATGAACAATGAGCTTTGGAGACTATATAGAGAATATATGCAAATGATTCAATATTTTGGGTGTTATGAGGAAGTGAGTATATAAAGAAAAGGGTGGTAAGTGCAAAATTTCAGCCAAAAACAACATAGTGAATCGATTCATTAAATGGTTGAATCGATTCAGACAGCTAAAAGACAAGCCAGATGAACTATGAAGATTGATACGTATCAGACCATATTTGAATTGATTCATGAGACCCAGGATGAAGGTTGAAATGATTCAAACTCTTTTGAATCGATTCAACAAAAGGCAGAGAGTTTCTATGATACGATTCAAACTATTTTGAATCGTTTCAGAGGTGATAAGATTCAAAAACTCATGAAACGATTCACCCTAAGTTAGAGACTTTTAGTGATATGATTCAAGTCAATCTGAGTGGGGACGGGTTTTAGGGTCCAAATCTTCATCTCATTTTGAAATGGGAGCCATCTGTCACTCCAGATATTCGTAATTTCCCTGTTACCTATGGCCCAATAGCACCCTTTTTCAAGAATCCATCTGGCATTTAGAATGCTATGCCAAGAGTAGCTGATGTTACCACTAGTTTTAGCTTTAAAGAAAGAGGTTTTAGGGAAGTATTTAGCTTTAAGCAGGGTGCTACCAGAGAGTTAGGGTGGGTGAGAAGCCTCCAACCTTGCTTAGCTAGAAGGGCTTCATTAAAAACTCTAAGATCCTTAAACCCCATTCCACCCTGTTTTTTATGGTGGCACAATTTATTCCAGCTTATCCAATGGATTTTTCTTCTATCCGAGTTACTTCCCTACCAAAATTTACACACCATTTTCTCAATGTACTCACAAAAACCTTTAGGGAACAAAAAATTGCTCATAATATACGTAGGTATAGCCTGTGCTACGGCTTTAATGAGGACGCTTCTGCCTGGGAAAGATAGATGTTTTTCCTTCCACCCTTTGAGCTTTTTCCAAATTCTATCTTGGACGTAGTCAAAAACTTGTCTTTTTGATCTGCCCAGAACAGTAGGGAACCCCAAATATTTTGAGAAACTGTCAAGATGTTTCATTTGGAGAATTTGTTTGATATCTGCCTTTGAGTCGTTATGCATCTTCTTACTAAGAATGAATTCAGATTTATCGAGGTTTACTTTCTGTCCAGAGGCCTCCTGGTATTGATTAAGGATCCCCATAACATGGTTAGCTTCCTCTTTGGTAGCCTTCCAAAATATGAGGCTGTCATCCGCAAAGAGAATGTGAGTGATCTCAGGAGCTCCATTAGCTATTTTAACCCCATGGATACTCTTATTATTATTAGCTTGAGTTAAGAGACCTGAAAGGACATCCACACAAATAATGAACAGGTAGGGGGAGAAGGGGTCACCTTGTCTTAGGCCCCTTTTGCGATTAAAAGCCTTTGAAGGAGCGCCATTAATAAGTATAGAGAACGAAACCGTAGTCACACATTTCATGATAGTAGTAATGAGATGCTCTGGGAATCCCATTGAGCTTAAAGTTGCTTTAAGGAAATGCCACTCAATCCGTTCGTATGCTTTTGCCATGTCTGTTTTGATACCGATATGACCCTTGCTGCTGGTGGTCTGGTTAAAATAGTGAAAAATATCAAAAGCAATAAGTGAGTTGTCCGAAATAAGCCTTCCGGGAAGAAGCGTACTTTGGTTTTGGCTGATGATAGTGGAAAGGATAGGTTTTAATCTATTGGCTATTGTTTTGGTGATAATCTTAAGGGTAACATTGCAGAGAGAGATCGGTCTGTAGTCACTAGGGGCACAAGGGTTCCTGCCTTTAGGAATAAGGCAGATGTGAGTGGTGTTGAAAGGAGTAGGATCCCCCCTATTAAGAATATCCAGAGCTACCTGTGTAGTTTCATGGCCAATAACATCCCAGTAGCGATGAAAGAAAAGCGTCGGAATACCATTTGGTTCAGGTGCAACCAGGCCCCTCATATCCTTGATAGCACAATACACCTCCTCACTAGTAAAGGGTTTATTTAAATCTTCAAGCATATGCTTTGTGATTTTATTCTTGACCACCTCCACAGTTTCTTCTACTTTATGTAAGTTTTGGCTGGTGAAAAGATCCTTGAAATAGTTCACAAAGCTATTCTGAATCTGTTTCGGGTCAGAGATCTTATTACCAAGTACGTCTTGAATATATTCAATACTATTTTTTCTCCTGCTTTGGCTGGCCTTATGGTGAATTTTTTTTGTGTTTTTATCGCCATAAGTTTGCCAAAGGGTCTTCGTACTATAATTCCTCGCTCTCCAATAAATCATCAAGCTCAACCTCTTTGTCTTTTATTAGAGGTAGATTGTTCTCCTTACCACTGTGAGTAATAAGCATATTTAGTTCCTGTTGAGTCTATTTGATCCTCTTAGGGATGATGCCAAATCTGTCTTTGCCCCAAAGGTGGAGTTTTGAGAGGGACTCTTGTGGTTTGTTAGTGATATGGCCAGAACTGCTAGCCCAAGCATTCTTCAGAATATTTTTGTGATTTTCATCTCTGAGTCACGTCTGTTCAAATTTGACTCTAAATATAGGAGCTTTTCTGCAAATAATATTAGAGTTACAATATAATAGTAATGGACAATGATCAGAACCATATCTAAGCAGGTGCGTATTACTATGGGAGCTGAAGGTATTTAACCATCCACTAGAAGCTAAAAACCTGTCCAGTTTGCACTTTATATGGTGCTCGTCTTGTTGGTTGTTAGCCCAAGTAAAATGGTCCCCTTTATACCCAATATCATAGAGATCACAAATTTGGATCGTGTCTCTAAAATTCAGAGTGAGGTTCTGGTCTATAGGATTTCCCCCACACTTCTCCTATGAGTTCAACACCATATTAAAATCTCCAAAACTAATCAGTTTTCATGGTAATTAATAGTAGATATGTCAGAAATAAGTTGGGAAGTTAAGAATTTATTATGGTGTTGAGGGAAACCATAGATGTCAATAGCCCTCATTACATTATTAGTAGTTAAGCAAGTAAGAATAAAATCAATGTAGTTGGAATCAGTATGTATTATATCAATATGAATAGTTAGAGAATTCCACATAAAGGCAAGACCACCAGATCTGCCATTACCATTAGTGGTACAATCAACAATAGTTGATTTATCAAGCTTCCTAAAACTTTGAAAGATCTTACAATTTGCAGTAGTTTTCTTAGTTTCCATAACAAAAACAACGTCGGGCCGGTTATCATGAATGAGCTTTTTAAAAGCCCTCACTGTTTTGGGTTTGCCACTCCCTTGACAGTTCCACGAAAGGAGCTTCATTGCTGCTGGCTGGCCTGCTTAGCAGGGTCTGCCATCTGTTGATACCCACTTGTAAAGTCTTCAGCCTTCTGTTTTTTTGGAATTGTGCTTTCAGTTATGATGAGCTGCTCCTCCTGGGTTGGTATCTACCTGAAGGTCCCATCTATGTTGTTTTTAAAAGTAACCACAATATGAGTCATAAGATGCTCCTGAGTTGTGCTTGCTGCTGTGTATTTAGTGCTTTCTTCAAACTGACGTTTTAGATTCCTAGTAGTGCATTCAGTGTGATCTTCAGTAGTGAGTTTCATATTTGCGAGTTGCTGTAGCATGTCTTTAGGTACAGGAGGGTTGTATTGCCCAAAATTCCTTGCCTTTGAGGGGTTACTGTGGAATTTATTCTCTTTTGGATCCATGATATGCCTACCATACTGAGATGACCTGATCCAAGGTCCAAGAGGAGCCAAGTTTCCATGCTCCAAGGGTTGATTTTGGCATAATTTCTCCCCATGGCCTAGAAGACCGCAGTTGAAACAGACCAATGGGAGGAATTCATACCTAAAATCAACCAAAGTGGTGCCATCAATAAGGTTACCCACATGAATACCAGAAGAAATAGGATTGTGGACATTGATAGCAACCTTAATTTTTATGATAATATTCCTGCCAGGGTACTCATATAACTCTGATGCTTCAATTGTTCCTAGTAAGGCTCCCAAGCTTTCCCCCCATTAATTTTGTCTTACAGTGAGTGGGGAGTCCCCAAAGTTGGACCTAGATAGGAGCTTCATCAAAGGTAATAGTCTTGGGATCTACTTCTCTGTCCCAAGGCTTGATTATTAGCCAAGAATTTCTAAAAGTCCATGGGTTTCCCAACAGGATTCGTTCTTGGTCAATTTTATTGTCCATGAAGAATTAAAGTATATTCCATTCAATTTCATGGATAGTTAGACCAAATGGGTCATTCCAAATACTTGCCAAGCCTTGTTTAAGTGCACTGACATGGATGTTTTTGTCTGATATGATTTTGCCGAGTAAACTCTTCTTGCAGGAATTAACTCCTTCTTGGACAATTTTTTCAGGGTATATGAAAAACCTGGGCACAGATCCTGGACTCTGTTGAGCTGGTGTGCCAGGGCCAGGTGAATTTCCATGTGGTGTTTGTTTAGCACCATAGGAAGGGCTTTCAGTTCTGGAATTGCTACTTTAAGGGATGTTGATCTGAGGTTTAGGAGAGAAAACTCGGATGGGTTTGTTAGGTGAAACCGCAACACTGGTGTTGTTTGCAGACGTAAGAGGAGGCAAGGAAGGATCAAACATGGGTAGTTTTCCATTAGAAGAAGAGGAAGGAGATTGGCTTAAAGAGTTCATGGTGGGGAGGGTAAAGAAGATCGGTTCAGTAATAAGGTAACAAAGGAAATACAACAGAGAACCAAATGGAGTCTACACAGGTATCAAATACAAGGAACCCACTCCAAGAAACTTCCAAAAACTGGAGATAACTACGAAGATTCATCGGGAATCAAAACAAAACAGATTCTTGGAAAGGCGATTAACCAAGAAAACCGAGGGAAAAGGTCAAGAATGAAGGGAAACAAGAGGAACCCTAAGAGAGGTTCATGGTAACAGAGGTGGAAGGAGTAAAAGGGTTCTGAGAAGTTGGTGATGAGAGATGAAGAAACAAGTAGAGAAAACGATAGAGCGGTGAAGAGGTTAAAGAAAATTGGTTAGTTTGGAGATTTTAAAATTGGGTAGTGTATTTTGCTAAAAGCTTGATTGGCTTCACGTCTAATATGCGCGAATTGTAAATATTGAAAATAACAAACTAAAAGTCTATAATCATCAACAATGGTACCCATGTATGAAAGAAGCAATTGGACATCTGGGACAAAAGATATCACATTTTGTGAATAAGATTTGGAAATTAGGTACAAAAATAACATATCCTTTGCGAATTCCACACCTTTTTTCATCGTCATTGCTTCAGCTATATCTGAATTTGGCAGAGTAAGTGTTTTCCAACATGTTACAGCAACACCAACACCTCCAAAGTCCCTAACAATCGCCGTCAATCCCTAACATATCAGTGAAAACTTTTTATTTTAGTCCTACTAAAAAACAATCGACTGTTCGTTCCTCAAAAGTTTTTCATCATCACCTTTGACCTATACTTTTAAGTCAACTCATGTGTAACCTACCATAAAACACCTTTTTTTGATTTTTTTTTTTATTATACACTAAATGTGATTTTTTTTTCAACAGCAAAATTTACTAATAACCAAGTTCATCCATGCACAAGACAAATAGAGACCGCAAAAACAAAAACAACAAGTAAAGGACATCGTAAATAGGCGAAACACCCAAAAGAAAACTCATACACCTCGGACATAAAAAACACTAAGAAAGACTAAAGGTGGAAAAAACACAAGAAAGAGAAATTTAAATTGTGTTGGTCTCATTTTGTTTCTGTGTTTTGGTTCTCTTAAAGATAAAATGAATACCAACACCATCACGAACCAACACCACCACTACAACCAACCACCATCACCACCATGAATTCCAACAGCACCACTACAACCAATCATTGATGGAAATGCGACCGTCAGTAGAAACTGGTGGTTGGGTGATGCATGGTTGGGTGATGACGACAACCAAAGCCAATCTTTGCACCGCCTAGTGACCGCATCTACATCGCGATGAAAATAGGTTGGATTGGGAGGGAGGAGAGAGACAATAAAAATATAGAGAAATTAAGGTCATAGAGAAATTTTTTAGAGAGTCCGCTAAATGTGAATATCTCTTGTAACAAATAGTTAATTTGTTTCAACCTTAATTTGTCACATTGTTAGATCTAACATCAAAAGGTTTTATGGAGAATATATCACATAAAATTTAGGGTTAAATAAGTAAATGTCCCCATAAATATACCAACATTTGATTTTAGTCCCCCTAAAATATTCCTTAGGCGCTTTTGGTTCTCCAAAATTTTCCATCCATGAAATTAGTCCCTACCTTTTAACAACTCATGTCTAATCTTCAAATTTTTATTGAAATTTTCAAGAAATGGGTAGAATATTATGACGATTGCTTAAAAAAAAAATTAGAATTTTTTAAATAAACAATAATTAAATATGATTTTTATGTTTTTTGTTCGAAAAAAATTCATATTAAACTATTTTTTTTGGAAAATATTGTGATAATTTTCTATCCATTTATGCAAAACTTCATTAAAAAAATATGAAGATTAGACATGAGTTTAACAAAAAGCAGGGACTAATTTCATGTATGCAATTTTTTTGGAAGGACCATTTACTTATTTAACCCTAAAATTTAATTGATATCTCCATGATATTCAATTGAAGGGCCACAAATTCAAGCTCACAACTCTCCACTTATTCATGTTTAAGGTGTGTGATTCTAGTTTACAAGGTTATTCTCGACCCAAAAAACAACAATTAATTATTTATTACGAGTAATGTTAACAACATTTGTTTTTCTAACTCACTCATTTAATGAGTAAAATACATGTGGGTCACACTATTTTGAGAATCTATTCCATATAAAATGATGAGATCCGTACATATTTCATCTAATTAAAGAGTGAATGTTAAAAAAAAGAAGAAGTTAAAATTAGTTTTTTTTAGGGTTTGTTTTAAAATGAGTGTTTTTTTTGAAGGAAAATGTGTTAAAACGAGTGTCGTTAACTTTATTCATTTATTTTCTAAATTGAAACATTATTCATCTTTTATTTCGATCTAATATCATCCCATATATTTTATACACTTGACACTAAGGGTGTTCGTAGTACGAATTGGTTCTGTTTTGAAGTTAATAGTCATTCTAACCGCAAGATAAATAACATGCGGTTTGTTTTGGTTCAGTTGACTTTTAAAATAAAAATTTAATCAAACGAAACTAATGCGGTTTGAGTTGCTTCGATTGTTACAGATTTTCAGGAGACATTAATTTTTTTTTTCAACATTAAAATCAAGTTAAAAATTTAAAAACAACATATTTCCAACAATGTTTCAAATTTCATCGAACATTACATACAATTTCATTTTTATCCAACAATGTTTTCAACAATAGACCAAATTAAAAATATTTTCCAATAAATAACTTACGTAAAAAAAACTAAGATTTTAACATTCTCTAAAAGTGTTTATTGAGTTTCCATGATTTAAAATACATAAAATTCAAGCATATATGCAAAAGTCAGTCCTCGTGAGCTTAACTCAGTTGGTAAAGACAATGTATAATATATACAAAGTCCAGGTTCGAACCCCGAACACAAAAAAAAAAATGCAAAAGTGAAAATAGGTCATTCTATACAAGTTCCCGTTGAGTTTATACGAGTAGTAGGTTGTATGACATAAATTTAATTAATGTTTCTCTTTATCCTGCAGTTTGGTGCGGTTGACAAAATAACAAAATGCAAACTTAATCGAACCACACATAGCTGATTAGAAAAATGGCCCAAATGCATTTAAATCAAATGTGTGTGTTTTTTTTTTATATTTTGATTTAGAAAATTGCTTTTCTGACATTAAAAAGTTCATAATGACACATAAAAATGACCAAATTACCCCTAGTGGCAGTTAACTGCCTCTGGCGTATCCGGCAGCACTTAACTGCCGCTGGCTCCAGGGGCAATTAACTGCCTCCGGCTTTGCTGCACTTAAGTGCAGTTTCAATGGTGATTTTACACGTTTCAGTCGAAAAATCAAAATAAATCAAAACTTGTTCAGAATTCTACGAAACTTTAGAGACACCTCTATACAAATAAAATATAGATGATGTGAAAAGTTTCGTAACATTCCGAATAAGTCTCGATTTTTTTTATTTTTTCGACCGAAACGTGCCAAATCGCAATTGAAAAAATAAAAAAAATCGACACTTATTCAGAATGTTACGAAACTTTGCACATCATCTATATGTATTTTTATAGAGGTGTCTATAAAGTTTCGTATCATTTCGACTAAGTCTCGATTTATTTTGATTTTTCGACTGAACCATGCAAAATCACAATTTTTTCCAAGACTGAGTCCGAAAAAGTGTCCTAGAGGTTGAACTTTTTCACGATTTTTTGCACTCATGTTTAGAACAACAAAATAACATCTCCCACAAAAAATTTGAATTTTTCGACAAGGGACGGATTAAATATGAATTTTTAACGCGACTAAAATTTAAGACACGAAAACATCAACCTAAAAATTGAATTTTGAGCTGTTTTTTTGCTATAAAAATACATACAGAGGATCTTCAAATTTTCGTAGTATTTCGACTAATCCTCAATTTATTTTGAATTTTTTACTGAAACGCGTAAAATTGCAATATTTTTCCAACTGCACGTCCGAAAAAGTTATATAGAGGTTGAATTTTTTCATTATTTTTTCCACACATATTAAGAACATAAAAAAACATTTCCCACAAAAAATTTAAATTTTTCGACAACGAATGGATTAAATATGAATTTTTAATGCGCCAATAATTCAAGAAACCAAAACATCAAAACGTTGACCTAGAAATTGAATTTTGAGCTGGTTTTTTTGCAGACAACTCTAAAAACAAAATATATAGAGGGTCTGTAAAGTTTTGTAGAATTCTGAATAACTTTTGATTTATTTTGATTTTTCAACCGAAACGCGTAAAATCACCATTGAAACTGCCCTTAAGTGCATCAAAGCGAGAGGCAGTTAACTGCTGCCGGATATGTCAGAGGCAGTTAACTACCGCTGGGGGTAATTTAGTCATTTCCATGTGTCAATATGAACTTTTTGATGTCAGAGAAACAATTTTCTGTGATTTAAATTGATTCATCTACCATTTTTCTATTGAGTTGATTGATTTTGAACACCTCTACTTATACCAAGGTAAAGAAAACCGGACCAGACATTGAACCGGCATAGCTATGAGTTCAGGGTTTAAAGGTTTAACCGAGGTCGAACCGGGGTTCAACCGGTTGTAATATATAAAATAATAAAAAATCAAAATGATAAATATTTATAAATTTATAACATTAAAATAATAATTTTTAATTTAAAGTTTGATTAATTTTTAATTGTTTTTGTTCCCTGTGTTGTTTATTCCCTGTTTCTGTTCCTTTGTTTTCACAGAATAGTTTGCATAGGATTATAGGATGTACATTGTAAATTGTAATCCAATACTAGTTTTACCTAATGGCCATGCCTACCTCACGCTACTGCAAGGGAAAGCACCAGTAGCATTGTTTTTGATTCCTTTGATAACCATAACAACTAGTTTTACATTACAGGTCTAAATCAGTAGCATTGTTTTTGATTCCTTTAATAACCTTAGCTGCTGTTTGGATGCTTGTATTTTGGTTTTTGGTTTGATTGCCTCTAATATTTTGCTTGTTGTATAATTGAATTAGGATGAAGAAATTTTTTTTCGGTAACAAGATGGATGATCAATGATTAACACAATTAGTAATGATGTACTTTTAAATCATTTTCAACAAATGAAAAATAGAGCATTTGCTTTTTAATTTTGGTTGCTACAACCACTTTTAATATAACTTCTTATTAAATTTTGTATTATTTAATCATTTGACAGAAAAACATTGTCCCATTGGTATTGAGGTTAATCAGGTTTCACACTTAGTGAAGCACCAAAAACCCCAATCTCTCAAAAACCCTAATTCCCATTTCCTTCTCCTTCAGATCCATCATGGCGACGAGAGCAATTGCATCATCCTTCAAACGCCGCCTTCTCTCCACCACCACCTCCACCTACACCACCACCGTAGCCGGAGCACTCTCCAAACCTTCATCTCTCACATCCCCTCGATTCATCATCCCAATGTCCCAAACCATCTTCCAATCACTCCATTTCGGCGGGATTCACCGTGCCGGTTACTGCAACTACTCGCCGCTAGTACCGGGGTCCAACACCTCCTTTAGTGACCGTCCTCCTGCTGAGATGGCTCCGCTTTTCCCGGGTTGTGATTACAATCACTGGCTTATTGTTATGGATAAGCCTGGTGGTGAAGGTGCTACCAAACAGCAGATGATTGATTGTTACGTCAAAACCCTTGCAGAAATTCTTGGAAGGTATAACATTTTCTTACTGTTGATTTGTTAAATTCTTAATTTTGTTATCGAAATTTATGAATTTTAATACACTTTTTGGATTTTTGCTTGTTGGGTCCTCTGGGTTGTGATAAAAATCCTTTTTTTGCTTGTTAAATCTTCTGGGGTGTGATAAAAATCTTTTTTTTGATTGTGGGATATTTTTCTGTAATTGAAATGGATGTTTTGAAACCTTAATTTTGGTTTTAGTTTTATGGGTTTTATTGTTTCTAAGTGGTTTTGGCTTTCTATTTTTTTTGTTTGATTCTATATGATTTGGGAGATAACTTGATTTGATGGGTGTTATTGGTTTTAAGTATATAAGTTGATAAGTTGATTTGATACAAAACTTCTATGGTTTGGTGAGAGTGTTTTGAAGTGACTGCTAGTTAAAAAACTAAAGGAGTTAGCCTAGAGTGGTAAGATATTATGTGGATGTGAAGCAATAATTGGAAGAATTGATGTTTTGAAACCCTAATTTGGGTTTTTATGGGTGTAATTGTTTTTTTCTAAATGATTTTGTTTCTAGGCTGTGATAAAAATTTAATGTTTCTGTTTTGAAACCCTAATTTGGTTTTAGTTTGATATGTCTTGTTGTTTTTAAGTGATTTTGGTTTTTGTCTTTCTAAATTTGTTGTTTGGTTTTCAGTGAAGAGGAAGCTAAGAAGAAGATTTACAATGTGTCTTGTGAGAGGTACTTTGGATTTGGCTGTGAGATTGATGAGGAGACTTCTAATAAGTTGGAAGGTATAAAGGATCCATTTCAATGAATTATATATATATATATATATATATATATATATATATATATATATATTTTATTTTACTGCTGCTTTTAATGTGTTTTGTATTGTTGTTTCTCTTTGAGTAGGGTTACCTGGAGTTCTGTTTGTCCTTCCTGATTCATATGTTGATGCTGAGTACCAGGACTATGGCGGTGAGGATTTAATAGTTTTATATTTGAGTTGTTTTTTCTCTTGCCTTTTTTAGCTGATAATAATGGTGATCTTTGGTACTGATTTTTGTTTTATTGCTTGAAGACCACCCTTTTTGATGCAATGATTTGTGACATTTACCTGTAATCCTTGTAACAAGCTCTCTAACACATACATCCCAATACACTCTTACTGGTTGAAATTCAATTGTTTCCCACCAAATTATGTGGGTCCCATACAAATTTTGTGGGCTCATATGAATTTTAACTAATAAATAAAAGAGAGTTGTTTGGATGTGTGTGTAGTGTTGTTAGGACTCCTCAACTAAGTAATAGAATGTTTATAGAGCACTCTTAATTGTAAGCATAATCGAGGGGCATTGAGGAAAGGGTGTTCAAAGTTTACTATAGTTTGCATTGCAAGCACTGTTTCCTTCTTTCTTTTCTCCCTTTATATCTTTAGTCAATCTCGGCAAAGCTAATACCTCTCAATGTCATTTGGGTAATGGCTAGCTTTGAATGCTAATGGTCTAAAAATTCTCTTTTTTCCTGATTTGTTGCTTAACATATCTATGGAGGTTCAGAACCACATAATGTGTTTCTGAAAAATCTTCTCTTAATAACATAGAATGTGTTTCTTGATAGTCCATCTTGGCAATGCTAGTAACTCTCGAAGTAATGTCTAGCGTTGAATGCTAATAGACTGATAGAGAATTCCCCTCCTCTTTATGTTCCTGCACACGTTTATGGAGTTGCAGAATCATTGGAGTTGATACATAAATTAATTAGCATAGAGTGTGTTCACTAGAAGTCCATCTTGGCAATGCTAGTAACTCTCTGAGTAATGTCTAGCTTTGAATGCTAATGGACTAATAGAGATTTCGCCTCCTCATGTTCTGCTCCTTCATACGTTTACGGAGCTGCAGAATCATTGGAGTTGATACATAAATTAATTAGAATAGAGTGTGTTAATAGAAGTCCATCTTGGCAAATGCTAGTAACTCTCCGAGTAATGTGTAGCTTTGAATGCTAATGGACTCATAGAGATTTCGCCTCCTCATGTTCTGTTCCTTCACAGTTCACACGTTTACGGAGTTGCAGAATCATTGGAGTTGATACATGAATTAATTAGCATAGAATGTGTTCACTAGAAATCCATCTTGGCAATGCTTATAACTCTCCAAGTAACGTCTAGCTTTAAATGCTAATGGACTGATAGAGAATTCCCTTCTGTTCTTTTACACGTACGGAGTTGCAGAATCACTGGAGTTTATACAGAAAAAGTTACTTGGCATCGAATGTGTTTTTGTTTGTATTCCATCTTAGTAAAGCGAATAACTTGAGTAATGTCTAGCTTTTAATGCTAACGGATTGACAGTGATAGTTAACTTCCCTCCTCCTGTGTTTTTTTCAATCATATGGAGTTGCCGAATCATTGGAGTTACCTATCAGTTTCTTGTCACTATAACTATGATGCTATTTAATGACAATCGATGGTGGCTCATGTATTTTCATCTTTTCTATTTGGAACGTCTGGTGCAAAGATGTCTAGTTTTATACTATTGTTCTTGTCCACCCTCAGTAGATTCCAGTTAATGTCATGATTTTCTGTGAATCCATCTCTCGGTTGTGTCTAGCTTCAAATGTTAGACTGACATGAATATCCCAATTATCAATAATTTACTTGTAGTCGCACATTCAATCTTCTTCATGACAGTTCACTTGTTTCATTTGTTTGTCATTTTAGTCTCTTTTCTTTATTATCTTTCATTTCCATTTGTTTATTAGGGCTGTTTTTGTTCTTTTAATTGTCATATTCATGCTTCTCATAGAAACACGCTAAAATTGATTAAGTTGGTTGATAACAGAGTGTAAGGTCTAGGTCTAGTTATACAATATAAGGGAATGAATGCTTTTATTCTTGTTTACCCAAGCCCCCTATTTTCTTACAATAATTATCCCTTAATTATGTTGGTGCAGCTGAGCTATTTGTGAATGGAGAGATTGTGCAAAGATCACCTGAGAGACAGAGAAGGGTGGAGCCACAGCCACATAGGGGGGACAGCAGACCAAGAAATAATGATAGAACAAAGTATGTCCGACGCAGGGATAACCAGAGGTAAAGTGCTAGTTTAATAAGGAGAGGGACCTGTTGTACATAATGTGGAAGTAGTGCATTATATGCCAACTTCCTTAATTCTTGCCTATGGTATTCTGGTGGAGTGTTGACTGACCGTGTTTGTAGTTGGACCTTTATCAGGTTGATTCCTCTGTTATTGTTTTTATTCACAAGAACAGAATGTTATTTTTATTCATGAACCTAAATTAATTTAAAATCTAGAACAAAAGAAGAACCTGATCATGCAATATTAAATGTTTGAAGTTGTCGTACTGTAAGCTACTGCAATGCACAATTCGATCACCGTAATTGGTTGCTATATATTTTTCACTCATTTAAGAAAGGACCTGGCATGACTTAGATGATTGTTGAGGCTTGAAGTTGGCAGTCTAAGAGTGATATTCTTGTATAGACATATCCTGCTTGATATATGAAATCATATCGTGAAAACCACTACATGGAAGACTCCAGACAATTTAACAAGAAAATGCTGTTAATTCTTTTTTCAATACATTTTTATACTTAAGAAGTCCTCAGTACAATTTCATGTAGAAAAATAAAATTCAAGAAGCAAATGAACAGGGGAACAAAAGAATCAAATCAGATAGTTATAGCACGTCTCGTTAGATTTTATATCTAAAAGCACCTCTTTGTTCATTGTGTTAACGTTTCATTTTAGTAATGTTTTTAATTTTTTTATAAGAAAAATCATTTGACGATAAATTTACCAGTATTGGAAAACTATGATCTATATATAATTGTTTGAAATTAACCCAGTGATCCCGTGGTGCTAGCCGCTAGGAGCATAAATAAAATGCATGAAATTAAAAAAAGGGGCTGCGAATGTGAGGAAAAAAAATTAAAAGAGTTGTGGATTATGCAAAAGAAAATGTTTTGTGGACATTCATATCATATTCATACGTTTTGAGAGATTAAGAGATAGAATGAGTAATTTGAATCATGTGATAGATATAACATGTTAATAATGTGTAATAAAGAGAAAGATAGAGAAAATGAGTGTTTAGTAGTTAAGGGTGTTTAAATATCATTGTTGACATGCAAAAGGATTATGGATGTTTAAATATAATTGTTGACATGCAAAATGACTAGGGTGTCAAATTAAAATGTTACATGGATAATTTTTTTTTTGAACACTAAAACATTTATAAATTTTAAAAATAAAATATTTATACCGCCCAAAAAAACTTGTGAACACTTGAAAACATTTTTATAATCTTATTTTCGGTGTTTACTTGTTTTTTAGTCGTTTTCGTCAGTTCAAATAAATAAATGTGGACCGTGGTAAATGATTTCTTTATTCATGTCTAAGTGAAACTTGGAGAGTACATGAAACTTGTATGTGGTACTAACAACCACTTCTACTCAGTAATTTAGCATGAATTTAAACTCACATCAATCTTCTCACTAGTCTATCCAGCAGTTGCAACTGCTTATGAACCATTCCACATTACAACCTATCTATATATGCAACAAGACCAGTAATTCTATTTCCACCAAATTGAAGAAATAAACATCACTACCTTAATATACTAGAAAAATGAAGCCACAACAACTCACCATGTTACTAGTATCATTTTTCTTGCTTGTTCTTGCTGGTAGTTTTCCTACCAAAGCAAAAGGATTAGCAATGCCATCCATGGATTTCCCAAACCCTCTCTTAGCTGATCATTTCCCAGACCCATTTTGTGTCATGGAACAAACCTCCTTTGGAGTTGAGAAAGACCAACCAGCCATGACATTGTCACCGGTTAAAGTAGACTGGAAGGAAACTCCAGAAGAACATGTTATAGTGATGGACGTGCCGGGGTTGAGAAAAGATAAGATAAAGATAGAAGTGGAAGAGAACAGCGTGCTGAGAGTGATTGGAGAAAGAAAGAAAGAAGAGGAGAAAAAAGGTGATCGTTGGCATAGAGTTGAAAGATCTTATGGAAAATTTTGGAGACAGTTTAGATTGCCTGAAAATGCTGATTTGGATTCGGTTAAGGCCAAGATGGAAAATGGTGTTCTTACTTTAACACTTCGTAAGTTGTCACATGGTAAGATTAAAAGTACTAGACTTGTTAGCATTGAGAAGGAGAATGAGAAATCAAGGAAGCTGGGCAATGATGGGGCTAATAACAATGAACTTTGAAATAATTAGCATGTTATTGTGATCAATATTGTTATCGTGAATAAAAGTTTTTAAATTCTGTGTTTGTTTTGAATAAAGGGATATCACCTAAGGTTTGTGTTGTTGTGAAGAAATTATTCGGCTGCTGATGATGAATGAGTATTTCTTGTGTCAGTTGTGTGTGTGTTTTTTGTGCCTAATATTGGACATTTTAGTTGGCTTTTGTGTCTTTGTAAGCTTCATATTGTTAGGTTCTTGAATGTAATATTGTTTTGAATGTAAGATTGTTATTGAATATTGTCTTCACTCTTTACCACTTTGAACTATGATATTATTTGTCATTTTATTAAATTCTCCATTGCAATTTTGAAGAATTCTTTTAGCAACAATATCTACTTGTCTTTAAATAACTAAATATCATAGCTTGTTCCTGATGGAATCAACCAGGTTTATTATGATGCACAAAAACATAATCTTAAACCTATCTTTTTCAATCAACAAAAAGGGAAGATAAAAGGATTACTTACATAAATTAATATGAAACACTTGCTTTAGTACTTTCTACTTTACTATTTCATTTATCAAAAAAAGATTTAATAAACCAACTATACAAGCACACCTAAATAAAAATAAAAATGTGTTATTGTTTGGAGGTTTGAACTCCATCCCCCGCATATTATATATTGTCAACGCAACTACCAAGATAGTTGTAACCAGGACAATTTACTCTCTAATAGATATATATATATATATATATATATATATATATATATATATATATTTTTCTTCCTGAGGGACTTGATATATATTTTTTGGAATAATAATATAGATGATTTTATTAATAGAAAGGAACTTATTATGTTTTAAGAAGCAATTAATAATTAAATTTGGTGAACAAAAAAAGCATGATGAGAATGAAAATAGAGTAATATAGGTAGAGGCAGAGAGAAGAAATAGAATTGAAAGGAGAGGATAAAGACATTTTGACAACCAAGTAGGATCCGATTACAGCGGTCTCTGTGTTGAGTTGGGTGTGGTGTAGTTGTGTTGTGAAAATCTCCTTTTATCTCCTTGTCTCTCTCTATCTATTTTCTAACCCCTTTGTTTTGTGTTGTCTTGTTTTTCTTTGTTCTCATCTCTTCATATATTCATAAAAAACATACAACATCCATCCAGGGGAACAATAGAGGGAGAGAAGAGAAATCATTGTTCCTTTCTCTCAGAAGAAGGGAACGACGATTCCTCGTTTATATGTTTCCACCTCTTTCTACCTGCTTTTAAGGTTCTTTTTATCATCTCTTTTTTCTTTCATATTTTTTTTATCATTTTCATTTTTCTTAATCACCCTTTTCTTTGATTTTTATTTTTTTCAATCCTCTTCATGCATGCATGCATGTGATATATATTATGTTCCTCATCATGTTCTTTTATTTTGTGTTGTGTGGCATTGTTTTCATGTAATTTTTTCTTATGTTATTATTATGTTACAATTTGTTTATTCTTATTTTTGTCAACTTTTTGCAACACAAATTCTCATTAATTTTTTGATTGTTTTCCAAAATGCTTTTCATGTTCTTTCTTCTAGAACATTTATTTATGAATTATCTATGTATAATTTTAATTATTTTATTTTTCAGGGATTTTTTTATTCTCTTCAAAGGTGATTGTTGTGCTGGGATGGCTATGCGATAACTCGATGGTTTTTTTGTGATAATCAACCATATGTGTGCCATTGTCTATTAGTTCATGTCTAATTGATTTTGCAAATTTATGAAAATTTGATTTTGCAAGGTCTTTTTGAGGAGGATTAATTAATAATAGACACATTATCTGGCTTTTTATGAAAACCAAAATGTTGGCTGGATTAGTAAAGAAGTTAGCTTCCACTACAATGGGAAGTTGTGGTTCAAAACCAAATGGGAAGAGCAAGGGTCACAAAAGAAGGAGTCACAAATCTGGAAAGCGTAGAGGAAACGTTTCCTCTGCGCTTACAGAGTTACCTTTGAAAAGGGTTAGCAATGCAGGAAACCGTGTGGGAGATTTTAATCTCAGTGAATTTGTTCACCTGGATTTTGACAAAGGTGGTTCGGCTACGTGTAGGAGGTCAGAGGTTTCAAATGTCAAGTTTCATCTTACCCAGGTTCAATACCATAGTCAAATAGATACCAATGGTAACTTTTTTGCTCCTTTGGTTATTTTTAGTTTTTTGTCCTTGATGATATTGTTATGATGGTTTTTATAATGACAATGAACTTTCTTTTTTTTGACAAGATAATGACAATGAACTTGTTGGATTTCGGATTTGGATTCTCTATATATTTTAGTAATCACACGATCTTCAATCCTGGTCGTCAGATCAAGATCAGACAGCCCACGTTTCAACTTTGTATTTTGACCTGATCTACCAAAGTTGGACCGTGGGTTATCTGAATTTGATCTGATGCGCTAGGTCATGTGACTGCACCAAACGTTTGTTTCCTTGACTACATGTAATCCGCTGTAGAGTTGCCATGGCTTCTTTGATAAACAAGTTGATCACTTGTGTACAATTTGCATGAAAATAGTAGAGGATGCATGGTTTGACGGAGTTATGTAATTACGTAGTCCCGATCTGGATTGTCTAATCGATCAAGACCAAATGGTCCACATTCCGACATTGTATTGTTTGCATTATTTACCGACTAGTGCTATTTGTCCCGAGAAATTTGTTCACGATGGTGCAAAGTAACCGCATCACCAATCCACCTTGAATTCCATCCATCCATTTATTGTATTAATTGCAAATCTGATGGTGAAAATCAATTCGGGAAATATTCGGAATAAAATCTTCGCTATATATAGCACGGTTCTTATTTACCACTGTCCGATCTTGATAAGACGGTTCAAACCACGTGACTGCACAAAATTTGTGATTTCATTATTGCAAGGAATCGGCATCCCTTAGAGTTAACATAACTTACTTTGATAAACAAACTAAGCACTTGTGTACATTTTGCAGGAGTATACCAAGAGGATGCATGGTTTGACTCAGTTGACATAATAGAATCCGATTCAGATGATGACTTCAGTAGTGTTCATGGAGGTGATAACATGTCTTACAGTTCCTATTGACTATGTTGAGAATTGGTAACTAATTATCTTCATAGGAATTTATTTGTATATTCCTTTATGGTTGAACAGATTGTTTTCCTTTCGCCAGCGGCAACGCCATGGGAAATATCCCAAATACTCAGTTACTCCAGTATGAAAGTTCATCCTGCTATGTAGATTCAGGGTGCAAATATGAGGAGTTTTATGAGAGCTACCTCAAGATAGATAAGAATGGAGAGAAGATTCAAGAAAACAATTCAAAACAATCAACTGTTATCATGCTTTCTGTCACAAGAAAATCAATTGATGCAAATGAAAAGAATGAATTATGTAAGTACATAAATTGTAAGATTTTCCTTTGTTTTCATTTCATGTCTTGCGTTTTTGTCTTCGAAATTTTGTCAATGTCCAGTAACTTTTGTCTATCATTCAATAATCTTTTATGTGTGACACTACTTGTCACACGTGACTGAGTTTTTTAATATTTGTGTTCTTTGACATTGTTAAAGCCTAAAAACTTTAGCAAGTTCATTTTGAATAAATCTAAACTGAATTAATAAGAATTACAACAATAATGAATTGTTGAACAGGTGCATCTGAGAGATTTCTTTATTGTCCGAGAGCAGGGATTCAAGTTCCAGTTTCAACTCAAGAAAAGGCATTCCCTGGTTCCTGGTCTGTAATTTCGCCTTCAGTGTTCAAGCTCCGCAGCGAAACATTTTTCAGGTATGTAGACAATTGTATTAGTCATTCTATGTAGCACCGACAATTCACATAGAAGGAGTTTCTGTTGTCTGGCACATGTCGGTGTTAGACACCAAATAACATTGACACAGTCGTGACGCTCATTTACTTCCAATGATTGGTATTTATATATGATGATGATTTATGCAGAGATAAGCAAAAGGCTCCTGCTCCAGATGTCTGCCCTTACAAACCAATAGGTGTTGATTTATTTGTGAGTCCAAGGAAGATAAATCACATTGCTAAGCATATTGAACTTCCAAGTGTCGGTGAACATCCAAATGTACCTTCACTTCTCATTGTAAATATACAGGTTTGCTTCTTTTATTCTCACAGCTTATTCAATTCGGTTTGGTTATGGTCTATATGATTGTTTTTATTTTCGTATTTGAAAATGTTGAAAAATTGATTACATAATTTAATCATGGCACTTTTGCAACAGTTGCCTACATATCCTGCTAGCATGTTCATTGGTGATGCCAATGGAGAAGGCTTGAGCCTTGTACTATATTTTAAGTTGTCAGAGAATTTCGAAAAGGAAATCTCGCCGTGTTTTCAGGATAAGATCAAGGTATTTTATTTTATCTCCATATCAATATTTACTTGATTGAACTTTCAAACGTGTAACTTCACGATATACCATTGACTCTTCAGATCAAAAGTGTATTCGGTGTCACATGAAGTTACATTCAATCCCTTCTATTTTCTTAAGTTATTTTCAGACATGAAGTTATTATTAGTGTTATGGTCATGTTCAATGTTTGTGCCAGTGCTTTATTGGTTGAAAATTCTAGGTACATTTTTTGAAGCTGGTTTCAAATATGACATTCTCATTAGATTTTCTAGTATTTTCTTAAAGTTTATCATTCTTAATGTCTATTAATCCAGAATTTTAAGAAAAAATTATATTGGTTTGACAGAGATTAGTGGATGATGAGATGGAAAAGGTTAAAGGGTACGCAAAGGAAAGCTCAGTTCCCTTTAGAGAAAGACTCAAAATTTTGGCTGGAGTAGTTAATCCAGAAGACCTTAATCTGAGTTCTGCAGAGAGGAAACTTATACATGCTTACAATGGCAAGCCCGTGCTTTCGCGTCCTCAACACCAATTCTTTAAGGTATATACAAAGTTATATCTTGATTGGATTAAAATATCTGTCTACTTCTCAAAGAACTGTTAGCGTAAAGATTTTTTACACTGTCATTCAATCGTAATTGTTGGATCATTAACAACGTTTGACCTTAATGATAACTACTTCTAAATTCACATGTATGATAGCATGTGATTTGTTGATTTTACACTTGCAGTGTATTAAAATTAAACTCACATAAGCTAATCCAAACTTTGCAAATGCAGAATGATTCTTCTTGTTCATGTGATTTCACACATTATTTATGTATTTTAAATACAGGGACCTAACTACTTTGAGATAGACCTCGACATACACCGCTTTAGCTATATATCGAGGAAGGGACTTGATTCACTTCGAGACCGTGTAAAGAATGGAATACTTGATGTTGGATTAACTATCCAGGTATAGTTTGATCCTTGCAACAGTTAGTTTGAAGTTAACCATCTTAGTTATTAACTTGATCAAATGATTCACTCTCAATTCAATTCTAGAGAGGCAACTATTGTCATGCATTTTTCGACTTTAGAGTAAAATCGTTGGGAAAAATTTCAACTGCTAATTTTAGCAAACACTTGAAATTTAATTTTTTAGCTTATTTGTTATTAGTTATGAGCTAGCTTATCCGCTATAAGCTCATATGCTATTATCTATATTATTTGTCGTTCATTACTTTTTATTAAACAATGCTATATCTATTGCCAACGTGAGACTAGGGTTTTTCCCGATACTTCTCGATTATTGATTTTGTATCTTGATATGTTTCATTATTTTATTTAACATCCCTATATATATGTTTTTACAGGCACAAAAGGAAGAGGAACTTCCTGAGCAAGTGTTGTGCTGCTTAAGATTGAATAAAATTGACTTTGTTAACCATGGTCAAATTCCTACCATTATGGCTCTTGATGATAATTGATTAGTTGAACAATGGGGAAAATGGAAAGGAAAGGAAGGAAAGATTTCTGGTATTTTAAAAGAATTGAGTGTCACATCTATTTAATTAACACACCAAAAAAAAAAAAATAAAGAGAAGAAAATTAAATTTTAACCTTCTCTTAAGTCCAACATTTTTTTATATCTTAATATGTGATGATGATGGTATTGAAGTCCTGTATGTTACTCTGCATAATTCTCTTGCCAAATTGTGTTGTGTAATATTATATGATTGACAATTGCTTTTCTGACTTTCAATACTTCCTAAATATACAAGTAAAAGACTAAAATACCCCCAATGGTAGTTAACTACCGCTGACTTATAACTAAAAAACACGCCGACAGTTAATTGTGTTACTAAAACACAATGAATGTCAAAAAAAAGCAATCTTCTATATGATTTTGATTATGAGAGAGGCTTTTTAGTAGTGCCCATGATTATTGGAAGACTGTTTCATTCATACCGTAAAACTAACTTATAAAATGAGACAATTTATTTATTTATTTATTTATGTTTTATTTTGTGGAACGGAGAGTAGCTCGCATTAGAACATCAATTAATTTCGGTAGGGAGCTTATGAAATTTTAGAACATCAATTAATTTTGCCCTAACATCAAAATATCTCTTAAGGAAATATCTATCAAAACTAATGAAAGGCTTGATATTGACTTGAATACATAAGCATAAATTTTCGTGAGCATAACTCAGTTGGTATGAATGTTACAAGGGTTTGATTCAAACCTGGATTCTCCACTTTTTCATCTCAAGGGCAGAATATTTAGCCACTAAACAATTTGACAATTTTTTTTTGATAAGTGTAAATTTTTTCTTAAATTGATGTCTTGGAACTTCAAATGAATTTTCTTCAATTTATATTGTCTTCAAATACCTTTTAAGCTCATTGAACTTCCATCTTCATATCCTCGATCATTTACGTGATGTCTTGATTTGTTGATTTACATGATTTCACACTACAAAACACTTAAAACACCTATGTAGTTGCATGATTTAGGATAAAAGTGAATTACAACGACTTCAATGAAAACAATACAAAAAGTTCCTCAAACCAATGACAACTCCTCTAATTGACTTCTAATTTTCCTTCAAATGCAAAAAATTATATTAAAAATATAACTAAAAACATCATATATTATTCCATCATCACTTAGTAAATTCGCTAAGCAGACGAAAACGAGCTAGTTCATAAAGTTGGAAATTCAAAGAAAAGCCAATTCACTAGCCAAGCAGCAGGAGACTCAGTGATTGAAACCATAAAGATCAAGGAAAATCTAAGAGCCTGATTTCCAGTTGAAGAAACCTCAATTTGCTAAGCGAGCATGATTTCCCTTAGATAATTTCCACTTTCTTGAAATCTACAAATAGGGGCTCATATATTTTTTTTATCATTCTATTTTTACGGGGGGAGAGAAAGAGAGAGTTTCAAAGGTGATTTCCACCATTAGTGTGCATTGGAGCTTCGATCTTGTGTCGTTTGCCATACATGATAACGTACAATGAGCGACATGTGAAGTCTAATTCCAACATAAATCTTTAAACTTGATATTTTTCTTAAACATTATGATTGATCTTTTCAATAAAATCACCCTATCAAACCTTAGTCTTAAAGTACAAAATTTTTTGAACGGTTAGAAAATTACCAAGTCCCTTTGGATACAATAATCTAAAATTATTTTTGATATTGCGATACTGTTTTATTAGATGGGTAGAAAATCGTAAGGGTTGATGCTTACCTGAGTTATTATATCTGATAGGATACTTAGCTCAAGGAGTTAGAGATTCTCGTATGGTGTAGAGTTGCATGTGTGTAAGGAAAGATGAAAACAGTAAGGGCACTCTCTAACAACATCATACTTACTTAAATGTGTTGGTTGGTTTATATGTTTATCTGTGTGCTTGTTTGTGAATAAACATGTTATGTTGTATTGTATGTTCATATGGGGTTATGTGTATTCAATGTCATTTGTGTATATGTTACAATAATGTTTTCATGGTATTATGAATAAATGTTGTTACATATGATTTTGTTGAAATATATGTATGTTCAAGAATGTTGTTGTGATTGCATATGCCACGTGATATCTAGGTTATGCATTAGCATATATGGGGAATCATATGCTAATGCATTATCATAGTTACGTGGGGACCATAATAGGACGCTGGGTGTGTAGTGGACTGTGGTATACGTCACGATGTAGATCCGTTGATAGATTACACACTTTTATGTGAAATGCCTCATTGTGTAGATATGTGATAGATTACATACTTTAGTAAGTGTTTCCCTACAACCTTCTGTTGAGTGGATTATATTATGAAATCGTTTGCATGGGACAACTTATAGTATGTGTCTGACTCATAGAGAGTATGCGTTGTTAGACTACTTGTGCATCATCACATCTTGTATGAGGAATATTTATCTTGATGCTATTTATCATGCCATGTATGCTTGCATGGTCTATTTCTATATGACCTTCTACTTTACCATGCATAATATTTTAGATCGTGACCCTCCATACTTTCTTAGAGTCTTAGCTGTAGAAATTGTGAAGACACTGATGATGTGGTGAGGAGGTGAATTTGTTGGCGATCAGATGCAGTCAGGCCCGATGTCATTCATAGGTCTCGTACCCTATCAACTCGGATAAGGGTTCAAGATCAGTTTAGAGTTTTGGTTGTAATGTCTTCATGCTTATTTTCTCTACTTTAAAATTGTATTATTGTTATTGATATTACTATGAGGAATGAATGTCATACACAATTTCATGTTTTACAAAGTCTGATTCAATTTGAAAACTCATTGTTGGAAAATGATTTATAAAATATGGTTTTTTCATTTGGATCGTTGTTTTGAAAAGAAAAAAAATTTTCGAAAGAAATTATTCACTCCGAGTTTAAATCAAAGACGATCATGAATCCTTTAGTTCAATTCTTTGAGTTGTTTTAAAAAAATGCATGTTCGTAGTTAAAAAGCAGGGTGTTATATAGTGGTATTAAAGCATGAAAGTAGATTTACTTCAATCGTTGAGAGTTGGATGTCTTTCCTAAGTTGATCAAGAGACAAATTTAATGGGCATAAGTGTTTGTAGTCCTTAGGTGTTATATGTTTTGTTTGTCTTGGTGTCAAGTTGTTTATGCTTAGGTAGCAATTATATCTTAATCGAGAGAATGTGTTGATAAATATATAACTTTAATAAGAAGAGTCGACGAAATCTAGAGCATTGGTCGACTTGTTCGACTATTTTCTCTGAATAGAATCAAGAATGCAACAAGAAAGTACATGGTGAATTTATGATCAACTTTGTTTCAGAACATAACGTATAGTTTAGGTTATTGTTAAAAACAAAAAAAGTATACTTTAGGTTATAAACAGAAACATAACTTATACTTTTGATGTACACAAAAGGCGCAAAATCAGCATCCAAAACCCCTCTTTTCTCCACCAACTTTTTTTGTTAAAACTTGTTATCCTTTAACTGTTTCATCCGGACTTGATCAAAACTTTGGCCTAAAACTGAAAAAGAATCGAATAAAACATTATAAAAATGTCATTTGCGATATAGTTATCGGATTACCAGAGCTTTAATTTAGGAGCTTAAGTTATCTGCTCTTCCTTCAGCCTTAGACGAGCAACAGGTTGTTGCTCATTGCCTCCGCCAATACCAATGCTACCAAAACTAGTCTCAGAAATGGTATTTTGCGATTTTAACTGTGAAGCATTATTGTTGGCAATAGTGTGGCTATTAGTCTTAGCTGCTGGAACATCATGGTTATGTTTTCCTTCATATGTTGTTATGACTGCTTTAGGATCCGTCGAGGCCCTCTCTACATGCTTTCGAACATTACAACCCGGTGTTGTACATTTGTAATAGCTCCTAAACATTGTGTAAGAAAACCTTAATAATTTTTTCAGGGCAAGAAAAGATAAATGAGGAAAACTATTAGAGAAAGATATGGATCTCATATCTGTACACTATGCAGTAAAGCATACTATCGTATACCTCTGTAAAAACTATAAGCAAAATCAACTGATGAACATGAAAAGTTGGAATCAATTGTCAAACTAAATGTCTAAGCAAATGTTAGATAAGTTTAAATAAGTCAATTTTAACGAGGTCCGTAACATTCACGAATAGTTAATAGGTGAAATTAAAGTGTGAAGGAGAAGCATATAACCTAGGATAAGGATTTCCTTTGACAACTTTCTGTCCATATTTTCGCCATCTATAACCATCATCTAAGAGATCAACTTCACTGGTAGTTTGCACGATGATTTTAGGCTCTGTGACAGTCTTATGTGAAGAAGTTGTTGAATTTGAGACTGTGACTTCTGTATTTCTGCAGAATTACAACAATAAGAAGACAACATAAAGGCAAAGGATTACTCGGTATGAACATATTTTTATGAAATATGTTGTAAATACAAGTTAAACGAATTAGTGTTTGTATCCTATTTACAACTTTGACATATATGAGAAATGTTTTTACGAAAACTTACCTCCTTTTGGAGTCGGGCTCAATTCTTTTCTCGTCCGCTTCTGTTTCACGATCACCTACATCCTCACTATCACTCGTACCAGATAGATGTTCACCTGTTGCCTGACTAGATTCAGGGTCCATCTTAGACTTTGAGTTTGAAGTCACCTGTTGATAAGTTGAATCAGCACTCCCTCGCATATTTGAATTTTCATTTGAAGTTATAGTGTCTTTTGATCGCTTGTTAGGATTCGGAAGTTGATGATTGTGCTCTCCTTTATAAATAATTGCGGTTATATGACCAGCAAGCGAACGCTCAACCTTTTTCTTGACAGGACAGTTAGGATGCGAGCACTTGTAATAACTTCGAGGAAACTCGCTACCTTTCACCTGTTTCTGTCCATATTTCCTCCAATTGTAGCCATCATCGGCAGGCTTATCAACATTCAACGAAGAAGGCTGCAACCTTTGTTCAGAGAGAGGAGTATGATCAATGGATGCTGGTACAGACGATAAATGTTCGGCTTGGTTAAGCATATTAGGGTTGGATTGTCCTTCGTGAGCCGAGATCTGTGCCAGTGGTTGCTGCTGTGGCATTCCAAAGGATACCTACATCATATGGTGGATATTGTGTGTCAAATTCATTTCCTAACTATGCTTTCTATAATCTATATATCCTCATTATCTTGGAAGTAGTAGCTATACATCCTCAACTATAATCATGTAAACTATATTAGTTGTTTTGCGTAGTTGAATTTCACAGTTAAAGTATCTGTTAAATAATGTAAGGAGTAAACTCAAATAACCATCATTAGTAGTCTGCATCAACACTAATTAGTAATTAATATCCAAGAGTTTGGGACTTTACTTACCATAAAGTTCACTTGTTAGAACTTGCATGAATCACAAAATAGGTGTAACTATACATTTTTATAATAGAAAATTCAAGGGCCTAAATACTGCATATTTGATACTTTCATTCTCTCACAAAGATTTTTTATATTAGAAATAGTATCACAGTGAACCTAAGCCTAACTTTAGATCAGAAAAGTCCAAGGTCCTAAATAGAGCATATTTGACACTTTCACTCTTTTCCATCTATCCTATCAAGACATCTAATCACTTGGACAATGAGACACGCTAATTTTAGGAGTGTTCGTGCTGCATAGATCTAAACTATGTAGGCTGCAGTACCAAGATTCACTGAAAGATTTTCCTGCTAGTTTCATGATAAAGGGAAAAAAAGGCATTTGAGTGCAGAAAAGTTTGTACTTGACAAGGAAAGTTTGTGTATAAACAATGTACAATCACCCCCTTAAAAGAGAGGAATATTGACTTTTAGATGATACTCACTTGAGTGAAGCCTAGTTTGAATTAGTTTCTAACTTATGATTAAAATAATCAACGATTTTCACTCAAAACAAAATTCTTATAAGCTATAGGTGTTCATAAACAAATTAAATAGAAGAGCTTTGAAAAAATGAAGATGTAGAAGCAATTTTGTCAACTTACATGTGAAATTGTTGTTTAAAAAACTCAGTTATTGCAAGATTCTTTTTATATTGCCTTTTCCATTTATAATTGTTGACAAGATTATCTAAAGTGGCTTGTTAAAAAAAAATAGATTATCTTAAGTGGCCCTCTTCCAAGCTTTACTGTGGGCAAAACATTTGGGGTGTGTTGCTTTTGAAACAGATGCAAAAACAGTGATTCTAGTGTGTTTGGTAATGAAAAATGATAGTAATATTTCTAAATTTGGGTAAATTTATCCAAAAGTGTAGGAATATTTTAATTCCTAAACCAAACCTCGAGGTGATATTTACTAAGAAACGAGTAAATGTGGTTGATCACACTCTTACAAGTCTAGTATTCAGATTTAAGAGCCTTTACCAAGTTGTATTTCGGATATTGTACTCTAAAGTAGCAGTTGTTAGGGCGTGGAAGTGTCACATGTGCTCTATGGTGAATTGATGCTTAAAAATCATTTAAAACTTCTATAATGGCCGATGTCGTCACCTTTATGTAGAATTCCAGGTTCCTCTATCTCAAAACGGCTACAATGACTGGATTGAACAAAAATATATAAGTTGAGTTTTTAGCACTAATATTCGTTTTTCTTGTTTTTTGTCAAACTTACACCTATTGAATTACTGTATCAAATATTGAGGACAAATGATATCATGAACTTCTGCTTATGTGGGACGACATTGATCGTTATTAGAATTTTGAAATTTCTTTTTTAAGAAAAAATATGTTATATGTCTTGCTTAACTTTTAAGTGTATAATCTTAAATTGAATTAAAAGAAAAGGAAATGCTCTTGACCGAAAGAAAAAAAAAAAGAAAGAAAAGGAAATGCTAACAAGTGAAAGGGCATTTGGTAAGAGTTTAAAGTGGAAATTTTATTATGACATTTGTGTATTCAACACATTTAAACATCAAAAAACAACCCTTTCTACATGAAAGTTATCAATTGTTTTCATTTTTGAATCCTTAATAGATGCCCTTAGGACAATGACATTTGTTAGCAAGACATAAAAACAAAATTACACAGGAATAAAAGGCAAGCAGACAACAATTTGCGCCGCACGCTAACCCCTTTTGATAACACAACATCCATGAAAACCTAAGAGACATAACATTGTTTTACATGACCCTTAGAACTCTTTTTAAAAGGTCAACAACCTGTAATCCTAAAAAGTTAAAAGTATCAATCATAAATGGTACGAGTCCACCGCAAACGATCCGAGACACTTCTCCACATAATATAATGCACCATGAAAGTATCTTATATTAGATAAGTTAACTTACATAATAGGATTAATACTTATCATATCATATAAGTGCAATTCAATAAGCATAAGCTATATACATAAAGAAGAATTTTCACCTGAGGATGTGAAAAGAAGCCAGATGAATCAAGCCCACCGGCGGTTACCACTGCCGGAGACACCATGGAACCGGCGAGAAGCTGAGAGAAGGATTTGCCGTCATCACCATCAGCAAATAAGTTAGAGAGAAGAGTCATAGGACCAGGGCTAAAACCACCGGTGAAAAGTGCGTCCGTACGTGGCGGCAGAGTTAAGGAGGGTCGCTGTGGTAGTCCCCCTTCACCACCGCCAACCGCCGCTTCTTCTTCTTCCTTCCACGGTGGTCGGTCCATTTCCACCGATGAACATACAACTTGGTTTGACTTTTTGAGCAAAAACAAAGAAGTTTGTGTTTGTTGGTCCAAAAATAGAGAGAAACAACGTTGTACTATAATCTATCTATTTTTGTTTTGTTTTGTTTGTGTAAGAAGATTATGAAAAGTGTTGAACCTTTGAGTTTGTCTTGTTATTACATACATGTTTGTGCGTGTTACTTGCTTTTTGGGGGAAGTTGGATTTGGTGGATCTGAAAAAAGAAACAGCACAAAAAGTCTACGCATTTAATTCCCCAACCATACTTTCTGTTGTCACTTTTCCCTTTTCACATTACAAAAGGTGTGTGTATGTATTGACCATTTCAATAAAGGGGGAATGTTAACTTATAGGTTAAACTCTGCTTTCCGCCTCCTAAATTTTAAAATGTTGCGATTTTGATTCTCTATTAAAAAAATAATAATTTTGGTCCTTTTCATCCAAAAATTGTTGAGAAGACGCCACGTGTCCTAAAACAGGGGCCATAATTGCAACTTTTTTAGAAGATAAGGGGTCAAAAGATCATATTTCTCCACTTTTGCCTTTTTTTTAATAGGGGCCAAAACCGCAACTTTTTGAAACTTAGGGGGCGAAAAGTGTAGTTTAGCCTAACTTATACTTGCTTAGAAATATAGTCACACCCCCACAACAAAAATATTTAGACAGATTCACATAAAATGAAAAAATTAAAACCAAAATAAATCAGTCATATCAATTAATATCATTTATTTAATTTTATTTAATTTTTATTTATGTTTTATGAGTGTGCCCAAATCATTTTGATTTGGATTTGTGTCCATCTAAGACTTTTTCTATGCTTGCTTGCTTGTCTTGCCCAAAAAAAAAGAGTATACTCAAAAATCTTGTTAAAAAAAAAGAAGAGTATACGAAAAAACTAGATGTAAAAGTGTGTCTACGAGTTGTTAGAGATATTACATAATATATGGAGTGATCACCTAGAATTTCTAGTCACGAAACTACTTGATCGGAAAAAAATCAAATGTAAAAGTTTTTTTTAGAAATTGTATTTTTAATATCTTAAAAGTTTCAAAAGTTATCATTTAAATATAAAATTTATTTTTTAATTTCATTTTAAGCTTCTTAACCGGTGTTATTATGACACAAGTTAGTATTTTCCATAAAATAAAGGTCTAAGATACATGTTAATGATTCAACTAATAGCAAGTATTTATTAAAAAAAAAAATTAATATTTTGAGAAATAAATCGATAAAATTTTTAATTTATGATTTCTATTAATGAAATCCTTAATATATGCTCTTAGGACACATGTTATCATTTTTCATAAAATAAAAAGCATGATTTTTTCCCGAAATAAAAGGTGTGAATATAAATATCAGGACTATGATATAACACTCTTTTCCAATATTATCTCTTACTATTTTACCGAGTGAAATCATTACGAGGCTCACAATTAAAAATAGTTCATTCGTAAAATGATAGGATCGATATAAATGTAATTCAACAAAGAGTGGATATTGGAGTGAGTGTTAAGATAAAATATTAGAAAAAGAGACATTTGTCTATATTATATACTTAATATTTTGTCTAATATAGTCCCGTCATTTTATTTATCAAATGATCACATTAGTTAAGAGATGTTGATAAAAAAAAAATGAGACTAGGATAGGAATTTATATCTCTATTTAATTAGATAGAGGTTTCGTGATCAAATATTGGAAATACAATGGTGTTACAGCTTTTTCAGAGAGGTTCATTTTTCTAATTATGTATGGATATACTCATTGGATTAAAAATTGAATAAGAAATCGAACAAGTGACATTTAGTTTATGGTTAAAATGGGTTCAATAACAAATAAATAAACAAAACTAAAAGTTATTTAAAAGTATAATAAATTGCAAAAAAAGAAAGAGAGAGAAAACCGATTGAACCAATGTAACCTCAATTCAATCTAGTTCAACCTGACTGAAGCATAGCTTGATCAAACCAACCTATAAACTAATTTACTTGATATATACAGAGCAAAATCAATATAATCTTTTTAAAGAAGGTAAATTGAATTATATTATCGTCAAACTAATCCATCCTAGCACAAGGGTGTGCCAGAATGAATTAGAAAAAGTTCAACATCTACAAAGTTAACCATTCAAGGGAATATGGAAATAGAAGAAAATCAAAAGTTAAGAGATTACTCCCAAATACATAATAGGTTCTTGCCACCAAAAACGAAAGTCAAAAGTAAAAGTATGGTATTTTGTCTTTAAAAATCCGAACGATAGCAGCTTAACTTTCTAAAGAAGATGATTTAAGAAACGCTTGTCGTGCTTGAAGATTCTTCTATTTCTTTTATGACTCATACACAAGAAAGTCATAAAAAAATGCAACGATAATTGTAAATTCTTAGATGATCCCCCGAGATGACGAAACTCGATTAAATTATATGTAATGCAAGTCGGTTGAACTGTAAAAAAATCGATACTAACGTTGTAAGAAAAAATTATTATTTTTTTGGTAGAAGTATATGGCAAAAAAATTTAACTTACCTTCAAGAGCTAAAATACTTCACTCCACTTTCACTCATCAATCCTCATACTTCAAAGTAATTTGATTGTGGAAACAAAAAAAATGTTATATGGACAACTTTTTTTGGTATGCATGTGAGTTGTGACACCTGGCTTATCACATACAAAAATATGTGAAGATTTCACCTCTGCCTTTATGTGCTTTGAAAGTTGTGATTTATTAACTAAACAGAACATTGAAATTTATTATGTTCACTAATGATGTAACTGCGAGGTTTTAAGGATAGGAGTACACTTATGTCATGAATAAGACTATTACACCGCAAATCGCAATCAACACTTTATACGTATGCAATAGAGTAGACCAATAATTTGAATTCTTTGCTGATGTTTTGTTAATTACTTCTGTTCTCATTCTGTTATCATGGAGTTGAACTTTGTTATCTTACTGCACATCCTTTCCACATGGGTATAGATGCATTTTTTTTTGCTTGTTTAACCTGATTGATCAGAAGTAGGTGCAACAGTAAACATGGGCTCAAAGTGTATGTTGTGTAGCAGCAATTTGTTTAGATGTGATGAGATATTAAGTCCACAACTCAAGAAGAGAATGGAGGCATTTTCCTATTTTTCTTGCCTTTGCCTCTGTATGTGTTAGTGAAGAATATAACACATTTTCTATGGTTGTTGGTTAAGTTTATTTGTACTCTTAAATGCTTTCAATTCTTATCTTGAAATCTTAGATGTGCATTGATCCTGGTTCTGCATAATTTTGATCAACTAGCAGTCAATATGATCTTAGGTTTATTATGGGTTTACCTTGGGTGATTGCATTCATTTTATTTTTTTTTATGTAAAGTTTAAAAGAGATAATGTTAGAGAGAAAATACAAGTTCATATTCTGAATATAGTGATCTTTACTTATACAGTGCAGAGGTAGAATTCAGTTGCTTATTGTTTCTACACATCTAGCCTACAATACAACTATCATAACAATTTAGTCTCCTTAGTAATATAAGGTTGACAAGCTTACGAAAAAAGTATGAGATATAAGTACATATCATATCATATCATGTACTCATAATACGTTCCACATACTCGTGATTTTCTTAGACTATCAGCCACCTGCTCTTGAGATAGAACATTGGCAACAATTAGAGACTTGTTTATAACTTTTTCTCAGAATAAGAAAACGTTCAGTTCCATGTATTCTGTATAGTCAAGGACTAGATTGTGATTCAAAGCAGATGTGAATTGATTATCTCAGCAGAGTAAGTAATAGGAGTAGAAATTTGAATTTGTAGCTCATATCGAAGGAATTTAACCCAGAAACTTTAGAGGCTGCAAGTGCAAGGCCTCCAGTATTCATCCGTTGCACTGGACTTGACCGCAAGTGTTTGGACCACCAGTTTGGCTAAAGGTCCAATCAGCATTACAGAATGCTTGCAGGCTCATGCAAATGCGCAGGTATTCGATGCTAAACAAAACCAAAATCAGTGATCCATTTGAGATTCCAAAGAATTCTTGAGTGTTCCAAGAAGATTGTTGACGAGGCCCCCCGAGTTGCTCAACCTATCGAAGCATATCTTTTCATAAGCTTTTTTTTGCTCTCAGAACTGATCGTAAGTTATCTTCCGATGGATGTTTTGAGGGCCTGTAAAACAATTATTTAGCACATCTTGTATTGTATGAAACTCATTAAGTTTGAGTTAGCTGTGTTTGATCAAAATGGATAATTATTTGGCACATCTAAGTGTTGTTATTGAATAAGTTTTTTTTTTTTGACAGGGTTATTGAATAAGTTATATAGCAGAAGTTCAAATAATTTTTCAAGTTGACTTGTCTAGTTGCATGTTCTAGATTTTATTTGTATAAATAGCTGATATTTTGGAAACTTGTGGTGATCTAATGTGAAAAAAGTCAGTTTGATCTTAATATGCTCATGTTTGAAGCTCATCAAGTAAGAACATCAATTCATTCTTCAAAAGAAAAGAAGACGATGAACTAACCAGATTGTGACAAACCAAAGCTTTTTTTATGGTTATGTATTAGAATCGGTTTTTCATTCTTTTCATAAATCATAATCAACACATGATCAATAGATTAAGACTGATACATGGAATGAATTATTTATGCTCCTTTTAGGTCTGATACATAGATTTTCTCATATTTATGCTAATTATTTGGATATTTTGTTGTATGCGGTGTAGGTTTATTTTGTTAGCTTGCAATCCATCTTTGAATGAAAATAGGTACTAAAATATACAGTCCTCATTTAGAAGTGATGAGACATTCAGTTTACATTTTAAGAGTAGAATGAACATGTTATACAATTCTGTTTAGACACTTCCTATAGAGAAACGCATAGCAGCCTCACTTGTTCCCCTAAATCGGCATGTGGATTAACACAATTCTGTTTAGATTGCCAGGTGATTTCCCCCGATTCTGTTTTAATATTGTTGCATGGGGGTCTGACATTAGGTAAACTTGTGAAGATTAATAGGCCTCCCTTGACAGTGGCTTTGTTGAATACTAGTGAGGAGAGAAGGTCATAGGTTATATACTTCGGCTTTCTTGTATTAAGACTTTGGCTTGTAAACACAAAAGTACTGTATGCGCTTTTCTGAAAAGATTAGGTTGTTCTTCTTGGAAGAATTCTTTACAGAGGAAGAACATATTCTTTCTTTGATTTTTCCAAGAGATTCTTCTACTTTGCACAGATTAAATAGAAATCGAATTTGGTATTTGGATATTCTTTTCAGCAACGATCTGGTCAATGATGAATGATTGATGAATGATTGGTTATGTTATGATACTTAAATATTCTAGATATCAAATTTTATTTTATATACATAAAAGATAATGAAATGTTCACGTAGTTAAGAGTTGAGTTTCAAGATTCCTCTTCTGGAGAAGTAACTCGGATTTAGATGTATACATAGGAAAAACCGTGTGCAATGAATAATGCATGCACGGCTTGGGAGGGATATTTTATTCTTTTATTTGATTAAAGAAGGGTTAACAGTGTTTTACCCCCTATAATATAGGTCATTTCCGGGTTTACCCCCTGTAAAAATTTTGTTTTGGTTTTCGTCATTGTAAAATAATTTTTTTCCAGAAATTTTGGTTTTTGAATGGCCTAATAGGGGGTATCCTGGAAAAAAATAATTTTACAAGGACGAAAACCAAAACAAAAATTTTACAGGGGGTAAACCCGGAAATGACCTATATTACAGGGGAGTAAAACACTATTAACCCATTAAAGAATGAAATTTCTACTCCATCCGACTAGTTCCGGGTTCAAGTCCCAGGCAACCTATTTAAATTTTTTAAATAAAGTAAATATTGTGAAATATATATAGCTATTACATATCATATCATAGCGAAGTAATATCTATAGAATTGTAGAAACCCTTCATTTTTTTTAATGAATGGTGAAATGAGGTAAAAAAAAAGCAAATTTGTGTTAATCTAGATGAATAACACGATACAATGGATATTGATGTTGGTTGACACCGGTATATAAGTCATGTTATACCGTTGAATAACAAGCCCTTAATTCTATAATTATGGAGAATTCGTGTGTTTGGGAGTCCCTGATAATTAAATTTAGGGTTAATAGTGTTTTACCCCCTGTAATATAGGTCATTTTCGGTTTTACCCTCTGTAAAATATTTTTTTGGGATTTCGTCCATGTAATTTGAAGATTTTTGGTTTTGGACCTTCATGAATTTTAACTGTACAAAATCAAAGATATGGCAAGGGGTAAACCGAAATTTGCTCAAATTACAAGGGGGGTAAACCTAAATTTGCTCAAATTACTGGGGTGAAATTTTCCGTGAAGGTACGAAACCAAAAAATCTTTCAAATTACAAGGATGAAATTAAGAAAAAAAATATTTTACAAGAGAAAACCAGAAATGACCTATATTACAGAGGGCGAAGCACTATTAACCCTTAAATTTAAATAAACCCAATATTTTATCATGACTGCAGTTTTAGAGAGACGCGACAGTGAAAACCTATAGGGTCGCTTCTGTAACTGGATAACCAGCACTGAAAACCGTCTTTACATTGGACGGTTTGGTGTTTCGATAATCCCTACCTTGTTGACCGCAACTTCTGTATTTATAATAATATTATTAGGGAGATCCTTTTCAATTTGCTGTCTGCATTCTAATAATATTATTAAAATTTAGTATTGCTATTCAATATTCATCTTCTATCTGTTCCCGATTTACAAAAGGTACTGATATTATTTATTTGTCATGATGTGGACATGGCCGCTTTGTGGTGACACCAATTTCTTCAACCCTCTTTCTATTAAGGTGTTAAATTTGACACTCTTGAGACTACTTGTAGGATAAAAAGATTTTGGTTTCTCTTATCTTCGTTTTCAATCATGCTAATTTGGTCTTTGGTCATTCTATGTGTATTATTATTCACTTTTGCTTATGAATGAATTTGCTTTTCCCGGTAAAAAACAAAAAAGGATTCTACTCTAGTACTCTATGTTTTGGATTCAATGCTATTATTTAATTTCATCTTGACCATTTTTATTTGGATTCAATGCTATTATTTTCTATAAACTTATCAAGTGTTGTGGAATCAAAGAAGATTATCTTGACCATGATTAGATTATGAATTTTGAGAAAGAAGATAGCCACGTATGTGATATTTCAATATGTCAGTGACACTAGAGGACACATTTAATAGATGACCAATGCTATATATCACGAACCAAAAACTGTTGTGGTAGCAAAAAAATAAAACAAAAATTCTTTTTTCAACAATAAAAAGTAGTGGTTTTGATCATTTCTCAAAATTCTTTTTTGCTGTAAACAACATTTCCCTTAATAGATAGATATGTTTAAAAAGATGAGTTTGTATAACCTTACAAAAATAAATACCACAAATGATTAAATCAAATTTATCAGCATGTGTTGTACTAGGATTTACACCCGTGCAACGCACGGGAAAAAAATTAATTATAGATATAGATATCATTAATTATATATACTATATAGTTTGTTGTATCTAATATAAAATATGATTATATTTTTTTAATAGATTAAAATACAATTATCTTAAAAAACATATAATAATTAATGGTATTGCATTATAAAATATATCATATAGCCTCCTTCTTCTTTTTTGAGAAAAAATTATATATGATATCTAAACCAATATATTTATTGAATTAATATATTCGTTTTCCATGATAAAAAAATGTTTCGGTCATCTGATAATCGTCTAAAATGATACCCTTATCTTCTTACTACATTAGACATAAGTTTTGATAGTGTTATGTGAAAAGAGTGAACCATGCTATTAACATGCCATGGTGTTTTTTTATTACAAAAAATAAAAATAAAAATATAAAGGAACCTCATTTGCTTTGTAATTGTCTTTTTGAGTGAGTTACCCTATGGATTTCATTATATACTTTATTTGTCGATTTCATCATATCATATTATTTAATCTGCATGTTTTCTTGTTAACTTTGGTAGTTTGCAGGTCTTCAAAAAATTTGAGAGGTAACTGTTATAATAAAGATAGATCTCTTGAAATCCGTCTAATCACATGTAAAATCGATATAAAAGTCCTCACACATTTAATAGTCACATATAAGGAAATAATGATTGTATTATATTAGAATTTTACATGGAATTTATCGACACTACAACAATAATGACAATAATGTCTGCATACCATAATAAAAAAATCTCTCAACGGAAAAATGGAAGTATGTTGATATAGTGATGCTCGCTCTCAGGTCTCTCCATTTACTTGGTTGCAATGTGCTTGTCCAAACGCCTAGCAAAACAATAAAGAAAACGCACCACCAAGCTGAAATAACCCACTAAGAATTAACTGCAACCAACATGCATATCTCAGTATGGTAAAGAGTATCTTATGTTGGCCACACATGCTCTAACATATCATCAGAAAACATTGAGATTGAGGTCTACACAACTATGAAAACACCAAAGCAAATCTATTCTAATAAAAGGCAAGCTCAAACAATTTTAAAATGAGTAGATAAGTAATCCTTTTGAACTTTGTCCTTCATAAATAAGTAATGAGTAAATAAATAAATGATGTCTTTAAAAACTCAATTAGTCGTAATTGAGTTATGAACTTTAATTGAAGTACATTTCACTATAAGTAATCCTCTTGAACTTTTGTTGTATCCACTGTATAGGTTAGAAAACATAAATCATATAATTAGTATATGTTTGGTTTGCAGTTTCAAAAGCATGCGAGAAAGTTAGCGCTTTAGAAAAGAAAAGGAGGGCTTGATGAAGCAAACTGAGCTATGAAAATCTGATCGATTTTCATACCTAAAGTATTAGTGTACGTGTTTACTAAATGAGCTACTGAATCATTCTTGTTTATTTATGTTTCTTCTTCTAAAGCTTAAAAGCCAAGAAAAGGGCACTAAAGAAAGACCCACATCGATAATCCTAATTGATGTGATAGTGTTTATAAACCACAATATGTTTCAAGCATTTTGGATAATTGGACAAGCGTTGGAGATACTTGAATGCCTTTAAATTGATTGAATCAATTACCACTTATCACCGCCGTGAGATCTTTTATTATTATTTTATTATTAAGCTAGTTCCTTTTTTAATGTCTAACTATTAGAACTGGTACCTTTAATTAATCAATTATTTTTTTTTTATTATTATTATTATATATGTTTACCTAGTCTATTTTAATGTCCACCTATTAGAACTGGTGCCTTTAATTAATTTTTCTTTCCATCTTTTATAATATGAGATTATTTTATTAATTAAAAAATATTTATTTGTAATCATATAAAATATTTTATAACTATTAGAATTGGTGCCTTTAATGATGATTATTTTATTAATTAAATTTTTTTATATTTGTAATCACATAAAATATTTATAACATTGAATCTTTTATTTGAAAAAATAACCTATATTAATTATAAATTATTTCAATAATAATTAAATTTTGAAAGATCCACCGAGTTAGAAAAATTGGCTGTGTTGATTCGAAAAGGTTTTAATCTAACAAATGAATTCGATAGATCAATTTAAGATTTGAGTTTGATTTTTAAGAGGGACTTTAGTTGATAGATTTAAAGTAACAAACATGTAATTATGAACGGAAGAAACAAATGGATTTTGAATAATGCATTAAAAGAAAAAACAAAGGTACAAATGTGTGAAGTGTGTGTATATATGAGTTGTTAACCAATTTATAAAAATTAAGGTCTAAGTTAGCAAGTGTGCATTTTTTTTATTTGGACAAAAAAATCCACTTGCCGCCATACAAACCAATTTAAAATAAGGATAATTTAGTAAATTGCACTCAATTTTATATTTCAATAAAACATTTCGAAATTTGTTTTTTAAATTTACAAAAATTAACTATCTATGTAAAATTTGTTTGAATAGTAACAAGTAGATATTTTTGTTCAAATGAAAATGTCTAGCTAACTTATACCCTAATGTTTTAGACCAACCTAAAAGCATTACAGTTTAAGTTAGCAAGTGTGCACATTTTTTTATTTGGACAAAAAATCCACTTGACCCCTTTCAACCTAAAATGAACGTGGGAAAAGAGATGTTACAGTTCGTTTGAACTGGTCTCTGTTGCTCCGAGCACCACCTCGCAGGGAGGGGGTGTGTTCCGAGTAAAAGGTCAAATGCGGTATTTGAGCTGAAAACGTTATTGGACCCGGAACATGTTACATGGAGCCGTATTTGTTTTCGGTATGAAAGCTGAATTTATTTCTAAAGACATGGTAAGAGTGTGATCATTGAAGTTACTTTTGCCTTTTTAGATAGTGATGTGATCTTTCAAGTTACATATCCTGTTATTTGAGTTTAAAGATTTGTAATGCAATGCTTTTTGACATTTCGATGTAATGGTCGTACTTTTTGTCTAATAATATTATTAACATTTGTTTAGGATTTGCACTCAGAATTGTAATAGTAGTGTTGTTTGACTTTGAAGATAAATCTATATGTTCTTTACATTATTCATAATTTTGTACTCTTAAATGCTTTCGATTCTAATGTGAAATCTTAGATGTGCATTGATCCAGGTTCAACTGTCTAGGTTTGGATACTGCTCTCAAGTTCTGCGTAATTTGGATCAACTAGCAGTCAATATAAATACTTATTTTGTATGTTTTTTCTTCAAATGCTTAAAAGCCAAGAAAAAGTACTAAAAAAGTCCCACATGGATAATCCTGATTCATATGATAGAGTTTATAAACTACAACACGCTTAAATTTGTAACATTGGAGATGTGTAGGTTGATTACATGAGTGCTTAGTAATCAGATTACACACTCCATTAATTTTTTTTATACTAGATTTTTAACTTGTGTTATCGCACGGGTCTTACCGAGTAAAATATAAACGAATAAGTTATAACATAATGAATATATAATATTTGATAGAAGTAGGAATGATAATAGTTAAACATGGATAAGTAATGATAACATATTAATAATTTCATAGTCTAATTTGTGTTAAAGTTTTACGTTGATCATCATACATTACGAAATACTTCATGATAAAAAATATTTGAGGTCGTAGTGGTATTGTCACTATCTTCATCGATTATTAATTAGTATCTTCAACCCATCTCTTAGGTCACGTTAGGGGACAAAAAAGGGTTTATTATGCTATCAATAATGATTGATGTCTTCTCTTGCAGCCCAACCTATGCACTTCATGAACTACATAATTCCTCAATAAGATCAAAGCAAGAATTAAACGTGTCTGAACTGAATTAGGTAGGTTTAAACTACGTATTAAAACTCTAAATACAAAATATGGACTAAAACTCTAAAGCAAAAAAAATTGGCGCAAAACCTAGACCAAACAGACATAGAAAAACAATAAGGCATAACAATGAAATTGCCTTCACACAACAATCAACAATAACATCGTTCTCAAACAAACAAAGAGACACAAAATAGACGGCGAAAACGATAGAAACATAAATGTAAGTAATATTGATAATAAAGAAAGCGACAATTAGTCAATTACATATATAATATATCATAAATAGAAAACATCATTACCTAGTCAATTACATATATACCAAATGTAATAAAAACATCAGGTAGCCCGCACATATCGGTTTTCCACCGCCTATCGCTCATATCCCAACAGTGTTGTTATTATAACGTATTCTGCACGGTTTATATTTTTCACAATGCTGTTATCAGACTTTAACAGCTCAGAATTTACAACTTCATGTTGCAAATTACAAAACTTAATAAACTTATAAAAAATCGTTTAACAAAAGCATGATTAAGTAAACTTGTAAAAACTCTCCACTACTATTCACAGTCGATCCCATGTACTGTTGAGCCACACAGTGTTGTTACCAAGTCGTCTTCTGCACTGATTATATTAAGCTGTATTCTGCACATAGAAGTAGAAATTCTTGGTTTCAGAATTTTTCACAATGCTTTTATTAAAGGAAGTTGTAAAAATATAATAATGAAGAAAACTCATGGTTCTTGACAGATAACAAAAGCATGTAGATAACAAAATTAGGATTGACAAAGTTAGGATAACAAAATTAGGATTAACAAAGCATCTGCAAGATAATATCAAAGAATACTATATAATACATAGCTCATGCATGCAGTACATCACGACCAATATGCATCCACACAAAATTTAAGGTATCACAACTAATTTCATTTTAAAATAGGCTTAATTGCAATTTTAGCCCCTAACTTTTTCAAAGTTGCGATTTTGGTTCCATAAGAAAAAAAACTACAGAACAGCCCCCTAAGTTTTGCAACTGCAACAATGATACTTTCTTCTTTGTCTGGAAAAAAAAGATTGACCAATTGAAAATAGGAAGGAAAAAATATTGAGGAATTGAAAATTGGAAAAGAGAATAAGCACAAGTGACCTATCAAAAAAAGAATATAAGTGACTTGATATATCATTATTTTTGACAGTTGAAAGCAAAATAAATGTTCAATGTTATATGAAAACATTACATAGGGCTGCCTTGATATATCATTATTTTTGACACATTATGAAGAAGTTAAAAAATTTTACTTCAAAAAAAAAGGTTAAAATTTTCTGGTGTATAAAAAAAAATCAGTATTTTTGGCATTAAATAGCCAACTTATATATACCAGAAAGTCAATTAAGAAATATATCAACGTAACCCACTTGGGTTGGCCTGGTGGTATTGGCTTGGGACTTGGGAGTCTGCTCCTTCTTGAGGTCTCAAGATCGATTCTCCCCAGCACCAATTTAGGAGGGTTACTTTAGCTTCTTCAAAAAAAAAAATATATATCAACGTTTTGAGCTACTTGATGTATACGCGACATTCGATCACCGTAGTTTAGAGTGATTAAGAGCATGTGAGCTTAAAATTTTAATTTGAAGTTATATTATAGTTTAGACTAATTCATTAATCGAATCAATCTTGGTTACAAACAAAGACTACAACAAACCAATACCAGAATATTAATGATGATGCTTTCCTTGATCAACAACCTCACTAAAACATAGCAAATAATTAAACAGGTAACTGACATTCTATTTTTATAAGTACTGAAATTGATAAATTAGCCATTGCCAATTTCATTGAGAGCAACACTCAATATATCATAAATAGATTAATATATCTCAGAAAACATGTTCATCAAAAAGGGCTTAGAGCCACAACCAATATTCAGATCAATTCAATTTACAACGCCAAAATCCAAAAAACTTAAAAAGAACACAAATCCAAAAAATTCAAAACACCCTGCAGAAAAATAAATAGTTGGCCGCCATGCTTCTCAAATCATACTAATCCTTCTCGGTCTTAATGCACATGACCTTCACTGGTTTGTTAGTTGATAAAAGACCAGCATCATCTTCAACCATGTCAGATCCCACGGTGTCAGACAGTCTCTTCCTGACAACTTTGCTACTATGTGTAATCTCTTCGTCCTTTGACTTCACA
>Ga0315914_1000708_pt1 | contig 44937 bp, 32 predicted proteins | sample MpolenodulesMG_FD_203920 | JGI IMG/M metagenome (GOLD analysis project Ga0315914, IMG submission 203920) | Medicago polymorpha root nodule microbial communities from Los Angeles, California, United States - elongated nodules | ecosystem: Host-associated > Plants > Roots > Nodule | place: USA... | reverse complement strand
ACACTAAAGACTTGAAGTAGTTTAGCACAACCAAACTGGTACTAATTTCTGAATCCAATCCCTAAACTGACTCCGTTAATTAAAATGTCACCATATGTATTAATATAAGTATCACAGATCAAAGCAGAAGTAGAAATATATCATATCACATATCAATCACATTTTACATACATCGAAAGACAACCACATCACCCCAACTATAGTTCTAGATTAAGATCTGCAGACTGCAGTCAACCATAGTTCAGAGCTGAGGCATGTAGCAGAAATTGCTAGGTCTAAGGCCTCTGCGATTGGGGCCATGGAATATCAATTACTGCTGTGCAATATCAAATATCACAACATAATAGTAGCAACTACAACCACACAAGTCAGAATCTCAAAGAACATAACATATACCACCACGCTATCTATTATACTGGCATTAAGGAAGATCATATATGCTTACGTCTATCAAAACTTGACAGTTGACACGGCTACCAAAATATTATAAAATTGTCTATAGATCCTTATCCCTATAGATATAAAGGATTAATAGTTTCATAAAAGTTTAGATTTTGTCAAAGTGCTTGATCGAAGTCTACAGCATTTTATGTCAATCAGCTACAAAATTGAGCATCTTCTTTTGCTTCCTTCAGCGACAATTCTTTACTCTAGATCAATAATACTTGATTCACCCTCCTTCAATCCATAGTTTTCTGCATCACTGCATCCAAACCAGCAATCATGAAAATAGATTAGTAAATTGCGTTCAAATATTTTCAATGAAGAGAAAACAAAGTGCAGCTATAGTTTTAATTACTTGTTCTTGTTGTTTCAATTTAAATATTTAAATCATTTCTCACAAGATTCTCAATATAAGATATAGGACCAAATGTGAGATTTATTGGCATAATAAAACCAAGATAGTTACAATGAATGATAAAACCAAATGGATAGACTACACTAAAGACTCGAAGCAGTTTAGTAAAACCAAATTGGTACACTAACCTAATTTCTAAATCTACTAACCTTTTTTGTGCTCATAGAGTTCTTGAATTCTATGTATTATTTTACTTGAATATGAAGTAAAAAATAACTAAGATTCAATAATAATCTCACATAATCAAATATTTGGGAAAAACCATCAAAACAAGAAGTGAGGCTCAAAGCTGAGAAGAACAAAAAAAATCAATAAATGTGACCATAAAGCTCTCAAGTCTGAAGATGAAAACTACGAAGTATAGATGTAGAAATGATATAGCCTACTATTGTCATAATAGCACAGCGATCAGCTATCTAAAGGTTTGCTTTATCTTTTTTAATGATCCCATATGGTGTTTTTTAATGGTATGGAGATAATGCACATTAGTGATGTATGAGTTAAAGATAACACAGACTATAAAAAGGTCTAAGGCTTTAAGATGTTAAAGAATAAAAAAGACAACTAAAAAAGAGTTCAACTTCAAAAAATCAAAATTATCAAACTCACTCTTTCAAAGGAATTTCAAAATTTCAAAGTCTAGCTGAAATAAAACCTATCTGATGACCTGATATGCTCTAAGGATACGCTTGCAAAATAGACAGATTTAGCGGTTTTCTTAGGGAAAATAAAAGGGAACATTGTCATGGGTCAAAAACCTATCAATCTTCCAAGGGGTTCCCCATCTGTATAAATAATTTAAAACCTAGCCTAATAACAATTTGCTCTTACTATTGTGGCATTGATTTAGACATTGATTTTAGTAAGTAGTGTGGCATTGATTTTACTAATTAGCCAACTTCAATCAAGCTTGTTTTTCCTTTCTGCACCCTTTTTTGGTCTTTCCTGGAAAACATGTTTATTTCTGTTTCCGTAAAATGCCTTGAAGCTATCTGGGGATTACTATTTTGGACTGTTTCAAAATTGTTGTCCTGCTGTTGTTGAATTGATCTAGGAGATATGTTTCTTTGTTGGTGAGTGGTGACTCTAGTATGCAAACTACCAACTATGTATTTATATCCAATCATGATTTAACAGACTAAAAAACTACCAACTAATGTGCAAAAGATGAATGAATAGATCTTTTAGAAATATCCATCTCAAAGACCATAATATTTGGATCATTAATTGGAGATAATAATAGGAACATAGCTTAGAAACTTGAAGGTATTACGGGAAGTGTTTAAAATTAAAAGCATTCCGTAGATGCCTATGCTATGACAGGAAGCAGTACAATCTAAGTATAGAACACACAAATTGAAATGAAAGATGATAGAAGAATAAAAAAATAGAATTTATTATTAAAACTTTACAGAATATGGACAAAAGATTTCTGCACAAAGGATCCCTCTTTCTGAAAAAGCAAAAAAGAATTTTAGTCATATACAGTAATCCAACCACAATATATATACTTCTTAACTCATTATTGGAAGGTGAATATACTTCTTATTCAGGATAGCTTCTATTGACAGTATTGCCAACTTACACACAGCAACACTTGTTATTTTCATGTAGAAACTGTGTAAAATGTGCAAGTTCATTGTTCATCGATCAAAGGTTACACAAGACAACATCTTGTGAAAGTTTTTATTTTTTTTTGGAATTGGGTAGTGTACTACATGCATTTGAACAATCAACAATTCCAGGTCCACCAAAACTGCTTTTATTCTTCAGTACTGTAGCTAACGGAGGACCAAAACATGTGTTGCCACATCAGTACAGTTCACACCCTCCTGAACTCCTCCATTTATATAAATCTAGCTTAGTCCCTTCTCACCGTTGTACTACACGTCCATAAATCTCTTAACCCACTGCCATTCTTAAATGAAACCTTGTATTCTAATGTCACTGCTCCTTCATGACAGGTCTGCATAATGCCACTCCACTGCCCTCTATTCGCCTATGTTTGTACTTCATATGCATTTTCTTTTCTTTATTTCTCTATGCCACAGCTGTTCGCTCAACACCTACACACCCCAATATTATCCTTGCATGTGGAAACCAAAATCAGAGTAGGGTATTCATGCCTTCTTTAACCTCTGTCTTATATCATATTCAAATCCCTTAATTTTGACTTTGACCAATCTCCGCACCATCAGCTTTACCTTTTCCACGAGCCTCTCAACTTCTACATCTTGATTTCTAAAAATCAGATTATTCTTTGCCTTCCATATTGTTCATGCACTTGTGAATCAAAAATTCATCACCTATTATATTGCTCCATTATCTATGCGCCATTTACCAATACTGCAAACTATTTTATCATTTGACAGTACAGACTCAACTCCCAGCCAGTGCAGTAGCTCCATCCAAACCGTTGAGAATTCAGAACATTCAAAAAATAGATGTGCATTACTTTCAACATCCCCACTTCCACAAACACATAAGTTCATTTCTCGCAGAATAGCTCCCCCCCCTTCGCTAGATTGTCTTTTGTTGGTAACCTGTTTTGAAGCAACAAGTTTGTTCCAAACATGCTTATTCAAAAAGATTGTGGTTGTGCGGTTCCCCCTGTTAAGACCTTATACGCTATTCTCACAGATTATATTCCACCACTAACATCATTCCAACTCCATTTATCACATTTAGCCCCCTTGAAACCACCTTCTTTTATCACTCTCTGGCATGAAACTATTAACTCATTCTCCAAATGAAAAAGTTCGTTTCTCCGGTTCCATTTACAACTTCTCTCCACCCTACCCTCTTTCCCAACACATATCCACTACTTTGACCTCTTCTTCAGATGTAATGAGAAATAATCTCTCAAAGCTATCTTTTAGTTCTACACCCTCGCCAACCCATGGATCTCTCCAAAACAATGTGCCCCACACGTGTGCGAACTCCTGCAATTAGCCATACACTGAGGCACATGCTTTGTAATGTTAAGGAAAGCCTGGTGCGCTAAAGCTCCCGCATATGCAGGGTCCGGGAAGGGGTCCCACCATTTTGGTGTATTGTAATGTTAATATTTAAGATTTCAGATTGCCTATAATCCTTTATTAACTGTAAATACAATACTATTTTTTTTAAGAAATTAATTTCTGGTCTAATTTGGTTAAGGTGCAAATACAAAATGCATGCAATCAGAACATAACACTAAAAGCGAAAACTTATCTGTTAGTCAAGGTCAGCTACATGGATCAAACAACCCTATTATTTCATGTCAAATAAACCAAGTCTTCAAAGAAAATTATTTGGATCTAAATCCCTTTTTGTGTAACAGCAAAAACATTAATACATTATCAACAGATAGATAAATACGAAATCCTTTGAGAATAAAGAAGGTACATCAAAAAAATGAGACAGTAATTTAATATTGCACCCTCCTCTTTTTTCTTTTTTGACGGAACAATTGCACCCTCCTACCATATGTTTATGCATCAAATCAGAATTGAGCAAATAACTACTTACAAAATGGATCAATGTCGATATGAGGTCATAGACAAATAAAAATAGAAATAGGCACACAAATACAAGATTATCTAAGGAACACTTTTCCATGATCATAAAATCAGAATTTAGCATACAACTACTCACAAAATAAATCGGCATGGTTATGAAGTCGTAAACAAATGAAAATAAAAATAGGTGAGCAAGTACTCGATCATATAAGGAACAATTTTCTTCAACTTATGCACCAAATACAAAATTAATGACCATAAAAATTATAGTTCAAACCACCAAATCTAGCAATTGCATGGTAGAAGCTAATTAGCTAATTGAATGACAGGAACGATAGAGTAACTAACTACTACTTACATGGATTGTGAATCGTTATAAACCGTAAGTTTACACGTTGAAGAGGCCCTTGGGACTGAAAATAAGATTCTTTCTATTCCAGGCTGTCCGACGTTCCAGATTTTCATGGTTTGTAAAACTCTTGCATTCTTGAAAATATACCTTGCTAGCATAAGCTCATCATGTAGGCCAGATAACTTGAAAAGATTGCAAGTTCTAAGGTGTAATGAAAGGCATTCTGGAACAACATCTGGGTCTACCCAACCTTCTTTGTCATCTTCTTCTCTCATATCCTCGGGGACGTATTCCTGTTAATAATGCACATAAAATAAATAATTAAAACATAAAGGTGTATGTTAAAAGTCCCATACTGGATGAGACAAGGAAATTTATCAGCTCACACGCCAATTTTGTAGGGTTGAGTCATGCCTAACCCAAATTCTAAGAGTGTGGAATGAATAAATAAATCAGATATGATCCTTAACAAACCAGATCAATGTCAAGCTTTTGAAGCTTAGGGCAGTGTTTGAGAACTTCTATTAAGAACTCCCATCTATGATCAAGACGTATAAGCTCCAGTTGGGTCAAATTATGAAAAGTAGAAAACCAATCAATATCGTAATGCGCCTAGTTCAAATATGTAGAAAGATAAATCATTAGAAATCACGGTAAAATTCTCACGGTCAAAATAAAAAGGAAAACAAAATACATATCAATCACGTTTTTTATTTCCATTCCACCATCAGTAAGTGTAATAAACAAACCTGATTAATTTCAAAGCGCAGAGAAGCTACATTGTAAACAGCTTTCAACGGAACATAAATATCAGAGCAATTAATATCAGCTTTGGTCAAGTTACTTAGGCAAAAGCTCTTCCACTCATCACAAGTTAGAGATTCCTCAGAATCAAACCACACATCAAATGTGAGTATATCCTCGAGAATTGGACATCCGTTTAGCAACAACATAAGATCTCGGATTTTTGGGAACCCGGTATGATGTAAATTAAGGGTTTTGAGTGAAGGAAGTAGAACAGGAGAAAAACCATCTAGTGTCACTTTGAAATAAAAAAGCTCGAGGCAATTGGGGCCAATCCACTGAGCTGACATACAGATAAAGGCACTCAACTCCATGTTGTAGCACGAAGTTGACACATTTGGTGATACTCTTAATGGGGCAGTCAAGAAGATAATCATATGTAACATGAAGGTGGAAAGTCTTAATGGGTAATGCGGGATCTCGGGAGAGTAAAACAGAGTACACGAAGTCGATAAAGCCAAGATTGGAGTTATGGTCTGTTACTTGAGTGAGGAAGCGTAGAGTATGAACTGAACGCCAGAGATGGTTCCATCTCTTTGAAAGAATGGATGTGGCATCAGCATATTTGGTTTCGAGGAAAGAGAGAATGTGACAGAGAATTGTGTCCGGTAAAGTGCTGATTATATCTTCCTCCTCCACCAAAGACAACAGAGGAGTTGAAATGCGAGTAAATGATCTTGGTTGTCACTTGATTCACGTTTTCTGCATAAAAAGATGTAAAGCATCATACAAACATAGATAGATTGATAGACAATATTGTTCCTAAAGACTTAGATTGCTACAAACCAATATATCCTAATCCTAAAGGTGCATCATTCAAATATACATTATCAGAGTATTGAAAGTCCAATTAAAACTACTGACTTTAGTAAGATATTAGTAGCTAACAATGTAGCATCGATATTTCACAAAGAAGACATGTCTAGTGTCCGACATGTGTTGCTATCCAACACCGCCACCATGACACTGACAGCACTTAGGACAATTATCAAACACCTTAAGTGTGAAAATTCATACAATACATGAAATCTAAGCTTTTCGAGAGAAAGAGAAATTACATGAACAACATTGACTCAGAAACAAGGTTCATCAACAAAAATAGCATCTGAGCAAAGATCCCAACCAAAAAAAAATCTTTAAAATGAGGGTTCCACCATTAGAGTAAAATCCTATGTTGAAGTTGGTTTGTGAAATGAGTGGCGAGCACAAAGTACCAAAGAAAAAAGTGACACCTTAAACAACCTACACTGCATGTAAACAGGAAGAAATTGACTTACTTGTGATTTACTTGATAAAATTAGGAATGATTTTTGAGCAAATTGAAGTTTGAGTGATTTTTGGTTATATTTGAGAAGTTTTGCATGTGCTGCTGTAATCGGAAATTGGAGTTTCTTTGTTTTTATGATCCAGATCACATCAACGGTAGTTAACTGCTTTCGGATATGTTAACGGTAGTTAACTACCGTCGGAGACAATTTTGTATTTTCCATGTGTTATTAGGAAATAATAGAAGTCAGAAAAGCAATTTTCATAAAGATGATGAGCTTCTTCAAAACAATGTGTACTAAGCTACGTTATCCTTAGATACACATTGGGATTTTATATTCCCACCTTAACACTTTCTCGCATCTTTTTTTTAAAAAAAAAAATTATGTTTTGTTCAGATTATATAATTTGAATCACATTTAAGGAATTTTAGGATTTTATAATCCGAAAACTCAAATTACCCAGTAGCATACATTATTAAGATTACATAATTGAAAATAAATGTAAATATACAAAAAAGTAAAGAGACAAACATGATACAAATTCTCACTTAATTAATACATAAATATTCTCATACTATATTTACAAAAAAAAATTGAAGGTTATTACATAAAATTGTTAAACACTTGGTGCTAATTTATTTAACATCTAATGTTAAAACTATGATGGAAGAATATTGAGGGAGATGGAGGGGGATGAGAAAAAGATAGAGGGGTAAGATTTGTTTCCTCTATAGGAGCAATAACACTTTGATACTCAACCTTACACTCAGGCATATGATACAAATTTACATAGTGACACTGTCACTTTTAACGGTTTATACAACCCTTAAAATATTAGAGTAACTTTTTTGTATGAAACGTCAACGGTGGAAATATATTGTATAAGAAAAGAGAATGTGAGATGATGGTGGGTATTTATAGAACAAATTTGTGAATAAAGGGTGCATGGAGTGTAACGATTCATAAATGAGGTTAAAGATATGTGTGATAATTCGGGATATAAAATGTGAACCTATTTAGAACATTATTTTTTTTTGTGTGGTTCAAGTTGCACAGACGGTTTATGTGGTCTACAACGCACAAAAACTTCTATAAATATATTAGAGTAACTTTTTTGTATGAAAGTCAACGGTGAAAATATATTGTATAAGAAAAGAGAATGTGAGATGATGGTGGGTATTTATAGAACAAATTTGTGAATAAAGGGTGCATGGAGTGTAACGAGTCATAAATGAGGTCAAAGATATGTGTGATAATTCGTGATATAAAATGTGAACCTATTTAGAACATGATTTTTTTTTTTGTGTGGTTCAAGTTGCACATACGGTTTATTTGGTATACAATGCACAAAAACTTCTATAAATTAGTGTAAACCACACTAGTCATATGCTTGTAAACCACACGAAACTAGCTGCAGTTTACTACAACAAAGAGAAACCCCCGTCTCTCCAGGGTCCGAAATGATGTTACGCTTTTCGGGTAGAAGGATCAGTTGGATCAAATCAATCACAGAGACAAAAGGAGAGTGGATGGTGTTGAGTATCGACGTCCATCGACCGACTCAGTCGGAAGAGTGCAGTTTGAAGCTCAAAAATGATGACGGCCTGAGAACCATGTTCTCGATATTTAATCAACATAATAATAAGGGGTTGATCGAGTTGGACGCTTCATTAGTTATATTCGTTGAAGAAATTCAAAAGAATTTGATAAACCTAGGAAATCTAAACGTCTATTTTGTTTTTTATTTTGCGATTTTGTCGCCTTAGTGCGAGGTTGGTTTGTTCGTCGTTTTTGTGCGACCTTGTTTGTCTTTCTTGTTTCGTTCAGGTATTTGTTCAGTTCAGATTATCTGATTAGCTTCAATTAGTGCATATCCAATCAATGACTTTGTTGTCGATCCGAAGATGCTGTTTTATACTATTAACATAAATGTTGTGAGTTTGTTCGAAGATTAATTTTTTTTTTAGTGAATTTGCATTGTATCGATTTGAATAAATAAATATAATCTATTTTTGTCAAAAAAATATTTTTTTAAACCATTAAAAAAAAGTATATTTTTTGAATTGTTTGGCTCACTTTTTTAGTATTCGTAAAAAAATTGAAAGTTGTATTTCTTTATTTAAAAAAGTGTATAAAATTTCTTTATTTATGATTTTTATTTTTTCCCCTGGAAAACAATTTCATTAACCGGCAAGCCTTCGGCACCAAAATTCAAAACCACCGCCAAAAACTTCCGAAAACAAAATCAAAATTCAAACACGATACTCGATGTTCGAAAATATCCCTCCAAAAGAAGCATCCACGTCATCAATCCGCGTACTCTTCAATTCAACCAATCAGAGCCCAGCAACAATTCCTATATAAACCATTCCACACCTGTTTCCCAAATCACGACTCAAACACTCTTCTCCTTTCTGTTTCGTTTTCGTTTTCGTTTCAGCTTTTCGATTTCAATCAACAATGGCACCAAAGGGAGAGAAGAAACCCGCCGAGAAGAAGCCCGCAGAGAAAACCAAAGCCGAGAAGAAGATCCCAAAGGAAGCATCCTCAACCGACAAGAAGAAGAAGAGGAACAAGAAGAGCGTTGAAACCTACAAGATCTACATCTTCAAGGTTCTCAAGCAGGTTCATCCTGACATTGGTATCTCAAGCAAGGCTATGGGGATCATGAACAGCTTCATCAATGATATCTTTGAGAAGCTCGCTCAGGAATCTTCCAGACTCGCTCGCTACAACAAAAAACCTACCATCACCTCTCGGGAGATTCAGACTGCTGTTCGTCTTGTTCTTCCTGGTGAACTTGCCAAGCATGCTGTGTCTGAGGGAACCAAAGCCGTCACCAAATTCACTAGCTCTTGAATAATTAGGGTGTATGTAAAGTTTATTTTGGATCTACTAGTTTCGATGTGACTATGAAAAAGTTATGGAATGAAATTTTATTTTGCCCTAAATTCTTTTTGCATTTTATACTGGTTCTGATTCCTGAAGTTGTCAATGCTTGTCTGAGATCTAGTTCCTTGGTGTATGCAAGAATTGGAATACGGTTCAATCTAATATTGTTTGTAGGGTTGGAAAAGTAATGGAAAAATGCGATTTGTATTACTGTACTTACCAGGGTGAATCACCAATTATAATTATTATATGCTAGTGCCTATAACATTTGAGTATTATGATAGGATTATAGTTACGTAGCTGGTTTGTTGTAACTGATAGCAGTGAACTTGATAGGATCATAGAGGTGGCTTTAATTTAATTCATAACTTGATGGATGTGTGAGAGCATATCAATTGTGAGTGTTTTTGTGATCAAATGTGCGTGATTGGAGAATGCAAAACTACTACTTATGTAGAGTATAAAGGCTATGTAGCACGAAAAATCTGGTACTTCTGTACTTCTAACGAAGGATAGAAAACTAATTTAGCGAATTCATAGAAGATCAAATGCTATGAAACTCATAGTTGCTGTGTTTGTTCTTCTCGTGTGCTCAGTGCTCACCCTTGCTGCAATCAGTCATCAGAACTGGTTTTTTTTCATTAAAATTGTGGTAATTTATGTTTTGTATAGTTTCAGGGCATTGCTTTTTATTTTGTTAAGTTAAGATGATTTGATGAACTAATTATTTTGTCTACATGTGTGATTATGTGAAGTTTCTTTAAGTTCATTGGGCCTTCAGATTTGTGGTTTACAAAGCATTTCTTAACATATGTTGTAATGCAAAAGGATGCACATTAGAATAAGTTGAGACCAGTGAATTTCAGGGCATTGCTTTTATGTGGGGAGAGAATATGCACTTAACGGCGTGGGGAAAAATTTGCACCAAGTGATCTGGTAGTTTGGTTGAATACCGTTTGAGCAAACTATAAGTGCAATTATGATTTGATTACCAAGGTTTGGTAATGGTAAAAATGTGAGATTTTGGCCTGATCATTGGGTCCCCAATTACAATCAGCTTTTGCCGTATGCTCTCACCAATTTTGGTGCGGTATATGCAAAATGGCAGCTACTCTGTAGCAGGTTCTGCCTGTGACTGTTATTGACAGTATCAGATCCTTGGTACCGCCATATCATGCTTACATCGATGTTTCTCTTGCCTGGAAGTTGACTAGTGATGATGAATTTGATAACAGATCAGTCTATCCCTTATTGCAAGATCTGGAAATTCACTATCAGCAGCGCATTTTCCCCCCTGTTGTGGTCGCGGAAAGGTCCTGCGAGACTAAGGCGTTTTATTTGGAAACTTGTTTGTGAAGTTCTATTTACAAATGAAATGCGTGTGATTCCGATGACCGCTGCCTGGTCTGCAAAACTGATACAAAATCACTCCTACATGCGTTCCACGACTGCTCTAATGCTGTTGCGATTTGGACTGCTATTACAGAATTTTGGGCAAGTAATTTTTACCAATTACAGTGGCAAGAATGGCTATTACAGAATCTACAGATTGAGGATTGGAGTGTTACCTTTGTGGTTATCTTGGATTGCATTTGGAAAACTCGAATTGATGTGATATTCAATAATGCCTCTTGTGGTTATCTTGAATTGCATTTGGAAAACTCGAATTGATGTGATATTCAATAATGCCTCTGTTAGTGCGTTGGATGTTCTTTACCAGGTAAGAAATCGAGTGGATGAAATTACAGAACTGGCCAAGGCTGTTGGAGGATATCCAGGTTCGGCAGAGCTAATTCGGGAAACTCTAGTGCTATTCGATGGAATCATCCTATGGAGGATTGGGTGAAAGTTAATTGCGACAATGCAGTTGCTAATTAAGGCGTACTATTAGTGTTTGTGGCGCTGCAATTCGTAACTGTGACAGGGAGTTTCTGACGGGGTTTGCTGAGAATATTGGAACACAAACTATTACATTAGCTGAGTTGTGGGAAATCAAAAGAGGTTTGAATTTAGCTATCTCAATTCAAACCTCCCTGTGCAGTTGCCAATCAAGGCGTACTAGTGCTTGTGGCGGTGCAATTCGTAACTGTGATGGGGAGTTTCTGTTGGGATTTGCTGAGAATATTGGAACATGCACAATTACATCAGCTGAGTTGTGGGCAATGAAAAGAGGTTTGAATTTAGCTATCTCGAGAGGGTACCGATTATTGCCATTGAATCCAATTCTTCAGCGGCTGTAAATCATCTTGTGACATGTTTTTTTTTATTAATCATCCTTGCTATGGCCTTGTGAAAGGCATTCATCATTCGGCAATGAGTGCTCCTAAGGTCAATTTTTCTCATACTCGCGGCGAGGCGGATCAAGTCGCTGGCACATTTGCAAAGCATGGTTTATCTCAAATTGGATTGTTGCGGATTTGAGTTCCCACCTGATTTTATTTCTTTTACTCTTTTAGCAGACAATTCTAGGATTGTTTTCCCTAGAGGCTTTTACTTTTGTTTTGCTTTCTGTTGTTTGTTGGTGTTTTTAAACCCCCTTCTGTCACCAAAAAGAAAAATGGGGCTGCAGCCGATGGTAACTTTAAGTAACAGTGTCAGGATAACATAGGCTACATTGCTTGATATATACCCGTGCCGCGACTTCTACATTTGGGATTTTGGGTTAATTGTTGACTGGTAGGGTTATAATGTGCATTAAATTATTTTGTTGTGTCGAGCTGTCTGAGGAAGGAAGTTTTGAAATCCTATAAGGAAGGGGGTTTCAAAATGTTACCTGCAGTCTATGAATTATTGAATCAATTATTTAACTTGTCAAAAGAGAATTATTGAGGGTATGTACTTCTAACACGACTTCAATATCTATTTAAGAATATGAATTCACCTGTACTAGAAGTATTGAGATTTGTATTGTGATTACATGTTAAAATAATTTGTGAGTGCAAATGATCTGTTAGTATATTACCACTCTTTGAATTACTCCTTACCCCTTGGTTTCACTCAAGTGCTCGAGATTTAGTGATGGATTTAGAATATGGAAACATTTAAAGATTACTCGCAGAGTGAATCTGCTTGGTTAGGCATCACATGCCATTCAGCAGAGTATAATGAAAATTGCTAATGCATTTGAATTAAGATACAATTACAAGGAACAATCGAACTAACTTTGCCTTTCTTTTTTACAATCAATCAAACGTGAGAATGTTAAACCTTATTTTGTTAAGTCCACGCACAAAGCAATCTGAATAACATTTAAATACAAGCCATTGGAAGTTGAATAAGCCAAGCTAGTAAACACAACACACACTGTCAGAGATTATTGTTTCAGTGACACCGACTCTATGGTCTTGCATAGCTCCTCCAGTTTCTTCATCCTTATTCTTTCACTCTCAGCCAGCATCTATTAATAAGATAAAAAAATTGCAACCATGAAAAGAAGTAAAATATTGTTACCATGGTAATTGGAATCGAAGTCATAAGTCATAACACATGTGTTGAGTACTATACCTCAGTTAATGTCGCTACCAAATGATTCTTCTCTTTGTTCTTTTCATTGAAAGCTTCAAAGGCTTCTTTGTACTCTTTCTCCTATTAAGTGAATTTTGAAGGTTAGTTTTCACTCTTAATATTTTGTTATATATGAAGAAAGTAATCCCAAAATTTACAAGACAAATCAAGGCAGAATAGTAGAAGCTTGATGCTGATCATATTAATGGATTATTATTCAACAGAAGACAATATGGTTGTCATACCTTTTTCTGGTAGTTCTGTCCAAGTTGCTTTACGTCTTTGTTAGCCAAGTCAATTTTCTTACGCACCATTGCGACTTCCTTCCTCATAGGATCTTCCATCACTTCAAGCTCCTAGATTATCATTATACGACAGAATGAATATGACATTAGTAGTTAGCATAGCCAATAGAATTTAATTTCAATAACTGAAGCTTTCTATTGTCAACATGGGAATAAGAAGTAATATGTCTTAGTTTAAGAAATTTTGTTCCAAGAAATGATAGTCAGCAAACTAGATTGGATGACTAATATTTGAAGTACGGTAAATCAGACTTAAACAGAGTTAAATATAAACTTCAAATCTAGATTTTCTGATCTTTATCGAGCAATCAAATTTGTTGACCGCTTGACTGCATGGATTTCCTAAGAGAGACAATCACATATGTTTTTTCTAAACATGGAACTTACTTCCCAAATGTGAGCCAAACGCCTTGTCTCTTCTTCGGCACGTCCAAGTTGAAGTTCAACTCTCTCTTTCACCTCCATCTTTCTCCTCTCAATCTCTTCTTCCTTAGCTTGTAATGTGGAAATGGCCGATTTTGAAACATCCTCATCTTCACATTCTTCTGTTGAAAACCTCCCACTGCTTCCAATACTCCCAAGGTTCTTCATTTTCTGCATTTTTTCTCTCTTTCTGCAAATTAGACACATGAGTTTTCTCAAAGACTTACTCCTATTGTTATCTTATGCCTATGTGAGTTAGCAGAAGCTTGTTTTGCTTTCACTTCAATATTCTTTCTGTCCATCTCAACAACTTGTTTTTTTTTTTGTGACTTTTAAAAGCAGTAAGTGACATTCAAAAGCTCTTTGCCACTTGCCTTTATTATGAGAATCTGTAATAGAAATATTGGATGTATTTGGCTGACATTATACTATATATCTGGAATTAATCTGTTATTGAATCCACAATTAACACCTGCTTTGTGATGAGGTTTTATATTGGTGACCACTAGTAGATTCTTTAAAACCATTGCTTTTCTCAAAAAGGCAGTTACAATCTTATATTCAAAGGGAGATAATAGGTACCAACTTACATTCCTTCAAGCTAAAGATATGTATTTAAGGATTTGCTGCAGGCCTGCAGCCATGGTTGGTAGGATAGGATCAAAATGGTTTTTAATCAATACTTAATTTTCTTTGATCAACATTATAGACAAGAAAATATAATAACTTTTTCATAGTTAGACCAAATTCTGTCATTTAAATAATTTTTTATCTACTCAACTGAATTTCAAAGTATTTTTATTTAGATATTTATATTTTATACATGTGGCCAAACAAGAGATACTTGCTTACAAACGATCAAATGAATATTGAAATACTTACTCTTTTTTTTATTATAGATAACCGTTATTTTTAAAACCAACGTGTATAGTCTAACGGACGGGGTTAGACTCTCACAACGTGACGAACAAAAGTTTGAATACCAATTGAGATAGATGTCCATATTTAGTGTGTCACATCTTGAATAGGATAAACTCAAGTGGAGTAACCTATGAGAAACCAAAATGAAAAAATGGAACAAATACAAAAAGTTTACACCCTTGACTAAAAGACAAAATACAAGTGTTTAAGTTATAATAATAATGAAAAGTTTGCGCCGTTTCCGTTTTTCATCAAACACAGTTAAAAAATGTTTAAGTGACCGTTTTAATTCTGAAGTGACAAGTCCAAATCAACAAATTATAATTTTTAATTAGTTTTTATTAAAAATAAAAAATCACAAATAAAAAACCATAGATTTCCCCATCTTCATCGATCTTCATACTTCAACTCCAAAAATTGAAGAAAACATGCATCACGGTTTCTGCAAACCATACCCTTCTTGTCCAATTACACTCCATAAATAGGTGATTAATGGTATCCTCATTTTGTTGATCATAGACATTATAGGGGACAGTTTGACACCTATGTTAAATTGGTGAACGTGACTCAGGATGGTCTCGATGTTCCATAGGTTTGGACCAAACCTTCCTATCATTTAAATATGTAATTGAGTTCAAAGGGTTGATGAGGTTCAACAAAAAAATAATTCGTTAAAGGAAAATTTAAGTTCAACTATTAAATACAATTTTTTTTTTATCATATGCAAATTTGCACATGTTATGAAATTTAAAATAATAAATTTGTATTGAAACTTGCACATTTTATAGTTGATTTTCAAATCCTTATTCCTTATAAATATTCAGAATTTTGTTTTTAGTCCCTACAAAATAAAATCATATATTTTTTTAGTCCTCGTGACATTTTTCTTTAGTATTTTAAGGACAAAAAATATTGACAATTTTTTTTAAAAGAAATAAAAATATTGATGAAAATTTTTATAGGGACTAAAAATGCTGACGTAAAATTTTACAACGATTAAAAAGTGCGATTTTATTTTGTAGAGATTAAAAAGGAAATTCTAAATATTTATAGAGATCATTTATTTTTTTTCAATAATGATGATCATTTACTTAATTAACCCTATATTTACGTATACTGTTTTAATAAATAATTGTTGTTTTCAATAGTTAACAATGACTTGAAAATTTATACAAAAATATGAAGGAGTAAAAAGTTCAAATCTAAGTCACGCCTTTCAATCTAGCAATTTAGCTTGTTGGACTAGGACTTGTGGGACAAACTCAAAATATTTATCATGCATTTTAAAAATTAAGGTAAATTATTTAGAGAAATTAATTAAATTAAACTCATAAAACATTTGAGTATCTACCAAACTCACAATACTCCATAGATATAGATATGGCGATGTTGATAGATACACAATAATTAGCTTTTTTGGACAAAATTACAATAATTAGCTAAATAATTTTGATTAATACAAGTGGAGTTGTATTATACCACTATCCATAAAAAGAAAAGTACAAAGAAGAGTATATATCGCATAAACGCGAAAACAATGAATCTAAACAAAACAATCTTGTGAATTCCATTTTCAGTTACACTCATTCACTTCACACTTTGACTCAAACTTTCACCATTCCTATTATATCGATCATGCAACTTCGCGTTTTTCCTCAAAAGGTTTGATCAATTGCATCTTCATTTCTATCTTAATCCCCTTTTCTAGGGTTAGGGTTTCAGGATCACTAGGGTTTTTCCCTTTTACAAAAGTTCCCTTTTTTCTCGATTTATTCCTAAATTCAACTATAAGGGTATTTAGGGTTTACTTTTATTTACTCAATTAACAACTATGCAATTCAGACAGCGCGAAGAAGATCACGCTGCAGTTTCTCTTTCTCCGAAGCTGCGTACCCAGCAAAGGGTTGATTCGGGTCCTGACCCGTTTAGGAGAAACCGTCGTGATGGGTTGGATCCGTCGCCGGTGAAATTGAGTCCTCTGAAGGTGGATGGAGTGAGAAGAGTTGGTAGTGGTGGTAGCAAAAGGGGTGGTGGTGATGGATTTGAAGGGAGGGATTCTGATTGGCATTTGAATGGTAGAAGAAGTGGTAGGGTTCAATCTAGGTCTCCTCCTGTTGATCAAATGAAGAAAAGGTTACATTTTGATGATGGGGTTGGCTGTAGAAGTACTTCACCATCAACTTCAGGGTTGAGACCTAGATATGAGTATTCAAAAACTGAGGATTACCGTGGTGTTGGTGACGAAAATTTGGATTTGGATATGAAACGTGTTTATCTCGATAGAGATAAGGATTTGATTGAAAGCAGATTAGGTGGTGGAAAGAGTATTGTGAATCAGAGGTTTTTGCGAAGTGAAAATGAAGTTGGAAGTTCATATAGGTCTATTCCGGATATCGGTGTAGGTGTAACATCAGGATATGAGGAGGAAGATGGTGGGCGCTTGCCTCCACCGTCAAGGAGTGTGCCAGCTGGGAGATTTGAGCATGAGAGGCTGCACCACCGAGAGCATTTGCCTGTAGATAAAATACCCATTACAGAATCCCACGGTGGGGAAACAGGAAGGTTTGAGCATGAAAGGCTGCATCACCGAGAGAATTTGCATGTGGATAAGATACCCATTACAGAATCCCACGGTGGAGGAACAGGGAGATTTGAGCATGAAAGGCTGCATCACCGAGAGCATTTGCCTGTGGATAGGAAACCCATTTCAGAATCCCACGGTGAGGGAACAGGGATATTTGAGCATGAAAGACTGCGTCACCGAGAGCATTTGCCTGTGGATAGGAAACCCATCACAGAATCCCATAGTGGGGCTGATAAAACAATATTTTATGCAAGAGATAGGGATGCTTCCTATTCCACATTATCTCCCTCTTATGTAAAGGATTTTACAGGTACTTCTCACTTGAGGGATTATGGAAACTGCTCCGTGGAAACGAGGAGGAGTGATTTTCCATGCTCGCATGGTGATGGTGTCTGTTCATTTTCATCTTATGATCAGCCTAGGAGCAGCGGAAAACTTGCAGAAGGTGCAGGGTTTAGTGGACACGGCCAAAGGCCACCCATAGACACTAGTAGAGGTCCTGAAATTGGGCAGAGGAATATTAGGTGCGACCATCGATGTGAGTTTAGTCCTTCCAGGTCTGAGCATGCAGATTATTTTAATTACAGATCACATTCCAGAGCAGCTCAAGATGAATATTTATACCAGTATGATGATATACCTAGAAGGGTAGCTCCTAATGGTCGATTGGACTATGAGCAAGCTGTAATGGAGTATGATAACAGGGAGTTGTCCAGACATTACATCTCACATCCAGATTTAGATAGAAATGGCAAGAGTGAAGATTATTATGGAAATCCAAGAAGGGGTATTATGCATGAGCATGACTACCCTGCATCACAGGATCCAACATATGTAGACTATCATGATATGAGAAGAATATCAATTGCATCAAAACAGGGTGATGGCTATTTGCGTTCTGGATATAATCATGCTGAAATTAGGAAAAGAATGCCAAATGATTATGAAGTTTCATATCCGGATGCACCAGAGGCATATCATCAAATATCAAATTATAGAACAGAATATGAATCTCGAAGAGATGGCGCTCCGGGGCATCAGCAAGAAAGGTTTCAGAGTTCACCTCTGTCTAAGCATGATTCAGAAACCCACAGACAAGCTGGCAGAGTGCAGGAAATGAATCAGCATGTTGGCATTCATAACCATTCAGATAGACTTGTGAAAAGAAAATACTATGCCAATGAAGAAATAGATGTTCGTGATTTGAGAAAAATGAAATCAAGTAAATGGGCTGCTGCTGAAGAATATCAAGATTATTATGAAAGTGAAGAGTGGGTAGATGATGAAGACACAAATATGGTGTATTCATATAAAAATGTTGGATCCAACCATAAGATATACAGGCAGCATAAGAATAAATACAATGAGTTGGAGAATGGAGAAGGTTTTCCTTCTGATAAGAGGATATCACCTCAAGTTTCTATGGGACATGTACAAAGACCGTCATTTCGATTGCAGAAGTATTCCAATCAAAATATAAGACATCATTCAAAGTCTAGTTCATCAAACTGGTATAAACCTCAACACTTTTCTAGGCGAAATGCAAATCAAAAACAACCTAAAGGTTGGAAAAAGTATCATCATGGATATAATGAGAACAAGCATACGATTAATGACGAATCATATGAAGATGTAGCAAGTGCTGCAGAACCCGAGCCAACTGAGGGCTCTGAGGAGTTTTTACAAATGGTACATGAGAATTTCTTAACGTACTCCAAGAACTTGAATCTGAACCTACCTGTCCAAAGAAGGTACCAGAAACAAGGAAAAGCTGGTTGTTTGTACTGCATTGTATGTGGTAGAAGGTTTGTTTTCCTCTCTATAATGCTCTTTTATCAAATGGAGCACTTCTATAAACATATTGCATCAGGAGGTCCCTATTATTTAACTTACAGGTGGAGTCAATTACATGTAGTATTATTCTTGGGATCATGCTTTAGGGCAATTATTCTTGGGATCACGCTTTAGGTTATCAGGCATAGTTGTACTTCATTAAGGGGAATTCATGGACAGTTTGATAGCACCAGTCCCATGCCAATAAGATCAAACATATGGTAAATTGCTCTGTGGATGAACATGAGTCACAAATCTTGCAGAAGTGGTGTACATGCTTTTGATGCTGCAATCCAAATATAAGTTTGCTACAGTGCTGCTTAGTTTTGGAGTTAGATTTAATGTTTGCTAGAACTAGCATTTAACTATAGTTTTGTGCTAATGTACACGATTTAAGTAATTATTTTAGCCTCTGGATGCCTTCAAAGTTGTTAACTATTTATTTGGGAAGAAAAGGAACACTGCTAGGATAAATTGGGACCTGAAAGGTTTATATGGCCTATGATCTTCATAAAAAAGATTGCTTTGACATGTCATGGCATAGTAATGATAAGAGAATACAGGTAGGATATAACTTCTTAGACAATTAGGATTGTTGGTCATATAGATTGAATTTCCTATTAGGAGTATGGCTGTAAGTAACTTTCGGTTTTAGATTTTTAGTGGAACTGGGTGGAGGTTTACAGTGCTCAAATAGATATGCTGTATATGTATAACAATTAGGATTAATCTGAATCTGGAATTGTCAATATAGGTTTTAAATTATTTTTCTTGTGAGCATTATTCTAGTAAGTTGTACCGAATCAATTTTTTTCATCGTTCTTTTTTTTTCTCTTTCTTTAGAGGGAATTTATGGTTGGGAGAACCAGAGTCCCTAATCTTAATTCTTAGCTACTCCACAGAAGTTGATGACATACAAGTGGTTATGCTCTGTTATTGCTTTAACGAACCAGAAGGCTAATTAGATATGCTGCTATATTCATTGATGCATTATAAAATGATAATTTTGAGGCTATCTCTGATAACTGTTGGAGATTATAATATTCTAAATATGATCTATAGTTTTTCTCTCTGTTGGCTTCAGTTATTATCATAACAAGCACCACCGACTCTTTTTTTTTGTCAGTAGCACTTGCAAATTTTCTTCTGTGGTTTCAAACTTGAATTTTGTCGGATACATTATAATGAAAATTGTGGATTTCTATCTTTCTAAATTGCTCCTGTACATTTTTTATGCTTGAGAGAAGTTTATGATGTATAGGTTAGCAGTTAGTTTCATTTTTTAAGATTAAGTATATCACTTTTATAGATTCGTAACACATTTTTTTGTCCTGTTTATTTTTCTTCATGGTACAGTTCCTCAAAGGAATTCATGGACACTCGAAGCTTAGTTACTCATGCTTTTATGTCCCATAAGGCTGGGATGAGAGCTAAACACTTGGGTCTTCACAAAGCAATATGTGTTATGATGGGATGGGATACTGATATTCCTCAAGATACTGTAACCTGGGTTCCCCAGGTCTTGCCCCATGCTGAAGCGTTGGCCCAAAAGGAGGATTTGATTCTTTGGCCACCAGTTGTTATCATCCATAATATTTCGATGTCTGACGACAATCCTCAAAACTGGAAGGTTATAAGTATGGAAACAATTGAGGCGTTTATAAGAGGTGAGTTTTTGTTTGAATGTTAAGATACCGTGCAATAATAATGATTCAAACTCTATGATTTTTAACGGACCAAGTATTTCTTAGTTTTATGTTTGATTTTATACATATATACCCCATCTATTATACCAATTACTCGGAACTGTAATTCTTCCTTGTAATCTTTACTCACGAATTGTTGCCTTATGAAAAATGCCCATTTGCAATTTTTTATTTCTTTTCATGCGCAGGTAAAGGTTTTGTGAGGGGACGAATCAAATTATGCTTAGGGAAGCCTGCAGACCAAAGTACTATTCTGGTGAAGTTTTTGGGCACATTTGTTGGGCTGGGAGATGCAGAGAGGATTCATAAATATCTTTCTGATAGCAACCGGGGGAGAGCTGATTATGAGAGGGTAAAATCTGGAGGTGTCACAAGCTGTAACATTGAAGAGACAGATCAGGGAGACAGAGTGGAGAGTTTTCTTTATGGTTATGTGGCAATTGCAGAGGACTTGGAGAAACTAGATTTCAATAGCAAGAATTGGAGTACGGTAAAGAGCAGGAAGGATATTGATGATCTGGATAAGGATCCTGTTAAAACCGACGAGAGGCGGTGATCATAACATAAGACCGTTTCAAAAATTTCATCGGTCCCAGTGCCAAAATTTGAGTGTTCGAATTGCATAATTTGTCTTAACCTATGCTTAAGTTAGCAGTTCTTGTATACAGGACAGGATCTGCAATTTCAGACAAGAGTCCTTTGTATGAGTTCTTTTTCTGTTTGCTAATTATATGACCGCTGAGGATGAATGTATCCAATGTTCTTAAAATGTTATTTTATTTAAATACAAGGATTAAGGATGATTAGACAGTCACTAAGGCCATCCACAATTGATGATACTTAACCCATGAATACATGTGTGGGAGAGTACCAATTTGTTCCCTCCATAGTTAGCTTATGTATGAACATCTATTTGGAATGAGTGCCTTTTTTGGCACCTTCTCCTTTAAAATGTGGCGTCAATTTAATTTTGGTGAGTTATAGTGAAATGTGAAGTTATTGGCGTATATTTAGTAAATTTGTGGTGTATTGGAAATGATTCTATCAAAGTTTTTGGGAATTACGTAAAATGTATTTTTTTTTTTTATGAAATATTAAGTTTACTAGATGCTGCATTTTTAATTTTTACTATTGATTACATCTAAAATCAATTCATTGGAATAATTCAGTTTATTACTGTCAATAACGAACACAAACTAGACGCAGGAGAGGAGCGAAATCCAAGATCTGTGCTTGTCTTTTGTTGGGTGCCCTTTTTCTTTTTTCTCCTTGAAAGTTAAGACAGTTTCATTTAAAGAACATCAGAAACAGTAAAACCAGAAACATCATCCATGGTTGGGATATGCCTCATCCAAGTCCTAGAGCCAACATGCTTGGCAATCCCCACTAATCTATGAGCTTCTACATTAATTTGCCTACCCATAAAACAAAAGGATACTTGTCTTCAAGAGCTTATAATGGTTTTACAATCAAGATTTACCAGTTCAATGATCGTAGTAGTAATACATTTTCTGCTCATGATGTGTTCTACAACTACCATCGCAGGTTCATTTCCTGGGCAACTTGGACGTGAGATAAAATTTGTTCAATGTACACTCTATAAGATAAGTCAAATTCTCTGAAATGACTCTTATATTTCAACAATTGATCTGTACACATCTCATATCCACTGATATTATGCAGCAACACTGAAGGAAGAATAACCAATCAATTTCTTCTTCACAAGTCTTAAACTTGTTTGAAAGATAGTTCATATTCTTACAGTAATATCTGCAACTTCTTTTAAATATTTTCAATTGCAACATGCATATTAATCATTACCATCTCAAATGAGATAATTTGGAAAACATTAGTCGGAAGCTGAATATAATATGACCATCAATCAGTAAGTAGATGCAAGGGAAAGATTCCAGACTGCAAATGAAAGAGGTATTGAAAGACAAATATATTTGTCTATTCAAGCTATTTATGATACAGAAATCTTTAAGTTTAAATATCTCTCTCTCATTTGTTCTTCATTTCTATTGGTTCTTTCTGTTTTTCATTCTGTATTATTTACCTCTTCTGGAAATTAAAGACTTTGATGCCATAAGCAAATACAAAAAGAAACACAACTACAAAAGCAATGTGAGCCACAGCAACAGCTCCAAGGAAGTCATATTCAAAGCCCATCTCTTTCTTGAGGTATGCTTTTACTGATATTGTTCCAGCTCCAGGTACCTCAATTAGAGTCTCTTTGTCACCCAACTGTGATGTCAGTAGACCATATACGGTCCAAGCAGTCGGACACGCCCAATAATACCATCTCCACCATATTGGAATTTGCTGCAAAAGTTTGAGCAGCAGTTACATAATCAATGTATTATGATAAGAGAAAAGGATATTAAGAACTATGATACCAACTTCTTTGTGAAGATTCATGGTTATCAACCTGGATATATGGAATGGATTGTAGAAAGATTTCAACAATACACGTGCTTAATAATATGAAAACTATATTCAGAGTCGGCCCAGATTAGGGCTTTAGGCCTCAAAATTTTGGGATAAAAACAGGCTTCAGAAAAATTCAAATTAGTTATAAATATATTATGACAATTTAATTATAGATGTTTTCCTAGCTTAGTTGGTCAAGACTAGGGCCTTATATCTTCTTGGACAAAAGATCAAACCTTAGACTCAGCAAAAATTGATTTGTTTTTAGTGTTTTTTGTTTTTTTTTTTTTTTTGTAAGGCCTCACTATAGAATTTGTTTTAGGCCTCTAAACATGTTGGGCCGGCCTAGACTATATGCCTTTACTCATGCATACTAATGTGAAGCTTGTTTTGACACTCATGGACTATAAATATATTTGATCACTTTTTTGTTAAACATACCGATTTGGGGATCACGAAACCTGAGAATATGTTCCAGAACATTAGAAAGAAGGACATAACAATTGCAGCAATTTGGTAGTTCGGTGTCAGAGCCACAGTCATCATTCCATAAAGTGTGAAGTAGACAAAGGACATGAATATAAAGTAGTAGAACCAGATGAACTTGTCAGCTTGCCAAGTGAACCCCATCATTGAGTAAAGGATAAGGGTATACGCAAGTGTTTGGATTGCAACGTATATACATTCTATTGCTACCTGCAAGTCAATGCTTGTAGGTTTCATAAGTTTGCTTAGTTATGGAAAAATCAATTAACTGGTGCATTTTTTTTTCCTTCCTGTTTTTGTGTGTGTGAAAGGATCAGCTTCATTTACCTGAGCAATTGCATAAGGGAGAGCTGAGTACATTCCGGCGGCTCTTTCACGGTAGAAGACTGTTCTTTCTACTGCTACGACAGGTTGAACCGAGGAAGTGTTGGTGGCTCCAAGAAATAAAATAGCTGAATACATAGCTCCGGTTAAATTCAGAAGATCCTGTTCCTTGTGTCTGCAGCCGAAAAAATAATTTGTCATCACCTAATTCACATTTCATTTGCATGATAGCAATCATCTTTCCCCCTTTTTGAGGATGCTGATAAATATATTGTTGTCTTTTTCAACAACAAAATAGAGATCAACAAGAACTCTTCTAGATGGTTCAGCAATCTTATGATAATGTTGTATAATAATTATTTGACAAGATATTCATGATTCCTACTTATTTTTCATTCAATTTATGATATCAATAGAAAGTGTCATCCTATGTGAACATAGCTTTAAGTTGTTCTGTTACTGTCCAACTAGGAATATATGCTATTCTTGATCGTACTTGATTCACGTGTTTTCATATCAAAGGTTAGAATTTAGCAGCTAATTGTATTTTTAAATACAATACGAACTTGGCGAACATATGGACTTACATTTTATCTCCTTTGTTCCAGAAAACGAGTCCAAAAATGACACCTACAGATAGCGACATAAAGAACCGGATGGCATTATATTGAGGATTCCTCCAGTAGGACCAGCGCTGTTTCCAGAAACAACCTTTGCATTGAGTAATAAAAGAACGGGAGTGTTTAGTAGCGAAATTAATATCTTTTGTTCCTGGTACTGGTGTGCTTAGCTCTTTAATAAGTTCTTGATTCGTCCTGAAAAGAGCTTATATCAGAAATGTGTCTAATAAGATTGAAAAAAGGAACACTGGTGCTTAACAATCTTTTTTTTTTTGCAACGAAGGTAGTCATATGGGAACGCAACTTCAACTAAAACTTAACTGATACAATTCTGACTTAATATACAAATCTGCAAAGTCTACACTAAGCTGAGACTCAACTATTGGAGAACTGATCTCCAACATCCATGTGGCAGGATTATATCCATCTTTAATCCTAGGTATTCCTGGAATAGCCTGCAAAAGGTTCACATAGTTTATAAATTTATAGAATTTGAGAATTTTTTATATTTTGCAGTGCCGAAGTCATACTCACCTCAAAGTACTTAATAAGCTTCTGAGATTGTTGTCCAAGGGGACCACTGTATATTATTTGTCCTCCTCTCTTCATCAAAAGCAGCTGAATGAAGGACGGTATTGAGAGAGCGTTATTTTTCCATAACTCATATAAGTAAAAGGCCATCTCTCAAATTTTGAGAATTTATACCTCATCAAAAGATTCAAATATATCAATGCTTGGTTGGTGAATTGTGCAGACCACAGTTCTCCCTGTATCCGCTGTATTTCTGACAGTACGCATAACAATTGCTGCAGCTCTAGCATCAAGACCTGATGTAGGCTCATCCATAAAGATGATCGAAGGATTGGCAACCAATTCTACAGCAATGGTGAGTCTCTTTCTTTGTTCTGTTGATAAACCATCTATTCCAGGAAGGCCTACTAAAAAATTCCTCACTGGTTGTAGCTCAACAAGCTTCATAACTTCCTCAACAAACATCTGTAGTAAGAGAGGGTGGTTAAGAATTAATCTGTTCGTAAAGTGGGGATTATTTGGCTACATATTTTACTGAATAAAGCATGCTGCAAAAAAAGTTCATGAGGGGGTTTAGGTCTTGGAGTTAGATGTAAGAGTTGATTAAAATAAAGCACACCTTTTGTGTTTCTTTGTTGACCTCCTTACTGAGACGTAGCCAAGCTGAAAAAACAATAGATTCATAGACTGTAAGATTTGGAGAGTGAATATCATTTTGCTCACAGTATCCACTGATTCGTGCAAAAGTTGCTTGGTTCTTTGGATAACCAGATACGCTAATGCTCCCTTCAATATAACCACCAGTTTTTCTTCCAGCAAGAACATCCATTAGTGTGGTTTTTCCAGCACCAGTTACACCAACTAATGCCGTTAGTACTCCAGGCCTGAAAGCACCACTTACATCTCTTAGTAATTGGAGCCTACTCTCTTCAATTCCTTGTTTTTTCATTTCCTGCTATGCAAACACCATTAAGACATCATAAAGGCAACAAGAGGAATAGTCTAAAAAGTGAAAGTGGATAACCAAAAAGATGTTTCTCGCTGGTAGGAATATAGAGCAGTGAAAAACATTCCTGAAGTGCCTTATAATTGGAGATGATTAAAATGAAGGTAGAGTGTGCAGAACTTACGGCTGGCATATTGATGTAGTAATTAACGCGATCAAAGGCAAGTGATAGTGGCCTGAAAGGTAACACCATCCCCCTCTTGGTTGTTGCAGTGTCTGCTTTGAGAATTGGACTCTCTAAGGTATTTCTTTCTGCCATTTCAATGTCTGCATATAATCATTTTATTTTATTAGTTTGAATTTGAACAGGAAGTATATTATGCTAACAGATACTTGGTGTGAATATTAAAAACGCCGCAAATCCTAGGAGTGCGTGAATAGAATAGTCATTTCAAATACGCAGGACAAAAATACACATTCTGATGAAACCAACTATATCGAAGAATGAATCAAGTGTTTATCTCACAGCTTGCTATGATATATAGTAGTTATATTCCAGGAGTCAGTTAGTTGACATGTTTGTACCTTACCAGAAAGAAGTTTAGGGCTGTTTGGTTTTACAAAACGTTTTTTATTTTACTTTAATTATGAAACTGTCACTTTGTTTTCTATATTCAAATATTTGTATATGAAAAGTAAAAATAAAGAAAAAAACGTTTTTACTATTCATTGTTCAAATTTTAGAATGTATGAGACAGAATGAAAACAATGTGCCCCTTTTGTAAAAACATCTTTTCGAACCAAACCGACATTTAGTTCCTAAAAACAATCTTTTTACACATTTGACAAAATAGAAAAGGGTAAGGTTGAATAATTACTTTCCAATGGTTTAGATTTTGAAACATAACTCTCACTCGTTGCTTCCTTTTTGTCATTTTCCTCTTCCAGAGCAATGGATTTAGAATCTCCAAATGCTGCAATTTAACTCTTAGACCTTTGTTAGAGACAGTCTTATAGCAGAAATAGAATCAGAAATAAGCAGTATGGAGACTTACGATTCAAAAATGTGAGAGCAACGATAAAACAGATGTTGAAGAGCAGTGAAAAGCCTAAGAGAGCACCAATACAAATCCAGTACCAATAATCTTCTGTAAACATGCTTCTAGCCTTGAGAAGAGCCTTCCCAACTGTAGGTTCAGGAATTCTTGGATCTAAATTTGGCTGTAAAGCATCATTGAAATTTGAATATATTTGACTTTAATCATATCTATCTTAAAAGTCATACATATTCATTAACAGTATAAAAAGTTTTACACTAATGCATCAAAATTAATATCATATTATAAATGAATACATTTTGCAAGAAAATTAAATCCTAGAGTTTTTTTTCATATGTTAAGGATCTTACTGCACTCCATCTTTTGTCAAGGAACTCATTGATGGCAATAGCATTCTGACCATACATCATAGGAGATGCATAATAGCCCCATATCATCCATGGTTCAATGTCATCTGTAAAGGACATTATTAAAGTTGCTTGAGCCATTGTTCTAATATCTTTTTTCTGTCATGCATGTTTAATTTGATCATTGAAGTTTATTAGGTGCAAAAGAATAAATAATGCTCACCTTTGGCGATAATGAAGCCACCAAGTAAGAAAACAAGTAGCAGCATAAAGGTACCAAATGTACTTGCTACAACCATCGTTCTTCCAAGAGCAGCAATGAATCGGAACAGAGATAGACCCATTTGATGAACGCAGAAGAATGCTAATAACTGACGAAAAAATCTGTTACAGTTGTACAAAATCAGTTTTGAATCAAATTACTTCTTGCTGCTGGCAAGTCGATAAAACAAAGAAACTATAAAAGTGTATCAACTAGTTCAACTTTCAAAATATTACTTCCTAAATATGAAACTCTTAATAAAAAAATATTCCTTATCATGCATTTATAACCTTTTAAAATATAAACAAAAATTGTGAATTTTCATACCTACTTGCAGCTGGAGCAAACCCTATGGTATAATAAGTAAGGACAACCCATAATCCTGACTCCAGAAAAGAGAGAGGGATTCTAAGGATCCATATGGGAAGTGCAAAAGCCCAAGCAGGATAAAATAACAAATCTCTCTGCTTGAAGAAAACAGGAAGTCTAAAAATAGTCATTGCAAGCTCAGCCATTCCATTGAACATTATATTAATCAAACTGAAGAATAATGCACCATAAAATTTTCTCCCATCTTCAAGATGACCATATTTCATTTCTGTTCTAAAAAACACTGTCATAGCAATCAATGACATAATCATAATCTGAGTAGTCTTAAATATGTATATAAAAGCGCTGCGCTTTGTCAGTAGCCACTCTCTTGCAAAACATGCCTTGAAGAGTTCTAGTTTTGAGATTCCATATTTATCCTTAACCAACGCAGCGGGATGAGTTTTCGCACGGTCATAAGGAACACCTAGCTCTTCAGAAAGCTGTTGTCCAATGCTATAATTATTGAAGTGAGTTACAAACTCAGGAACACTGATATAATGGTATGGTTTGTCCCTTATGAACCAGTACTGCTCTTGATCCTTTCTAGAAGTAACCTCTTGTAAGAAATCTGCAATTCCTTTCCTTTCTGGACATTTGAATCCAATGCTCTCGAAAAAATTGAGAACATGTTCGCGTGGACCTTGGTACACAATATGACCTTCTGAAAGTAAGATTATGTCATCAAAAAGATCAAATGTTTCTGGTGCAGGTTGTAAAAGAGAGATTATCATTGTGACATCCATGATATGAACTAGCTGTCTCAAGAATCTGACTATTTGGAAGGTTGTCGAACTATCTAGACCGGTCGAGATCTCATCCATTAAGAAAACTTTTGCAGGTCCTACCAGCATCTCACCCGTAGTTAACCGTTTTTTTTCTCCACCAGATATTCCCCTTCTCATCTCATCTCCCACCATAGTATCAGCACACATTTCCAATCCAAGAATCTGAGTCCATTTTCGTTCATATCAGACAGCAATAAATATTATAATGCTGAATGAAAGTATAGTAATCAAATAGAAACAAAAAGGCATCAAACCTTAAGAACATAATCTGTGATCAAACTTGTTTCTTGACCTCTCATTGCAGTGGCTTTCATGAAAGCATCTATATCTGGATCAGGTTTGATTCCTGCTTGCTTTTCTCTCCTTGTCGTTTCGACAAGTAGGTCATGCCTTGTTCCAACTCCCAAGCATCGTCCCGAAAAATCCAGTGTCTCTCTTACTGTCATCTCTCCATGATGAAGATTATGTTGACTAATATATGCACATGTTCTTTGAGGAACAAATTCTGACAACTCATGACCACAGTAAGTGACTCTTCCTGATGCCTATTATAGAAGACCAATCATAGTCAATGGTTTACCACATTCCTTAAAATGTGAAGCATTATGTTTTATGATGAACAATTCCAGCATGATCTTTGATGTCCTTTTAATTATATGTTAATACATCTTTAACTTTTTGCATTGTTTATAATGATATGAAAATATGATTGCATTGTTTATAAGAAACTTGAAATGGAGAAAGAGGATGGCCAACCAACCCTTAAATCTCTGTCCAGTTTGGCAGCAAGTGCCTGCAGCAGTGTAGTTTTTCCTGATCCAGGAGGTCCCAATAGCAATGCCACTCTGCTCAGTGTTTGAGAAAGATAAATATCAAAAGAAAAATAAAAGTAAGCAATGCTATTATGTCACTAAATAAAACATTGATGCTTTTTTTAAATATTATTTGGTAGTATGGAGAAGAAATTATGAAGAGAGAGTAATTATTTAGTGTGACAGAAACCAAAGAGAAAAATAGACTATTTTATGAATAAATAAAAAATCTGATTAAAAAATATATCAAATGATTAAAAAAATGTTAAAATATGATATTAGTTTATGCAATTATACTTCATCAATCCCAAAATGAGTTATCTAGTTTGATTATGTGCAATATTTACATAACATACACTTAGTGGCGGGTCTCCTTGGAGACCTATAGGTGCCATTGCACCCCCTAGTTTTTGTATAAATATCATATTAGGCATGATGTTTCAACAAATTCGTTGTGTTGCAACGGTAATGTGTTCTCCCAATCCATTAATTGTCCCGAGTTCGATCCCTCGCACCCGGTCCTAATGGGATTTGAACCATCATCCTCCATGATAAAATCAAGCAATTGTACCACTACACCAGTTTAGGATATTATATATTTTTTGAAACCATTTCCACAAATATTTGGCACCTTTAAAAAAAATCTCAAGATCCGTCACTGCATACACTTACCATATTTTTCTACTAGTTTGATTATTGAACCACATATGATGTTAGAGATTAAAAACCTTAAAAAACAACAAATGATTTTTGGACACAAGTTTTTACATTAAACACCATATAAATATGCGGTTTCAATTTACTTTGCATGATGATGAACACAAAAATGCATTAGTTCAATATGTATTTCATATAAGTTCGGTTTTACTTCAGTTATTTTGCTTTATTTATTGTAATTTACGAAAAAAATTAACCACAAATGATAGCTTAATAATATTCACTAATATGACCCACTAAATCACTAATCTATCTCTTATAAAATATTTCAAAAATGATGTCCAACATGCACGTAAAGAAAAAGTGATGTCTGACATACATGTCAACTTGTTTTTGTCCAAATAACACCTTCCAAACAACAAATATATGCCCTCTCCAGGACTCAATTTGATTATGATTGGATTGCTAGGGCTCAATTTGGAGAAAACCCCAAAAATGTGTGGATCCCATAGTAGTTTTATTCTCTCTTAGTCTCTATCCACAATCTCACATGTGACATACTATTATTAAGCAACTTCTATAGCTTATGTCTCTCTTAAGCAACTTCAAGGGGCGAAATGAACATTTTTCACATGTCAATCATAGAAGAATACATTATCCAAAAGAAAAAGAAAATAAATTTTTGGAGCTCAAGTGTTCAACCAGAGTGAACAACTGAAATTCTTTATTTGAACTTTGATAGCATTTATATCATCTTTTTTCTTTTATAGTAAGTAAAGTCAACCTCATGTTAGTTTTCTATTCAACACCCAAAAAACAAATGTGCTTGGTTTAGAGAAGTTTTTTTTAATAAAATAACATAAATATCTCAAACAAAATTGAAATGTGGCAAAAATATCGTAATAAATAGTCTTTTGCACCCTAGTAAACTAATACAAACAATATAGACTTCAGCAGTTTTTAATTTCTCGTGATTCTTTTTTGTCTTTTTTCATTTTCATCTCAATCAATCAAAATAGACTCTTTGAAGACTTTTCTCATCCAACAAAGTGTTAAGGAACAATTTGGATCCCTCAAGAACCGAAGAGAATTATTTGAAAGAGGAAGAGAGGAAGCTTCCGGTGAATAACCGGCCACATGATCAACTAACTAGAGGGGTTAATATCACCGTGTACCCTGTGTACTTGTAGGACTTAGAGTGTTCATGTTCAATCCAATCCAATGCAAACCGCAATAATTTAACCGAAAAACAAAAATCCAAACAAAACCCAAAATCGAAAACCAAAAAAAGAGTCGCAATTTTAAATGGGTGTGATTGATTTTCGGTTTGCATAGTATAAATCGATCTAATCCAATTCAAACCAAAATATTTATATTTGTATATATATTATTATTTGAATTTTTTATAAATGTTTAATTTACGATTATGTAACTATTTTTTAGACTTATTCTTTAATAGTAGTGATTTTTTTCTCTTCTTTTAAGAAATATTATTAATATACAATTCTGTAACTATTTTCGTTCATCTACTATTTTATTTGTTTTATGTTGTTTTTATTTTACATTTATTCATCTTTTTCGTAACCTTATCTTTTATGAAATGTCATAAAATAATTTCTTTAAATTAACCTCTTTAATACAGAGATTAATAATTAAGAAATCAAGGTCTCGACCAAATAGTAAAGAAATACAGACACTAATATATCAATCCTCTTTTTGTTAAATTAAAAAGTATACTGTGTAATGCAACAACATTAATAAATATGGAGTACTATTCACCAAAAAAAAAAAGCATTAATAAATATGGCCCCATCAATTACCTTGCTGGCCTGACAATTCCACTAACACCTTTTAGGATTTTGATAACACTTTTCTTTGAAGGGAGAAGCTTGATTGCTCCAAGTACTCCCTGTTTTTTTCATAAACCATGAATAGAGGAAATATCGTTATGGTACAATGCTTTTTTGACAATTGCATGGACAACAACTAAGTTAAAGAATTATTAATGTAGTGGTTGGAAAGGTATTGAGAAGATATACATACTTTTTTTTTTAAATTTTAATAAAGAAGATTTACTTAGTTTGTCACAAACCTAAATAAATATTATTTGCCCATTTGGGCAAACACAAAACCAAAAGAAATATAAAAGTAAATATAATTGAATAATATCAATCAATATGACTAAATAATTTTTCTTTAATGTTTTTCATTTTATGTTTGAGTGCTTAAGTACTATTAATTTGTGGTTGTGTCTACGAAATTTTTTCTCAGTATTGAGATGATAAGTAACCAATTTAATTTCATTTAATACTTTTTTTTTTGTCTTAATCTTTTGATATATTTGAGATAAGAGTACTTTATAATAGTAATGTTCAACTAAGAGTAAGTAAATTTTAGTTACAAATGGTTTCAATCAAGATAGTTATATGTTACGAAATATAAATAAAAGTGAGTCAAATAAAATTGATATATTTGTTTAAGGGTTTTTCTAGAAGTCACACATGAAGGTGTCTTTTAACAACTCACACATCAATGTGTGATTTTTATTTTTTAGTTATAACTTTGCTAAAAGACACCTTCATAAAAATTAGTTTGTATCTTTTAACAAATGCTCATAGAATAACTTGCTAAAAGACACATTCATAAAAGATGTCTTTTAGTAAAACCCTTTGTTTAAAATTTGGTTTAAATACGTTAATTTTTTTGGCTCACTTTTACTTATATTTGAATAGAGCATAAATTTAAACGATACAAATAAATTACTCTCTCCGTCTCATTTTAACTGAGCTCTTGGCTCATTTCACACTTATTAATAAAAAATGTATAAATGAAAGAGAGAGAAAAATGGGTTTGAGTGTCCATATCAACTATTGTTGCATTATTCTTTATCATAAATGTAAAGTAAAATATATTGAATTGGGAATTGTGACTCAGTTATTATGAGACGGAGGGAGTATTTTAATTTCAATGTAATATTATGGTTCATATCTTTCTATAAATTCAACATTAATGCAATGACAGAAACGTTTCAATTTTTTTCTTTTGAAACAAGAAACGTTTCAATTAATTTCTTTTTCATTATTATTTCGTTTCCAATCAAGGAAGATTGTAGAGGCCTAGAGGGAGCTACATTGTCTCCACAATTTCTTTGGCTATCATTAGTCCACTAGCCTGATACATCTGACTTTGCTGCCTCTTCCACTGTTTATCAGTAATAATTGGATATGAAACCTATATAAGATTTAGCTCCTATTATTAGGAAAAATTGTAGGAGTAAAATCCTTTTCATGGTTTTTCACTGTCACGGTTAATTCTTTTTTCTTTCTTGACATATGAGCAGGTCTTCAAATCCCTATATTTACTTAAAGACCAAGAATGGTAAAAAAGAAGGAAGAAACGAGTTCTACAAAATTATAAAAGAAATTGATTCAAAATATATTTTAATTAAGGTAAAAGATTATGAAAAGAAAAATAACAAAAGTTTGGGGTTCAAAAACCTAATTAAAAAAACATAAAAATGTAAAAGCAACAAATAAAACTATTCCAAAGTATATAAAACAAGTTCTAAAATAAATATTATAAAAAAAAATTGCGTCTAACTTTTTTTTTCTTTCTTTCTACTTTTGATCTTTGAAACAACTTAATTGAAATCTTAACTATTTTAATGAATAGTTCTTTGATGCATAAGTGATATAAATCTTACAACATGCGTAAATTAATTTTTACTATTTAATGAATAGATTTCACATTATTATATGAGATATGATGTGACTTGTTGATTCAATGATAAATAAAACTATTTAATCAATAAGAGTAATACATTTTATTTCAATAAAAAATAAGTTAAAAATCAAACAATTCTTATAAAAATAAAAATAAAACTAACTATTTTTTATAGAGAGAGTAGCTAGGATGGGTCAAAAAAGACAAACACAATACTATTATTGGAATGGTGTAAGGTGACCTCCCATTGAGTAGTGAACTGACAAAAGAGGGGGTTAGTAGTACCTCAATCGCATTCATGGTGGAGTTCACAAGTGTTGGTAATGCTCTGCTTCCATTAAATGCATCTCCTTCGACAAACAAGTTCTCAAATCTCACTTCAACTTTTGGTGTATCAATATCAACCCTGAATCCACACAAAAATGTCTTGTAGACCATACCCGTACACATATATTATACAATCCAAATTAAAATTAAATCTTCTATATTACTACTATATGATTTGCCTAAAAGAAACTACAATACATGATTGATATATAAAAGAAAAAATTTGATATATAGTCTCAAACATATGAAAAACATTGAAATTAATCTACATTTTTATTTCAGTGGGAACATGAAACAAAAATTCTAAGTTTAGTTTGTATGGTTAATTTTGTTAACGAACGAGATAAAATAAAAATTATGGTCTAGAAGATATATTATTAGAGAAATTAGGAAAAAGAATGAAAAACCTATGAATCCTCTCCCTCATCTGAAGGAGAAACTTTTCATTATCTTCTTCAATAGTTCTTAGTATGCCATCCATGAGTTGATTCTTATCATGAATACCAAGCTTGGATATATCAACCTCTTCATAACTAAATCTCCCACTATCTATAGCTTGTTTCACAATGCTTTTCCTTAGCCTTTCAAAAGTAGGAAGCCTTTCTATGGCTGCCCACTTGAGCTCTTCTTCATCATCAATAACTTCCTTCTTATTGTTCCTCTCAAACACATGATCACCACTCCATACTTCAGCTGGAACACTTGTTGATGTCCAACTTCTACTACTTGAAGATCCAATGTTCATCCTTAGGCTGCTTATTGATCTCAAACCATCATCTCTATCCAACCCTTCCTCCATTTTTGCTTAAATGAGCAATTATAATGTTTGTGTTTGGAGTATTAATGAAAATTCTAATAGGTAGGTGTTGGTAGGGAAATTTAGATAGTAGTACCACAAACCTTTATGTGTGGAAGTTGGAAGGGTTGAGGTGTTTTATTGTCTCCATAATTGAAAAGGATGTGATGGATTAGATGAATAATAGTTCAGTTGGTGAAGGGTCGTCCTATGTTTAGAGCTCTAAAGTAAATTTTATAGTAATTGGTTTTAAAAATGAAAATAACACAAGACTTAAAATAAAATAAAATTGCGGAGCTCAAAATTTGAATCTACATCAAAGAGGATAAGTCTCGACTAACTAAATCAGACGAGATATCTATAACTAAATGAAAAATGCTAGTATCTAACATTTATTTTTCAATACAATCTCTTTTATTGAATAAAATTCATATGTGACCCACTTAATTTGGTGGAATCCATATAATTTTAACAAATAAAAGACAATGTGTTAAAAAAAATGTTTGTTAAACGGTGTGTTTCTTTCTTTAGAAAAAAAAAGTGTGTTTCTAACACTTATAACTAAATTGGCTTTCTTGTAAAAAAAAAAAAAACTAAATTGTTTTTTTTTTTGTTTTTCAACTTTTTTTAATGCATAAAATTTTGAAGCCTAAGTTCATAACTTGAACCGCTAACTCTTGGGTCGCCTTGACTTGGTGTTGCGTGTAAACCAAACTAATTTTAGTTTGCTTCCATTTTGCAAAAAAAAACAAATATAGTTTGCTTCAATTCTTAAATACGCTTGATGAAATAATTTGAATTTGATTGAAAAATAGAAAAGAAAAATCTCACATATATTTAAGAATAAGTTATGAAGATCATTGCTCCACTTAATTAATAATTTATTATATACATTCCCTTGGCCAACTTACCGTTCCTATGAAATTCCACCAAAAAACGCATCACACCAGTCTTCAGCATATCCCAAAAATCTTTTAAAAACCTAAAAGAAATTCCATCAGGGCCAGGACTTTTATAATTTTCACAGTCCCACATAGCCGTCTTGACCTCCTCCAAAGAAAAAGGTTTAGTTAAGTTCGTCCCTTCACGAATAGATAAGGAACGGAAATGCAACCCCTCCATGCTAGGGCGGCTTACTCTGTGAGCTTTAAAATGAGAAGAAAAATGATTAAACACTGCTGCCTGGGCATTTTCTACCCCTTCAACCAACACACCATCGACAAGAAAGAAAGGAATAGCATTTCGACGACTCCAATTAGACATAATGTTGTGGAAAAACTTTGAATTTGCATCCCCTTCGTGTAACCATTGCAATCGAGATTGCTGCCAACAAACACTAGAATTAATCCGAGATAACGAAAACAATTCTTCGGAGTACCCATGAAGCTCTTCAATTTCCTCATCCGTCAAGGTTGTAGTCTCACCTTTTACATCTAAAGCCGCCATTCGGTCCCTTGAAGAAGTAATTCTTGCTGGAAGATTTTTTTAGTGATGGGCATGCCACTCCTTTAAGGCTGATTTGATCAACTTTAATTTTTCTTTCAATACATACCCACCCTTCCAAAAGAAAAGTACTCCATTTTTCTCGAACAAAAGAATTATAACCTGTAAAAGACTCCCAACATTTTAACATTCGCACCAGTTTTGGTCCCCAATTTGCAAAATCAATACACAACTGAATAGGACAATGATCTGACAGTCCTTGTGATGAAGCCATCTGAAAGCAATTAGGCCACGTCAAGCACCATCTTTCTGACAACAAAAATCGATCAATCTGACTCATCGACCTCCCATCCCCTTGGTACCAAGTGTACCTGCGCCCCGTAAGGGTAAATCACCCAAACAATTATCTTCAATCATGTCGTTAAAACTAGCGCTGCTTGTATAATTCATAGCACTACCCACACTTCTTCTTTCCTCCGGACACCGTACCACATTAAAATCTCCACAAACACAAACATTTTCACACCAGTTTTCACAAATCAACCTTGAATACCTAACACATGCTCCATATTAAAAGAGGACCACACCTCGACCTCGTTAAGATTCCATAACGTAATTAAACCTCCCGAAGCACCATTCGAAGGTTGATAGGAAAAATCAACAGAATTATCATTCCAAATTGCTTTACAAACCAAATCATTAACCACAGACAACTTCAACTCTTGAAGACATAAAATGAACAGACTTTTCTCCCTCACCATATTATTCACTTCCCTTCTTTTTTCAAAACCACCTAAACCCCTTAGATTCCATGAAAATATTTTCATCACAACCACTCACACACCCTCACCAACACCCCCTCCCCTCCTCACACCAACCCTTGACCCTATTTCCAATTCCCATCTCCCTCTTTATTTTTTCTTCCCGCACCTAACAATACATCAAACATATTATTCGTATCACCTTTAAACTTCAACCCCACTACCTTACCCATACCCCTAACATCATCAGACAATGCCTTACCACAACCATGTAAAACCAACCAATTTGTCCAGTCATTATTAACAGAAGACTGAGAACCATTGACAGAAGAGGTATCATTGGAAATTACCTTATCAAAGGATGCACCCTGTACCACCTTACGTCGCCTATGAGTTTTATGCAAAGCACGTAAAACTTGCTTACGATCTTCATCTGACAACCTCGCTATACGCTTCAAGTTTTGTGCACAATGTCGAAGGTATCCACTCCCCTTTTTCCTTGTAACTCTATTAGAACCTAAATTAGATTTTTTGTTACCGTTGGAAACCGTTTGCGAAGCATCTCCTACTACCACATCCTTGTGCCTATTAGCCCATTTCAAACTCCACGGACCCGCCGTCACTGTGTGTACTCTTCCAGGAGGACAGGAAGAATTCCGCTGCACTCTCTTCTTTTCACCACTACGAGATTGACGGGACTTAGAGGTGTCCGCGCCATCCACACCAATTGACACGTTACCAGAAATCTGCTGGGTAGTTCCTTTAGCTTGTGTCGACTGCTTCAACACGGGAACCTCCGTTGAAACCAACGAGTCTTCAAGTGAAACCACAGCTGTACATGCCATTCCTTTAGGGTGTTCTTGGCATGCCGCCGCCTGGATATCATGAGCATCAAGCTGCTCTTTCTTCCATTCCTCATATAAATGATTCAACAAATTTTCAACATCCCCTGTTGCATTTAACTCATCATGGTTACCTTCATTCCCCATTTCTTCTTCTTCGTTATTCACATCATCATCAGACAAACACGCGTCCTCCCCTAACGAGAACCCCCCTTCCTCAACAATTTTAAAGTAAACAATAACACCTTCCACCATAACCTTTGCACCGGTATTTATTAAGTCCAAAGAAGAAGTTGATACAAGTACCCTTGCGTAATCAAAACAAATTTTTTCCAATGTTGAGTCGTCCACTTTCAACAACCGACCACAATCATAAACACATAATTTTAAAAAAAAATCCGAGTTCCATGCTTGTAACAGAACCCCATAAATCCTCACCCAGGCTCCTCTTTTGCGGACAACCACATCTTTATTCCATTTTACTAGTTTGGAAAAAAAATTATCAAAGAATTTTGATGCCTCCGACAACATCATATTAACATCACTATCATCTTCTATTCGCAATAAAACCTTGTCGGCTCCCATAGGAATAATGTCCAATTTCTCAAAACCCGCATAAAAAATACGTCGTTGCAACACAAGAACAACTTCACCATTCAGCACCGTAGCTAACATGCCTCTACTCGCCCATACTACATCCTGTTCTGTTGAATAATATTTTGGTATAAACACCTTTGCAACCTTCTCTACCTCCTTCACTCCCACCTCCATCCCTTCTGTTTCCAACCCGTTCCTCCCATTCTCCACTCCCATCACCTCTCCTCCTACACCAGTAACAACCACAACTTCCTTACCTACAACGCCCTCATTCCCCTTCCTTCCTCCACAAACATTCACTCCCTCATCTACCTTACCTTTCCCCGCCTCTCTTTTTTCTCCCTCTAAATTTTTATCTCCCTCTTTAATTTTTTCTCCCTCTCCACAATCCCTCTCATCTCCCCTAATGTTTCCAGGCCTTACAAAACTCGCCACTTTTGCAACAACCTTCCAATCACCAAACCACACATTGTTTAAGGCTTTCAAGAGCTTTGCAACATCTTTCACCTTACCATAACGCACAAAGCCAAAAGCTCCACCGCTAACATTGCGCTTACGTGCCAAATCTACATCCTCCATAATGCCACACACCTCAAATCCTTGTCTCAAGGCACCATATGATATATCATGCAGAATATTTATAAAGTAAAAAGAAACAACATTTTGATTCACCTTATCTATTAAGCCATTCCTCTGTTGCACCTTTTCATTTTAAAACAATGCAGAACGACGCGTCTGAAGTGTTTGCTGGATATTATCTTGTTCAGGAAAGTCGCACATGTCCTTACCACGCAAACTGAGTTATGAGCGCCGTCGTTCCAGATTGTGACTGTCTGCACGTCGCGTCTGAAGCTTAAACTGCTCGATCTTAGGTGCAGGTTGATCGCGCACATCATTTCCATGCAAACTAGAATTCGATCGCCTCCGTTCCAAAATGTGTTTATCCTCATAACGTAAACCATCACTTGCCCTAGCCTTTTCTGGTCGCGGATAATAGATAGAAACCCTACCGTCATCTGAAATCTCTTGGTAGCCATAATCACAATCTTCTTCTGTCTCATACGAATCCGTATAATCAAACTTGTCCCCAACCCTAGACTGTCCTTGTTGTCGAACCCTTGTCCCTCGATGTCGCTGGTCATCCCGAAGTCTGTCCCGCTGTCCAATCACCTGTTCCTGTGTTTTCCTCTTTCGCGGTCTCGCGTCGGACCATTCTCCCCAATATCCCCCCCTTTGTGGCACCCTGCTTGGCCCCCTTCCCCCCTATAGTACCTTACTTCCGGTGAAGGTGAATACCGACGTGGTTGTCCTCCTAAGGTCGATAGTCCTCAACGTCTAAATGATTTTCGGCCTATTTCCTTGGTCGGTAGCATGTATAAAATTTTGGCTAAAGTTCTTGGAAATAGGCTTCGTTCAGTTATTGGATCTGTTGTTTCTGATACTCAGTCGGCTTTTATTAAAGGGCGCCGGATTCTTGATGGTATTTTGGTGGTAAATGAGGTTGTCGATGATGCTCGAAAATGTAAAAGGGAGTTGTTACTCTTCAAGGTTGATTTTGAGAAAGCCTATGATTCCATAGATTGGAAGTATTTGGAGGATGTGATGGTGAAGATGGGTTTTCCGACTCTTTGGCGAAAGTGGATTAAGGAATGTGTGGGGACAACCACGACATCAGTGTTGGTAAATGGGTCTCCAACAGATGAGTTCTCGTTAGGTAGGGGTTTAAGGCAAGGAGATCCTCTCTCCCCCTTTTTGTTTCTTTTGGCGGCGGAGGGGTTTCATGTGTTGATGGAGCTATGGCTGTAAATAATCTCTTAACTGGTTATAAGGTGGGAAACCACGAGCCGGTGGTGGTGTCCCATCTTCAATTTGCTAATGATACCATTATTGTTTGTGAAAAATCATGGGCCAACATTAGAGCAATTCGTGCCATTTTATTGCTCTTTGAAGATTTATCAGGTTTAAAGGTGAATTTCTCTAAGAGTCTTCTGGTAGGGGTTAATGTGCACGGGTCTTGGTTGTCTGTTGATTGTTGGGCGATGGTAACAATACGCTGTTTTGGACTGACGTCTGGGTGGCGGGTTGGGTGTCGTTTCGGGACAGATTTAGTAGGTTGTATGACTTGTCGTTAAGGAAGGGGGAGTCAGTGGCAGTGATGAGTGTCTTAGGGTGGGGAGTTGAGGGTGAGGCGTAGGTTGTTTGTGTGGGAGGAGGAGTCAGTAGGGGAACTTAGACTCTTACTTCAAAATGTTTCTTTACAGGTTCACAGGGAGGATAAATGGATGTGGAAGGTCGACTCATCTACTAATTATACAGTTAGAAGCGCATACAATGCTCTCATTACTCAGGTTAATGTTGAAAATATGGAGGCAGTGCCTTTTCCTTGGCATAAGGATGTACCGTTAAAGGTGTTGCTGTTTGTTTGGCGTCTGTTTCGCGATCGCCTACCTACTAAGAATAATTTACATAGGCGTCAAGTTATTGATTTTGATGATCAATTTTGTGTTGGTGGTTGTGGATTGATTGAAACATCCACTCATTTATTTTTACATTGTATTCATTTTAGTTCGGTCTGGAACCACATATTACAGTGGCTAGGTGTTGTTTCGGCTATGCCTAATGATGTAACAGGGCATCTTAATCAATTCAGCCTCCTTGGTGGTGTCACTAAATTGAGGCAATCAATCTTACAGGTTATTTGGTTTGCGACTGTGTGGGAAATTTGAAAGGAAATGAACAACATAATCTTTAAAGCAACAGATAGCTCAATTTTGTAGGTGGTGGACAAGGTTAAGTTACTAACGTTCAAGTGGTTGAAGATGAAGTTTGCAACTCTTCCCTTTAACTATCACGGTTGGTGGCTTAGTCTGTTTACGTTACTAGGCATAGACTAATTTTTCAGTTGTTCTGGTTTTTGGTGTTGCAGGCTGCTGCCTTGTAATTATTGTATATTCTTTGTATTGATTTTGGTGTTTCCTCCTACGCACAACTTGTGCTAGGAAGGCCTTTAGTTTGGTAATATATATCATTTTAGTCTCTTAAAAAAAATTATTATATACATTGAATTTTATCAATTTAACAATGGATTATTATCATATTATCTTAATGACCATGCACACGTGATTTTAGATAAATCCAAAATTCGTCCTATGTAATCTAACGTACACCATATTTGCTTATCATTTTTAAAAGTTTATTATACGTGCATTTAAAATTATTTAATAAGTTATAAATAATTTTAAAATTTTATAAAAATTTGTGAAATTAATCTTATAAATAAGAGATTTGATTTCACCATTAAATTTCTTCAATGAAACTATTATATTAATGGCGACGTAGATAAATTTAGATACATCCGCAATTCATAGCCTATATCTAATAGTCCACGTTTCCTTATATATATTTTTACCAAAAAACTTCCTAGGTGCTTTTTGTATGGTTCTTAACTAAAAATACAACTTTTTCGGAGATAACAAACTTTGAGAATTATGGATTTAAGGAAATCGTGTTGAATTTAGTTAAGAACCATACAAAAAGCGGTGGATTCTAGGGTGAGGGTCCAATTAGGTCCCTCACCGATGAACCACGAGAAAAACACCAATAGATTAAATAAGTGGTTCGGATTTATTTAAATTAAAAGAGGGAACATGTAGAACTGCTCACATTCAATCATATCCTGCAATGGTTTTACCCTATGTTACGATTCGTGTAGAAATTCTTCCCATAATCAGATAACTGCTCTTCCCCTCAAACCATCAAATTTATAAATCAAATTAGATGAACCCTAAAATTAAAATAAAAAAACCTAGTGGTAAAAGTGCAGACTTTTATTGTTATTATTGTTGTATGATCATAGGATCTTGGCTTCCCAAACAGCCAAATATTACCTTCCATTACTAATGTGGAAGTTGAAAATTTTACTTGTGCTTCTCGTTGACGTTTCTTACATCTCTTGTGAATTTGTTATAGTTTCCTCCTGGATTACATAATTTTTAAAACTTTATCATGTTCTTAAACTTTGTTGGTGTTTGAAGAAGAATTTTTTTTTTAATTTTAATTTTAGAGTTCATGTAATTTGATTTACAAATTTGATGGTTTGAGGGGAAGAGCAGTTATCTGATTATGGGAAGAATTTCTACACGAATTGTAACATAGGGTAAAACTATTGCAGGATATGATTGAATATGAGCAGTTCTACATGTTCCCTCTTTTAATTTAAATAAATCTGAACCACCTATTTAATCTATTGGTGTTTTTCTCGTGGTTCACCGGTGAGGGACCTAATTGGACCCTCACCCTAAAATCCACCACAAAAAGCACCTAAGGAATTGTACATAAGTTTTTTCCTTTTTAATAAAGTATCTTAAATAAACTAAATTCTTATTTGAATAACTCAACTCATCAAAGAAAAAAACTCAATAAAAAAATAGTGCTGTATTTAACTTTATAATTAATAAACTTTAAATAATTTTTATTTTGTGAAACGCAAGATAACAAGTGGAAGAAAAAAAGGACAGTAAGTGTGAAGATACATTTATTAAATGAAAAAACACTACGGAAATGGATTGGGGTAATTTTAGAAATCGAGTTTGAAGATTTTTCATGGAAGTTTCCTTCAAGAACCGACACTATATTATTAATGGAAGTCCAAAAATAGTGAAACTCCAACTAAAGCGATGTTCATGTTTCGTTAGTTTCTGGTGACGCTGACACAAATGTATACTCCATCATCTTTTTATTTATGGGAGATAAAAAAAAATTAATTATATTTTGTCAATATTTTTTTTTGAAAGAATTATATTTTGTCAATATATAATTGTTTTACGCATGTATCTTATGATGATGTATTACCACGTCTGAATATCAAAATATATGAGTCGTCATATTAATCAATTGATATAACAACATAAGTTCCTATATAAAATAATTATAAACAGTGAGAATATACTAATTAAACTCTAAAAACAATTGGAAGATTAATGAAATCAATTAACAAATCTACTTGTTAAAATGAATATTATTAATCTATCACTAATGCCGGTCTCTCTCATCAATGAAGAATAGATAAATGAAGCAAATTCAAATTTAAATTCTATTGGCTGTCAAAAATATGAGTTATATTTAATCAGGACCGGCTCTAAAAAATTTGGTGCCCTGAACGAAATAATAAATTGTGCCTTTTTAATTATTCAAATATTTTTCTTCTTGCATTTTTTGTTGCAAAATATTTATTTATAATCAAAGTTATCTAAAAATATATTTTCAATATAATTTTTTTTGAAGAAGCTAAAATGAATTATATTACCAACAAAAAAGTGTCCTTCCTAGTACACGGTGTACTTAGGAAGAAACATCAAAGTCCAAACAATTATTACAAGAGAGTCGTACACCAGAAAACAGAAGAACAAAAAACTGTTAGCCTATGCCCAACATGATGAACGGACTAAGCCACCATCCATAAAAATTGAAAGGAAGAGTATTAAACTTTGCCTTCAACCACATAAAAGTGAGGGACTTAATCTTGTCTACCACCTGAATTACCGAACAAATTTTGTCTGTAAACAGCCTGTTGTTTCTTTCTTTCCATATTTCTCAGACAGTAGCAAACCATATAACCTGTAAAATGGATTGACGAACCTTTTATGAGCCACCAATATAACTAAATTGAATAAAATGTTCCAACAAGAATTGAGGAGCAACCAGAGAGATGCCCATCCACTTATAAATTAGCTGTCAGACAGACCCAAAAACATTACAATGTAGCAATAAATGAACAGATGACTCTGCCGAGCCACAAGCAGCCACACACTCCAACGAGTTTTGGTCAAGAAATATAATTAATCAAAGTGAATTAAATATATATA
>Ga0315914_1000707_pt1 | contig 44950 bp, 19 predicted proteins | sample MpolenodulesMG_FD_203920 | JGI IMG/M metagenome (GOLD analysis project Ga0315914, IMG submission 203920) | Medicago polymorpha root nodule microbial communities from Los Angeles, California, United States - elongated nodules | ecosystem: Host-associated > Plants > Roots > Nodule | place: USA... | reverse complement strand
ATTTCAAATTTTAGTTGCCTGGTTCTATATTTTGGAGGGAAGGGAGGGGAAGGGAAGGGAGGGGATGGGAGTAAAATCTCTCATTAGTCAACTTTAGCTCTCCCCCAAAAGTGAAGGATTTAGAGGGGAGAGAATATTTATTTAAAATTTGGACTTAATAATCCCATTAAAATCTCTTCCCTTGTCGAACCAAACAATATTTTTAAATCTCTCACCTCTCCTCTCCCTTCCCTTCCCCTATATTAAAATCTCTTCCTTCTCTACGTTCAAACAAACAGGTCTTAAGGCTTAAGGTCCAAGGGGGTTTAAGTTGGTGGGTATACTAGCTTAAATTTTGTGGGTGAATTACTATTACATCACCCTTCCTCTCTCTTTTTTGTTGCAAACATTCTTCTATGGTGTTATAACTTACAAGGATATCAACTGTTTTGGAATTATAATTCTGAAATACAAGAAAACATTACTGGAATCTCATTTTTGAAATACAATGAAGTATTTAATTTTACTGAATTTTACTTCATCACATTCTGGAAATATAAATACGAAGTAATGTTGAGTTCTTGAATCATGTTAACTGTTTTGGAATTTAAATTCTGATACATTTCACAGGTTGGGAAAAACCTATTTTGAAATTTAATTTTTTTGAGAGGAGATGGTATTTTGGAAGGAAAAAAAATAAAACAATTAGAAGGGCATGTTTAGTTCAAAATGGATGTGAAAAATAATCATATAAGTGGGAGCAACCTAAGTGGCTGGCTCTTTAGGCTTGAGCTGAGAGCAACCTAAGTGGGAGCATCATTTAAATAATCTTCTTAGTCAAGGGCAGAAAACTGGAAATCAACTCACTTGCTATCTTTTGACCCCAAAAAATGTCCTCATAGTTATTAATCTCTCCTTGGCGTTAATATATGGAAAATGCTAACAAGAACCCTAAGAGCATTGTTTAAGCGATCAAAAGTACTAGTAACTTTTACATAGAAAATTGTGTGATTATAACTTTTACATCTGCTTGATTGAATTTTAAAGACAATTTCTTTTTGGTATTCCTTAAACAATGTCATTGCCACATTTGTTAGCAGGACTCTTATATTCCATTTTGGCTTCTTAAACAAACTTTTTAATCAATCAATGAAAGGGAGAAGAACATAGAGTATTTTGAAGTTTCATTTTAAGCAAATAATTAGAAGTGCAAATGCATCATTGTGAATTACTAACATCCTAATTGTGTTGCCGTCCAAGAACTCAAAAGGTATTCTGAAGTGGAATATGGACTTGCTTAAAACACAACTTTTGTATTTGTGTTTGCAGATCTTTACACCCGGTCTTCAAAAAGAGAGAATAATAATAGTCAGAAAGCAAAAAGCTAATAGAAAAATCTTACAACATGAGGTGGAATTTCCGTGCCTAATTATTAATTTGACAAGTACGTTTTCTTAATTTGCTCAACAAAAAAAAATACGTTTTCTTAATGTGTGAGTATATCGAATATTCTATCAATAATTTCAGTTAAATCGATTTGTTTAGTGTTGATTATGAATTCATGATCCCTTTGTAAAGTAGTAACAAATATGGAAAAACGTAGACACGTGGAGAAGTATAATTTATAATATACAAGTCGTTGTGAATTGTGATAGAATCTAATGCTTTATTTGGAGTGGTACTGCTACTGCATTCTTTGTATATTATGATCATAAACGAATATATTCTTTTAACTTTTGGCATAATCGAATGTCTATTGTTTGTTACTTGTGCATAAAGATTATATTCTGTAAAAATTGAACAATGTGGCCAAAGATGTGTGTCCACACCTCTTCTATTCTCCACTATCAGTATTATGCCTTTTTAGAGAACTGCAATCAACAAAATACAGTCCACACGTTACATTCCATACTCATTTAATCCACTCACTCTCCTCCTCAATCCTCTCAGGTTTGAGTTGTGTTTGAATGTAACTTGTCACAAGTGTTTATACCCACCACGCCATTTCTCTCTAAAAGTTGCGTTTGAATATAGAACACATAAAATATTCTTTTTGTTCTTGCATGATAAATACTGTAGTCCATTTTATTTTTTTGAAGGAAAATACTGTAGTCCATTTTATTTAGCATTTTAATTTTTAGGACATTTGTGAGAAATTTTACATTTTTTTCACTTCTAAAAATGGGATATTTCATATTTGCATTCATTTGTGTGCATCAACCTTATAATATCTGAGTTAACATTGTTAGACATGGAGACCATGTGCATGTCACTTTCTATTTGGTTGATTTGCTGCAATAAAAGACCCACCGATATCTTCTTTGTATTCTTCCACCACAATTCGTTCGGTTCCACTTTTAACCTTTTCTTCTACACTAATAAAATTCCAAAATGACACCTCTCCCTTCTCCAAAAGCAACGTCACCATCACTATATTTTTTCAAATGTTGTTCTCTAACAGCTAGCACTTTTAAGGATTCATACCACACGCAATAGTTCATCTTATGCTTACCAACCCCATTAAGCATTTTGCTATCTCTTTCAATTAGATACCAAATAAGGTTTTCGGTTAACAAACATTTTCAACTTCCAAGCTTGAGAATTCCTTAAAATTTAGAACTCAACCCTACGAAACCGACTTGTTCAGTTAGCAAACATTTTCCTTAAATTTAGGTTATGTCGAGCTTAATTCAACACTTAAAACCCGACTTGTGTAACGTGAGAAAAATCTTCCACCTATAAACTCATTTATATATTATATTTTATCTGATGTGCGACTCTTAACAAATTGCGTTGTTTTGGCTTAAATAAGTGCCTAAATAGTGATTAAAATGGATCTCCTCTTATTTCTAAGTATACAACCACAATTCCAAATCCCACTAGAAGCAGATCAATGGGTATTTGACTATTGTGTATTTCATGTCATTAAGAGAGCTCAAAGATGTAGAAAATTGATAAAAAGTTATTCATAATCTTTTGTGGTACACCAAAAAAAGTTGATCCAATAATTTTATTAGTTTTTATTGAGAAACTTAATTATACGTTAGAATAGAAGTAGCATCAATTATCTGAATTCTCAAATTGAACATTAGAATATAAAAGTAGAAGTCACCAAATCTCTCTTATTTAGTAAACTACAAAATGCTACAAAATATAACAAGTGAAACCAACATATACACACATCTGCAATGTTTGGTCACCACTGTCCCTACTCCCTAACAATTCAATAACAAAATACAGAGCAATATATCAACCACTAAAATATTATTTAAACGACATAACAAAGGGAAAAAAATAGAGAAGCTATAATGGAAAAGAAAATAAGATACACGATTGCATATCTCAGTGACTTGGTTTACGTGAAGTTGAATCAAGAACTCTCAACTCTGTTTAAGCAAGAAGCAGTGCAGCACCAGCAAAGAATGGTAGCATGAAAAAGCTGCTTCTGTGAACAACCGCGTTACTTGGACTCGAAGCCACTGGAATATCAGACATCGATTCTCCGGTGGAAGGTGACGGTGAGGAAGCTGGAGATGGTGAAGCAGCAGTAGGGAAAGGTGGGCTCATACTTGGACTCATGCTCATGCTCGGGCTCATGCTCATGCTTGGGCTCATGCTTGGGCTCATACTCGGACTCATGCTTGGACTCATGTTCATGCTTGGGCTTCCTGGTGGAAGTGATACAGGGGAGGGTGCTTGGGCTATGGACAATGTCACAAGAGCAAGGGACATGGCTAGCATGAGTGTGGCACGTGTGAGTGCCATTGTTACACAAGGAAGAAGAAAGTAGTTCCGGAGAGAAACAGAACAAAGCAATGAAGGTTTTGTTCTGTGATGGATATATAGATAGTAGAAAAGATAAGAAAAAGTTATTATTCACTCTTTCTTTTTAATTTAGGCGACACACAAACCTTACGAGAGAATATTTCTTGCAATTAAAAGGTGGAATTGACACGTATGTGTAAAGATAAAGCTCAAGGTTTATAGGCATATATCTTGTGACGTCCAAGAGCACCTATGGAATTAGAATAAGCCATTTAAAATTCCCCAAGGAATCTTGTATGTTCTCTTGTGTTAAGAGTTTTGTGTTTTGTTTTGGTGTCGTGTGTGGAAAGTTATAAAATGAATACTATTTTAGTGATTCTAATATATATGTGGTTATGTCTTCTTTTTTTTTCCTAGAGTCTAGCGGTGAACAAACACTAAACATAAGACCCCTCAAAAAAAAAAAAACACTAAAAATAAGAAAATTGTGGGTTCAAATTCACGCCCAAGAATATCAAATGTATTTTAGATTTTTACCATCAAAGTTGTATTTAGGGACCATACTTATGTCATTTTATTGTGTATTGTGTAAAAAAAATATATCATATCACTGTAGTAATTTTTTTCTTTCTTTCTGAAGTTCATATCATAGTACTATTTTGTTTAGACATGCATTTTCTTGTTTTCTTGGTAATTTATGAGTTAACTAAACCTAACTTCTTCTCTCCTTTTGTGAGAGTTTGATTATTCTCTTCTCTTGTGAGGGCTTTGTCGTGAGGCACATAAGAAAGGTTTAAAGCTAAAGAAAGAAAGGGATAAGGGCTTTTTAACTGACGTGGATAAAGTTCACAAAGGAAAACATATCTTAATTTGAGTTTTGTTGGCATGTTTCTAAAGAAAAAGTAATCTTTATTATTATTATAAAAGTGTGGCTTTTAACGTGGAGTGGTATTAAATTTGGTCGTATAGTCCGTGAGCTTAATTCAATTGATATGGACGATGCATTGTTATATGTAAGGGTCGAGGTTCGAATTCTTAACACTCCACTTATTCACCTTTAAGAGATAAATTTTTAGCCACTAGACAACTTGATCTAATGAAAAATTGGCTTGTGATATAACACACCACATCAATGATTTAATTTTACAATTCTGTTAGACTTTATAATGTTTCTTGATTTCTGTTTTTCCCTGCACAAAACATTCGCGTCCTGCAGCCTTTTCAAATATACCCCTGTGTGAGTTAAGTCACGCTGCGTGACTTAACTTACGCACCTTATAATCTTTGCGTGACTTAACATTTGCGTGACTTAACTCACGCAGCGTTAGTTAAATAACACAGAGTTTAACACTTGCGTTACTTAACTAGCGCAAAGGCATTTTCGGAATGGCTGCAGGGCGCGAGTATTTTGTACTGGTGGAAAGAGCAGAAATCATGTTTCTTTCATATCAGATTGCATTTTTATTCGCATTTTCTCTCCTTCCTTGCCCCGTCCCCAACCATCAACAACCTCAAAGCCCGCCATCAGAAAGACAGTCTCATCACCCCCGCATTTTCCACCTCAGCCGCAATGCACACCAAAACAAGTAGTTTAAAGCACACAAACAAATTTGCTACCTGTCAATATGCACACCAATGTTTCTAGTATTATGAACATAATGCAAGAAAGCAATGAGAATTTGAGCAAATATTTAAGCAAAAGGACAGATTTCAGTATTGGACACAACATTACCTGGAAAGTTTGTACATTAGGGCTTGGCAATGAGTTGGGGCATAGTTAGTTCTTTTTTGATCGACTCGGAAGTGAAGGTGGAGTCGGTGTCAAAGGATAGAAGCTTGAAGCAAGAAAAAAAAAGACCATTAAGTCTCACTTTCTAGACCCTACAATAAGCACAAAAGATCATCTTATCCTTTGAAATAACAACGATAACCGAAAATCAAAAGTAAACGTTGTTATAAAGTTGTCATTTAGACGCAAAAACATTATTTTTCATCTGAATTGTATAAATAAATATTATTATCTACTATAAAATCACCCACGATCAATTAGCTTATTATCTATTTAATACTCATCCACTATCATTAACTTATTCATTATCCTCTACTTATTATCAAAATACCTTACAAGATTACCCTTAAAAAATACCTTAACGTTGAAAGAATAAGCGAGTTAAATATTTCTAACTATACAACCACCCTACTTGAGAATTGCTATATGCAAACCTATACCGCTTATTTATTGGGAAAGGAAAGTTATTACATGAATACTGTTTTAGTAAAGTCTATCATACATGTAAGAGAAATGAATTTGCACACAATTTTTTTGACAAATACGGGACACTAAAGATAGTTGTCATTTTGCTAATAAAAGAGGGGTGATTAGTGTGGAAAATGAAAAATATATCATATTCATATAGTAGTGATTATATTGTTTAGACATGCATTTTTTATTTATTTAGGACTTTCCTAAACCTAACTCCTCTTCTTTTGTGAGAGTTTGGTTCTTCTCTCATCTCAGACTCGAGCGTTTCTTTTTAGGTATCCGAATATCTCTAAGACCCCTTAAATATACATCCGGTGGTTATCTATCGAACTTACATTATTTTTTGGAAAAGCGTACATCTGGTAGATAACTACTAGACATGCATTTAGGAGGCTTTAGAGATATTAGGGGGCCTAAAGAGAAATGTTCATTGGACACAGAGTTGACTTGATTGTTAAGCCCATTGAATTTAGGCCCAGCATTTTTAATATTCCAGGCCCAAGCCCAACAAGTGTGGAACGGATAGAATCAGATAAGAAGAGGGTGTTTATGTAAGTACTTCATCTTCTTCCCCACGTTTTCGTTCTGTGTTGAATTTCCATGACTCGTATCCACTGAAGTAACCGTCTTCTCGAAACCCTAATTTCCCTCTTCTTCTATGGCTTCTCAAGTTTTAGTTCAGGTTTTTCTTCTCTCACTTCTTTATTATTACGCAATTCAACGTTACATTTTCAATTACGCTACTTAATTCACAATTTTGAATTTACCAGGCTCTGTTTTCCCCAATTCAATGTCCTCCAACGAAGCTATGTTTCACTTCTTCTTGCACCGCTTCCACATTCGGTTCTCGTAACTTGCCGTTGATTTCTACCTCAATTTCATGGCGCTGTAGTCCTCTCATTGCTAAACCTAGTTTTATTGTGAGAGCTGATTCCAATTCCGATGCTGTTTCCGCTTCGGATAATGTTGATGAAGTTCCGGAAGCTGAAGGAGAACAGGTTTTGGATTCTGCATCTGAGGTGGAGGAAGCCAAGCCTCCCAGACAAACTCGGGTTAAGCTTGGTGATGTTATGGGGGTAAGTTATTTTTTCCATGACTCTATACTGTTAATGGTTTAGTTCAAATTTGTGAGGAATAAGTTTCTGATGATATGAGATTGCATTCAATTATGTCATATTCTCAAATTATTACCAAACTTGACGCTTCTGGTGTTTGTGTTAGTGCTTCTTAGATGATATTCAATTCTATGATACAAAGTATATTAATACTGGTAAATGTTGATTAGGTAATATAGAAATACAATATGTTGCTTATAATTAAAGATATCATTCTATTATTATCCTTAATAAGATTTATTTAACAGTCCTCCTTACGGAGATGAATTGATAGCTATTATTCGAAGTTGTTTAAATCGCTTTCGAGAAGTCCTTCGTCAAACGAGAGCTGATACCAATTTGGACTTATGGCCAAATTCATCTCCGCAAAACCAATTGTAAGGTTAAGATTTTCCAGACACTAAAAAGGCCATATTGCTGAAAAAACCCAACACATTAAATGTGTTGTAGCACCGCAATGATGGCAAGCGAGATGGCCGAATAATAGATAGCAGGGGTGGCCGCAATTAAGGTGGATCTTTCAACATATTTCCCATGCATCAAAATTCTATTTGAAGGTTACACGGAAAGCGTGATGTTTTTATTATAGAGTTAGGTTTTCACGTCCCAAAAAAAAATAAAGGAAGGGAGAAAGTAAAGAACAATGAACTCTGAAAAGCATGGTGTTGCTTGTGCAGATATTGCATAAGAGGGCAATTGCAGCTTCAGATGAAGTGAGGACCACTCCTGACCTAAGGACTGGAGATATTGTGGAAATCAGATTGGTATTGACATCGTTCTTCATTTTTTTTCAAATTACAAATTAATATGTTTAAGGGTCATAAGCTGATATGATTTTTGTGGTCATTTATTTTTGCCCTACTTGCAGGAAGTTCCGGAGAACAAACGTAGGTTATCCATTTATAAAGGTATTGTCATCTCAAGACAAAATGCTGGTATTCACACGACTATTCGCGTCCGAAGAATTATTGCCGGCACAGGGGTTGAGATAGTCTTCCCAATGTAAGTACCCTCACTCTTGCCTTTCTCTCGCGATAATTTAATAGAGATTGGTACTGTCATTTGCACCGATGAATGTTTCTTTTGGATGCCTTCTTGTGCATCACCATGTATCCAATTGTTGTTGTGACTAGGATAGAAGAGGTTCAAACTGGAAGATGGGAATTTGGGACGAGTTTTTCATTTAACAATTTTACTTGTGTTTAAGTGAATTGAAGTCCCTTTAGAGACATTGGATGACCAAAAATATGAAAATGAAATAGAATAGTCGAATTATCATTTTCAATATTTGTAGATTACTTTCAAGCTGCTGCATTTCGTGTTATTGTCATGCCTATGCTAGTACTGGTACCATGGTTGCCTGTTAAAACCTGCAACTTTGCACCTTTCGTTGTTAAGAAATTGGTTTGGGAGCACTGACCATAGACCAATACAGCTGAAAATATCCTTGATCTTACGAATTGGACTCACTCACTCCATTGGAGAGTTGTAATCGTGCAACCCTTTCTGTTGGACTTTCCAACACTTTGGAAATGCCTTTTCAGTCCTAGTTGTTGCTTAATGATATCTCTTTCCTCTAAAAGAATGAGGTTTTGATTAATCACACTAACGCAATTTCCATTACCTTGCCTTATAAAATGAAGTGTTCACCGGATTTTTCTTCTGAAATGACGTATGTTTTGATGCTTATGTTTCATGTCACAGTTACTCACCAAACATCAAAGAAATCAAAGTGGTAAAGCACCGAAAGGTCAGGCAGGCAAGACTGTACTATCTAAAAGACAAGCTTCCCAGATTCTCCACTTTCAAATGATAAGGTCACTCACTGTTCATCATGTTCTTATTCTCAAAGTAATCTGCTGATCCTGGAAATGTGGTTTCACGCCCACAATTTGTTTATTTTGATTTGTTGTATTGTAGAATGTATCATTTTTCTTCCCTTTAATATATTCTCTAAGAAATGGAAACAAGTGTATGTTGCCCCTGATAATTTTGAGAAATTTGAAGTGTTTATTCTGCATCTTTATTTTTGGTAGAAAGCCAAGCACTAGTGAGAACATTACTAAATAAATATCCTTGTCATGTGGTAAAAAAAATTACGGAAACAAGAAATCGCCGTCTGTGGGGATCGAACCCACGACCACGTGGTTAAAAGCCACGCGCTCTACCACTGAGCTAAGACGGCTTGTAGCATTATTTTTTCCTATTATTTCATTTTTCATGTGTTGTGCCTGATCAAAATATCTATGCATGGACCTGAATGTTCCAAATAAAATACTGGGCAGCCACCGTCTTCAATATTTTGGAGGACCTGATCTATAGTAGCATTATTTAGAAGTCAGTGATGAATCTGCCCTTGTTACCATCATGCTACATTTTTTAAAAACTTTGTTTGGCTCTCATGCTGCCTTTATTAAAAGCATCAAAGAATTACTTCTTTTTTGTTTCAATCAATGAATTGCTTTTATTTTGATCATTATGATAAAAGTCTGGACTCTTCCCTTGCTTTTAGGATCCTGATTTTATGAACACATTTTTGTTGATGATTGCATATTTTCATATTTGGACACAATCTTCAAAAGCTGTACTTTTGTTTTCATGAAAAATGTTAATAGTAGTTAGTTTGTTAGATTAATTTTAACTCTTTCGTCTGAGTTTGAACTCAGGACCTTTAACTCAAATAAGTTTAGTTATTCAATCCTCCAACGTTGTACTTGCTTTGATTGGGAATGGATCTTCTTATGTGTGTGATCTCTAATGATTCATCAAGAGAAAAACACACCCGAATGATTTAGATAAATAAATGATTCATCAAGTTACAGATGTGAGAATCCATGCTCTTTTATGTTTTATATTTGTCTTAATTAATATATAATATTTTGGGTTAAATATGTTTTTGGTCCCTATAATTATACCAACTTTTCGTTTTAGTCTCTAAAATTTTCCTTCAACTTTTAGTCCCTATAAAATTTGCAATCACTACTTTTGGTCCTTATTTTTAAGTTAATTTTAGTATTTTTTTTTTTAATGAAATTGTGCAGAAATGTGTAGAATGTAAAAATATTTCCCAAAAAAAATTAAAATTGTTTAACAAAACATAAATTCAATATGAATTTTTAACCATCAAAAATATAAAAATTCATATTAAATTCATGTTTTGTTAAAAAATTCTAAATTTTTTTGGGAGAGATTCTTATAATATTATGAATTTTTCTGCAAAATTTTATTCAAAAATATGAATTTTACATATGAGTTTACTTTAAAAGAGGGACCAAAACTAAAGATGGAAAATTTTTGGAGGACTAAAAGTTGAAGGAAAATTTTAGAGGGACTAAAACGAAAAGTTGGTATATTTATAGGGACCAAAAATATATTTAACCCTAATATTTTTATTAGCATGTTTTCAAAAAATATTATGAATGTTATAACTTCTCGTAACTCTGTAGTTATTAACTTTTTAAAACAAAATAAGATGGGTCCGAGCAAATATCTCTTTCTGGCATAACAGGAAATCAAACAAATTCAGATGATTTATGAGGACAGAAAAATGGATGTGTTTCCTTTTATCTCTCTTTTTATCCACGTTCTCACCACCCTTCTCTTCTCTATACACTCAACTCCAGGGTACCATGTCTTTCCCTCATCTATATTGTATCGAGAATTTACATCACGTTTAATCATATTTATTTCAACATACAAATAATGAACTATTTTTTGACAATTTTCGTGACAACTCTTTCTTTCATACTCACATTATGTTTTTACTATTCTTTTATTGCTTTGTTTTTTGTGCTAATACCTCATTTTCTTTGTAAATCAATTATTGTCCCATAAGTTTTTTTTTGAGGAATTGACCCATAAGTTGTCATTGAAATGGTTGTTCAAATAACATAACTTATTAACAATGTGGAGAATTTTTACATTTTCAATCTATCACAGTTTTTTTATCACTAAAATATTTAACTTTAACCACATCTATTTTAAATATTACATAAAAAGTAATTTATTAACAGTTTAAAAAATTTAACACCAACACTACATCAAAATCAATCTTATAAATGATGTAAAATTTTAGAAAATAATTAACCATTTGTATGATAAAAAATTACATCATAATTGCAATTCACTTCCAACTTAAAAATATTTATCATTATTATGTATTGATGATGATGAAATCGTTGTGAATGACATATTTGTAGTTTATGGACAAGATAGAATTGAAAATGAATCTTGTTTGTAACTTTAATTAAAGAAGAGGTGTAGAAAGCAATATCTATGTTTGTTTTTTATGACTCGGAAAAGAAGGCAATATGTGAAATCAAAATTCTATATATAGGTATAAAGGACAGGTGTGGAAAGCAATAGTGAGGTTTTGTTTGGCATAAGAGAGAGTGTGGTACTCGTACAGAAGAGCAGAGTAAGTAAGAACAGTCGTGTCTTTGAAGGACACAGAGACAGAGACAGAGACAGAGACAGACCCAGACATTCATTTCATTCAGTGACGACTCCGTTTGATTCAGAGTTAAGACCGGAAGCGATCTAAGTGCCTACAAAATCGCGTTATTATTTTTGAACCAAGTCATTGGTACTTCCATGTTCCTCGTTCAACCTCACTCACTCGCCCCCACCTACACCTACATCACCCTTTTAATTCATTAATTAATTAATAATAACCCTTCTTTTTCGCCGCTATGTTGTGTTGATTCTTCTCTCTAATTCATTTCCCATTCAACAAACACTTCATTGATTATCATTCTCTTCTTCGTCATGACTGCAACTCCCTTAATCACTATTAGTCCCGACGAGCTCAGGTTTCATTGTATGTTATGTTCATTCTTTTTCTTTTATTATAAATAAATTTGTTATGATCTCTTCATGCAATCAAGATTTACTTTTTTTTATTGGATCAGTTAATTATTCTATTTGCCTGTAAATGATTACAAACTGTGTAGCTAGTAATCGTCATCTTAGTGCATGGTATGTTTGTTTGGATTTGCAGTGAATTTTGCAGAATTACAATGACACACCATGATTTTACAAAAGCTACACAGAATGTTATGTTACCATATTTTTTTATTATTTAAAAGGTGCCTTCATAACGGGTTTGTTCTATTGATAATGTTGATGATTCCTTTATAAGAAGGATCTATAATTTTACTTCTCTTTGATTTATGTTTTTTTCATTTTGACACAAGAAATCATTTTAAATAAATGTGAAATCCTTCATTTTCTTTGTTTTCCGTAATAATTTTGCATTCTTATTTTGTAAATATTCTCAATTTCATCATGTTCATGTTACCAGTTGAGCTGGAAAAGCAAACATTTTGTGATCTTAAAGTCCTCAATAACACAGAGAACTATGTTGCTTTCAAGGTAATCAATTAGCTGCTTCACATTCCACAACTTAATTCTTGTTGCTAGATGTGTTTTTCTCTAAGATTATATTCTTTCTTGATTCTGATTACATTTGATTCTATTGTTACATTATACTTGCTAGGTCAAAACCACTTCACCAAAGAAGTACTTTGTACGACCAAACACTGGGGTTATACATCCTTGGGACTCATGTATCATCAGAGGTGATGATTTTTTTTGTGCTTTTTTGGATTTAGAGGCACATACACGGACACCGGACACATCAGTGACATCACTACACTGACACGTCGACACCGTTTATAATTTGAGAAAATAAAATATTTGAATGTAACTGGACGGACATGTACTTGATACATCTACTCGGCCCTAAGCAAGAGGACCATGGGTCTATCACCGAGTATCCTAACCCATAATATGAATAAGGCCACTATCCTGACCCAGGGTCTGAATTGAACAAGTCTTAGAAGTATCGTCAATCATGTGCATTTACTCGGTTAGGACCTAAAGGAACACGATGAGGATTGAGGAGGAGTATGGCATGGTCCTCCGAGTTAAATGGGTGCGTTGAGACCATGATGGAGCTATCAACCCGATCCCCTCCCTCTATATATACCTAACCCGAGACAAACCTTAAACCAGCCACATTTCACCTAAATACTAAACAACCAGGGTCTTGATCACGGTGCATTGCCAGCAAGACCTACCAACACGTGTCGAACACTAGACATGCCTTCAATGTGAAGTGTCGGTGTTACATAATTTAGACTTCGGAGAACACACTGGAGACTCAAAATGTAGAAACTATTCAATGAAAAGAAGAAGCACTTCACATCTTGAAACTCCAGAGACATACTTTATTCTTCAAATAAACAAGGTGATTTGATGAAGAGTAATATTATTTTGTATTCCTTAACCTCTTCCCAAGAAGCTCTTGTTAATAAAACTCTTTTTCCTTTAGGCTTGAAATTGGAACACTTTTACTTTTACTAGGTCTTTAAAGTTTTGTGAAGATTGAGCTGCTTAAAGGAGATATGCATGCAATCACATTACTAAATGCCCATACAGTAGACTAAGCCTGTAAATACTGACACTATAGTTTCAACCGATCATATATCTGATCATGTGATATAGTATTTTCCAAAGGATTTTTCCAAGTGATCTTATTTTTGGTTCAACAATACTAGACTTGCTGAAACTAATCATATGTATGCTATTATTTTATGAATCGGGAGTTCTTTCGCATTTTGCAGTATTAGCATCTGTCTTATTGTCCACTTTTTGTATTTGTACAGTCACCCTTCAAGCCCAACGCGAATACCCTCCAGATATGCAATGTAAAGACAAGTTTCTCTTACAGAGTACGATAGTGGCTCCAAATACTGATGTTGATGATCTTCCGGCAAATACTGTAAGAGATTCAATACTGTCCTTTACTCTGTATCAGTTATATAAGCTGAAAAGAAAAAGTTGATCATGAATACTGCTATTTGGCTTGCAGTTTAATAAGGATAGTGGTAATTCAATAGAAGATTTGAAACTAAGAGTCGCATATATCACTCCCTCTTCACCCGAAGGAAGCTCTGAAGATGATGCCGCAAAGAACTCTGGACAAAAACTCGATACCTCTTCTGTGAGTGTCTTCTCTTCCTCCATCCTTTGTGCGATTCAGTTTGAAGTTTCATTTTCATTATTCATTTCAAATTTAGTTAGTCTGTGTATTTGGAAATAATACCACATGCTTATGTAAAAATGCTACAAAACATGTTGTGATTGATAAGTAAAAATTAAAAATTGAATAAACATTGAAGTTTCTGCTATAGGACCTTTAGGATGGAAGATATAAATCCACCTCCATAAAATTTCCCCCTCCCAGAGTAAATGTAGTATCTGGTTATACACTGCTCCTCTGCTTTCTTGTCATTTTTTTTCTTCTAATTTTATACATGTGTTTTCCCTAATTTTGAATGGCAAAAATCCTCAAGCAGACCGATAGAAACCAACTGATATAGAAGAATAAAATAGGGAAAATCCCTTTGATTACAGAATAATATTGCAGAACTTTGAGGGTCTGCACCTCCCTAATGCCAAAATGGCCCCTTCCCAGTCAAATCCTCAGATGCCCCTCAATCTTCCCATCTCTCCCCTATTTATTCTTAAAACTTAACCTCCCACTACTGACTTAATTAATTATTAATCATAATATAATAATAAACCATAACTGCATAATTAACTACTATAATTATAATAAAACTGACACAATTCTAATAAGATATCTAACAGAATGGTTTTTCGTTCTATCTTTAATGCTCCCTCATGCAAGAGCCCTTTGGGCTTGAAGTGCGGACCATGCACAAGCCTTGTGCTGAATTTCAGCTTCTTTATTAACGTCAGGGGAAACAAGAATCAAACTCTAGCCTAGATGGTCAGAGAGGCTTTGGTACCATGGCATGAACAAAACTATCCCAAACGTTTAAACTGTTAGGAGAATACTAATGGTTTCTTATAACATCTCTCAGTATAGTAATGGTACCCTCTAATTAAAAAAATAAAGAACCACTATACTATGGTTTTCTGATTTAATTAAAGTTAATACTTTTATTAATTAGATATGTATTAAAATAATCAAAAGTGTTATTAACTGGTTTACTCAATATCTCTGTTAACAATTGTAAATTAAGTATTTCCCTCACTTGCCTTGATCAAATAATCATAAGAGCAATTGGCTAAAGATAACAAAGTTTCTCTATTGAGGAAATAAGTGGGACGAGTTTGCTCTTAGAATGCACTTCACAACTTTTATATGAAAGTAGAAATACTTTGAAATAGTCTGACGCAGCAAATCAAAAACAAAATAGTAAAAGATATAAAATTCAACTATGAGTTGTGCAACCCTTACAGAGCTGCAGGATTCAAAATATTTGGATATAAAACAAATGAGCCATACCCTCACAAATTCACATTGCAGTGCACAAGAATAATTTTCAAAGACAAAAGTACAATGCACAAAACCACTTGATGGAAACAGTTTACCTCAGCACGAGCACAAGCATAGAATCTGCGACCAAAATTAGCTCCTTGTTTCTTTACCACTCGAGCAATACAAGGTTCCTTATGTCCCTTGCAAAGAGGTATACTGGTCTGCATGAATTTTTGTATTCTTTGCCACTCTTGTGAAGCTACGTTACTCTTTTCTTCCTTTCTAGAACTATCATTTATTTCAGCTAAATCCTGACCACACACATCAGCATTCATTTCATCTTGCCCAGGATTGCTACTATGATCAAACACTGTAGAAGTTTCAAGTAATTGAGAGTTGGGTTGTGAGGGTTCTGCCTCATTATTAGAGAGACCTATACAAGAGTCCTTGACACCATTGTCAAGACTTGTACTTTTCTGAAAAAATGATCTAATGGAGAGTTGGGACGATTGACTATTTCTAGCTTTTTTCTTGGATTCATTACATTTCTGAATTATTGATTTTTCATATACACTTCCTGATTTAGAAACAGACTCCTGAGAAGAACCCGTCGAAAATTCCTTTGGTTTCAAAATGCTACCTTCTGAATCCTGGTTTGGAAACAAATCGCGTTCACAGGTGGACGAACCAATTTTGTCAACTGGTTCTTCTATTCTCTCACAAGTACTAACCGTTGAAATGTCTCCGTGTTCCATCTTGCACGATTCAGAAACTCGTCTTTTCATCAACAATGACACTGCAATAAGAAGTTCAAAAACAAATAAACAATGATATCTTACATAAAAAAACTATCACCATAAGACAAAACAATGTCTTGTTACCTAGAGTTTGCTGTACGCCATGAACCATGGGAACATATCTAGAAGATAAGGAGGGAGTACTATGCAGAGAGATCTCAGGAATTTCCATTAAAGTCACACAAACTGGAGCATGATCGGATCCTTCAAGTTTAATGCTTCGTCCTCCCTTCCACCTGTGGGAACTGTCCGTGCAGATCATAAAGTCAAAGTTAAAACCAATATTCTTATCCTAACCTCCAGGAAGACAAGCAGCACAGATTTGTGCAAATCTTGAACCATTTGACACAGTAGTGGCGAAAAACCTCACTAGGAGTTAAAAAGAAAGGTATAAAATGTCCTATGAAATTCCATAAATGTGCAATGTGAAATGATATATTCTACAACACAAGAAATGTTATCGTATGACCAAAGAAAGTCCTTCGTATGACCAAAGAAAGTCCTTCGTCCATGTTCATATTTCACAGACAACATAGCTTGCAATATTTTTATTTTTTTGGTTGGGACTTGCAAAAATATATTTAATATGCAACATTTGTACCTCACCTCAGTGTGCTTTCAGGGTTGAACCGTTTGTACTGAGTCAGAATTTCACATTCCTTAACATGGCATCCTATAAAACTATGGGATTGCAGGTCATCTGATTTATGTAAGCATGAACCAGCACATAGAATATGGTCGATTCTACTCCCATAGTTAAACACTTCAGCACCTGAACTTTGCGACCAACATGTGTATGCATCCATCCTGCATAAAAACTCAATTAGTGCAATTATGACATAACCATATTGATGATATTGAAGATTTAGACAGAGTTGAAAACACAAACAATGGAACATTGGTAAATATGGAGGACTAGCGTACAACACAATCCAAGTGCACAGAGAAATCTATCATCAATACAAGTTAAAAATAATATTTGAATTTTGAAGCAAACTCATAGTTCATCATTTTCAAACAAGTACTCTGATTTTGAAAATTTGAAAAGGTGACTTCAATTTGAAACCAACATATCCCAAGTGAAGATGACTAGATACTATACTGGAAGAAAAAAAAACGACAAGAAAGCATTTTCAGAAAAGATAGAATTAGAATATTATCCTTTTTCTGATAAGACAGTGTTAAGGATGGTATCAGCAATAATTTCCAAGGGGATACTACACATCAATATTTGATATTAAAAAATACAGGTAACCAAGCGTTCTTACTTATCAGGATGCTTTGCTCGGAAAACATCAGAAAAGCTACCTCCATTTTCGATTAACATTGATCTGAACCATCTTCTAAACCTACACGAGAATTTGTGCAAAGAGTTTAAGATAATTATTCGTGTGTTTACATTATATATACTTTACAGGAATCTGGCAGTCAGCTCACTCATTTTTTTCAAAATCAGGTCCTGCATCACACCGATCAACTGCAAATGGTGCAATATTGAGATCACCAACAACAAATATTCTCCTTCCTTGATGCAGTAGAGACTCCAATCTTTTCTATTAAAGAGACTATCAACATCAATCAAATAGAAAACAAAAACAAAAGTGAAAAATGGAGGCATCGAAGGTAAGCAGATAAACTATGATAAAAGTTAATAACATATCCTGATTTAAAACAAAGATGGTGTTTCCTGAACTTGGCACTTCAATGCTCATTGCATCATGCTGATTTATGGGAAACACAAATGGCATAATAATAAAAACAAGTTTTATTTACCAGCTTTAGATTTTCCTAAACCCCAAAGGATATTCTGACGGATAAACTATTGGCAAGTTACATTTTCCCAGAAATGAAACAATTGGATAAATCAAACATAATCAACATTATGAAGTTTAGAGAATTTCAAATTCTAGTTTCAAATTATCAACGTGACTTATAATTACATATTTACCCAGTAACACTAGCAATAGTAGCATAAGATAACAGCCAAGATCCGCATAACAACAAAACCTACTTAAAAGCATGAAAATAGTCAGCAAAGTAATGATTTTCGATCATACACATACCTGCAGTATCCTGTAAAAAGTTTTTTTAAACTGAATCCTCTCTGTGTCATCACCTCCAGCTCGAGGCCCATAAATATTGAAAAGAACTAGATAGATGCAAACACAACTACGTCAAAACAATTACAATAAAATTTTCTTTCAAAACAAAAAGTAAAAAACATGGATGACTGATCCAAAGTTTCAAACAAAATATGTATCATTCTTTTGGGTCACAAGCACAAACTTTTATATAACTTCATACAGCTTCTAACTTTTGGTTATGGTAGATATATGTTGATAATAGGCATATAGACAGGACACACACCAAAGTGACCATGATCAGTGACAACACATCGCCCTTCACTATCAACACTGAAAAGCTCATCTTTTGAAAAATCCTCAAGATCTTCTTCCATAAAGAATGGCAATTTTCCTTCACTAGTTTGAGAGCTACACAATAGGCCAGTGAATCCTTCCTCAGCTGCCAAAGGCAATGCTGCTTCGTTACTTGAAAAAGCAGACCTTACACGACAAAATGTAATAACACCTGCACACTCCGATCAAATTTATTGCTTGAAGATTAGTACTATTTAGCCTAGAGTTTTCATTTCCACAAACAACCACTTAGGTTAATAGCATAACAATAATAATTATTTTGCAGCAAAAGTAGTAGATTTTTTCATACCTAGTTTTTGCAACGAATTAAACTAGATTCTTGAGCCATTTCATCCATAAATCTTAAGGTTATATATGCAATTTAGTCCCTATAAAATTGACCTCTTTTGTTTTTATTCATTGTACCTGCTTTTCAGTCTCTACAAATTACAAAACTTAAAACTGCACAAGGGGCTAAAAGAATGTAGTTTTGTAATTTGTAGGGACTGAAAAGTAGATACAAGACGAAAAACAAACGTCGAGATAATTACAACGACTAAAAACATATTTAACCCTAAATCTTATTCACGAAAGTAATTGTTTCCGAACATATATGGAACCAATCCATTTATGTATGTTTGGTTTCACTTTTGAAGGAATCAAAATTGATTCTAGATGTGTAGAACAGATTTTGACAAGTTTGGTTGCTCTCCAATAAAATTGATTGTACCTCCATAATTGATTCTAACTTGAAGCTAGAAATTGGACCATTTATTCTATAATTGATTTTTACACTCAAATATATTGTTCAACTTAGTTTTGCATGAACAAGTCCAAACATAAATCACTTTACTTTCAACCTATGAATCAGAGACATAAATACGGACACTGACATGTCAACATTGATAATGATTTGGAAAAAAATGGCATGATTCGATGTAACTACAAATGTTGGACAATGATACATCTCGCACACTGGACACGCCTTAAGTTTTATAGAATGAAATCACTCAAAATCAATTTTTGTCAATGTGGAACCAAACATACACTTAACTCAAATCATTTTGTTTACTACACATATTCAGCTAATTATTTTTCTGAAGAAGCCAGATTAGGCCACCGAAATTGACATCAGAGAGAATCAAACATGAGACCTTGAAAGAAACATACTGAAGGTCTCGAACCAACATCACCACGCCAACCCAAGTGAGTTACAGTTGAATTATATGTTACTTAATGAATCATCATCTAGTCATTGTAATTTTACAGAATTGAATTAATTTGAACTCACTATCCATGTTGCTACTATGTTGTTTGAGGCAATGAAATGAAACAAACATCTTACCAGAATAACCGGTTCGGCCTTTTTGAGAAGTTCTGGTACAAGAAAAGAAGGATTCGTATCCATCAACCATAACTAAATCCGCTGTAACATCTTGCCTACTAAGTTTTGTCTCCTGAAAGCAAAGAATGTCGGCATCGAATGAATTAAGAAGATTCCGAAGAGAACCAAACTGAGTTATGCGTTGTCTCAAACCGTTCACGTTGTAACTCACAATCTTCATTTTCTGAAACAAACAATCTATCAGAAGCGTTCAGGTAATGCACTTACGGAATCATTCACTCAGTATTCCGGCCACTCTCCATCAGCCAAATTGTCATTTTTCGTAGGTAAATTTAGTTGTTATGGTAGCAAAATGAAAACAACAAATTAATAAGAGGACAAATGGACCAATTTAGCCTTAAAAGTTTTTCATGTTTTTAAATTTTAAATAGATCCTTAAAAGAGTGACAATATATTAAATTATAACTTAAAAATTTATTTGAAACATACAAAACTTAAAAGAATTAAATCGATATTTTTGTCAAACTTAAATAATCAAATAAGGTATTTGACCTATATTATATGATAAAGTTGACTTTGTCACGTATACAATACATAATTTTAATCTTAAATATCTTTGATAATATATTAGAAAAAAATTATGAAAATTTGATTTTTTAAAAATATTCATCGAGACAAATACAACAATATCTTATATGATATAATTTGTCTTTGTATATTAGTAGAAAAATATTTTCAAAGTATATTATATTAATAATGTACATTTTCAAAGTAAGTCATTTAAAACGAGACGGATGGAATATATATGATTCCGCACTTCCTTTGTCAAAATAGATTTTTTGAAATTAAAATTCTCTATTTTAAAATAGTCATTTTTCTATAATTTTTTCACCGGGAAGAATCGAATTTGAGACCTTGAGGACACTCACGGATTTCAAGTCAGTATCATCAGACCAACCCATGGGCACTTTCAAGGCCCGGCGAGCCTGGGCTTTGGCCTAATTTTTTTTGCAATTTCTTATGTAAATCCCTCTAAATTTCTTATATAAACTCCTATAAATTGGGCAATTTCTTTAGATTTTTTGACTATTTGCTTCCAACTTTTTACGTAAACCCCTATAAATGTCTTACAATTATTTTTTGCCCAAACTTTATAATAATCCTGGCTCAGCCACTGGACCAACCCAAGTTGATTCTTTTTTCTATCATATCAGTCTCTCAATATACTTACTTACTATCGTAAAATACTTACACTCGTAAGTATTTGCTCTCATATCGGTCTATAAGAAAAAAGATTTAGTGTTAACTTTGACGAACTGTTTTAACGTCAAAAACTATTTTGACTAATGTAGTGTATAATGAAGAACTATTTTAGAATTTTGATACAATGATACATTGTTTTACGATATTAATGCAACATCAATGTTATTTTTCTTATCATGTAATAAACTATTTCCTCCAAAATAAAAAATAACTATTTATTATTCTTTTTGTCCAAAAAATGTATTTATTACTCTTTTCTTTTCAATTATTTAATGGCAAAATGACACTCAACGTCGCATAACTTAATTTTAGATAATGATTTCGTCTTTTATCTTTTTTTCATGTCATTTTCGTCCTTTTGGTATGTTTGCATATCGATTTTCAAGCATCAAATATAAAATTCATAAGAGTACATGAATGAAAGACGATAAATTTCAACTCTACGAGCTTATAGTGAAACATAATCATGATTGAAGCTTGAAAATCCATATGCAAATTGACTATATGACATGTAAAAAAGATAAAGAACGAAATTGTTACCTAAAATTAAGTTGAGGGACGACAAGAGCCATTTTGCCTTATTTAATTTATTTTTCTCATGCAAAGGATAATTTTGTAAAATAACTTATAGTTTCTATTACTCATACAAAATTTGATGCTACTTGCAATTTTGCGTATATGCTTATATTACATGCATATATCTTAAATCATAGAAACTCAATGAGAACTTTAAGAAAATGATAAAATCTAAGTCTTTTACATTTCTTACAAGAATGAGTTACTTTTTTGACCATGTTTTTAATTTGATTTATGCTGTAGAGAACATTGTTGAATGAAAATGAAATTGTAGTGTTGAATAAAATTTGAAACGTTGTTGAAAATAAATTGTTTTTAAATTTTTTTAACTTTATTTTAATGTTGGATATAAAATATTGTAATGTTTCGCAAAATACCACAACAACCGAACTAACCCCAATGACATTGATTCAGTTTGAATTTTATTTTAAAGTCAATTGAACCAAACTAAACCACATGTTTGTTTTTATCTTACAATTATGATGATTTTTAACCCTAAAACCAAACCAATTCTTATCAGTTATGATAACTGCACACAACATTTCAAACACAAAAAGACATCATCGTATAAAATACAAAATACGTATACGTTTTTTTTTCTTCTCTTTCTCTTTTCTCTTACTCCCATTCATGTTGTTTCATGTCCCTCTCATCTCCCACCCACACAGCAAGCAAGCAGCACCAACCACCGATTCCTCTCTCCGGCACCGCCACCACCACTGTCATCTCTGTCTCTCTCTACAACCACCACCGCCTGAACTCTCACTCACAACCACTGTCGTCATCAATAGCAGCCAACCTTTCAACTTTCGTTTAGATCTGGACCTCCACCGTCGCGACATCATCACCACCACGAGACTGAGATACGACGAGGGAGAAACAGACACAAGAGTTGATGGTGGCGACAGGAAGAGTTTAGCGATGACGAAGTCAGAGGGTAGAGGAGAACGAGTCTCCGCCGAGAGGGTGGTGGTCGCTGTTTATTGTAACGAGGACTGTGGGGGATAATGGGGGAAGAAAACACGCAAAGAAGAAAAGAAGAAGAGAAATGAAGAAGAGGGTTGTGGTGTATTTACAAAACTGCCCCTGCTTTAAGGGTGAAATGTCCAAATTACCTATGGTGTCTGTATTATGTCAAAAAATCTGTGTCTATTTATCATTTCTCAATTCTTATTGCAAATACCCATAAATATATCATGATCAATTTTACACATCTAAAAACAATTTTAACTCTTTTAAGCATGAAACTAAACATAAAAGAAAAATATTAATCAAGAAAAAAAAATACCGAAAGACATAAATTATGACACAAGAAAAAAACAAAAGAGAGCACATGAGGTTATGACAGAACAAGTACAGCATTCTTTAAAAAAAAATGTACAGCATAAATTATGACACAGAAAAGAAGGTACTTGCAAAAATTACCGGTCCAAAGAGTCATATGTCCTTTAGCACCTTATAATTTACTCCAGTAGTCTTTCCCATCTTCCACAATACTTCTAAATCTAATTACGCTTAACAGATTAATTGTCAGAAGATAAATCAAAATTGAAAATACATTTTGGAGTAAGTTTTACATAAAAGTTATTGTATACTTTAGAGTAACTTTTATATAAACTAGGTTCGTCCTTACCCACCACCGCTATTTGGAATTGACTATTATTTGAAATTGTATATTTTATTAAGGATGTTTAAAATCGAATAGAAAAACTATAAACTGAACCAATCCAAACTGAAACCGCATAAAATCACATTTGGTTCGGATGTATTCAGATTGTTTTCTTACTTAACCGCATGGTTTCATTTGGTTTGCGGTTTTTGTCTTACCAACCGAACCAAATTGCAACTTAAAAAAAAGCTAATTAAACATATGTCACATAGACCGATACTCATAGAAACTCAATGGAAACTTCTAAAAAATGATATATTTGTTCTCTTGTTAAGTTTTTTTTTCCCGGTAGATAGAAGAGATGACAAAACCATCATAAACTTACACACACAAAGTGGAGGTACGGGGTTTGAACCCCGGTCATCATGTCTAGTCTAACAATTTCGACATTTTTGTCAGTTGAGCTAGGACTTATGAGACGTTCTCTTGTTAAGTTACTTCTATACTTTCTATTACTAAAATATTTTTGTGTTACTTGAACTTATGAAAAGTCTATTTGATAAATTTAATTTTCTTCAAAAATGTTTGTGGATTTTATGAAATAGACATTTTGATTTTTTTTTTTGGTAGATAGACGAAATGACAGAGCCATTATAAACTCACACAGAGTTAGGGTTCGAACCCCGATCATGATGTCCTACCTAACAATTTCAGCATTGTTACCAGTTGAGCTAGGGCTTGTGGACATGATTTATTTTAATCGTTATTTATTAAAAAAGTATAACTTTTATATACTAAAAGGGAATGCACTTAGGCATGTATTATCGAGTAAAGATACGATGACTATGGTGATGGAGAAGAGAAAGGCCGAGATTGTGAGATATGGAAGGAGAAAAGAGAGGACTTTGATAAATAAGTGTCAACTGAAAGACTGAGACTTTAACTGTGTGAGTGAAATGATTTAGAGTTTGAGTTCAATTTATAAAAAAGGGGCAATAAATTGATTTTCAACATTTGGGACGGGTTTGAGTATGGGTTCGGGGTGGGAACTTATATCCCCATTACCCGCCCCACACCCGTGTTTTGAAATCGGGAAAAACTCAAACTCATACCCGAACCCAAACAAAGCGGGAAAAACCCGTCAAATTGAGTTTAGTTCGGGTGGGTATCCGCAGATATGAGTTTTGTTGCCATGACTAAATTCACTTTCAATCAATAAAATGTAATTATTTTTAACAAAACAACATGTATATTACAACGACTCCCCGCATAAGACGAGCGAGGAAAGTCGGGCACATAAATTACAGGATGCCTCTCTAGAACGTGATACGTAAATTTTACCAAGAATTTTCCTCCCTCCTCCGGTTTTCACCCCTAAGAATCCTCCATTGCCTCCCTCTAAACCCAGATATAGTGGCCAAAAGGTTATCAATTTGCTCCCCCTCCCACACAAACGGCAATCTTCTCCAAAGGAGTCTCCACGCACCCCCTCCAAAATCCCAAGCAATGGAATGTAAACATTCTATTTTTATGTTGTCTATTTAATCTTTTCAAAATAGTAAATATAGAATTTAAAGTTGATTTGGAGGGCCATGAAATGTTGGGATAACACTTGTGTAACATAATGGTACTAATGTTATATACCATTGGTCAATTAAAGTGTGCCACCGACCAATGCTACTTTATAAATGCTTTATTTAATAGATTTTTTTTAAAAGTATGTCACGTGTCACATCCTAATTGGTCAATGGTATATACCATAATGGTACATAAGTGTTATCCGAAATGTTGTCACATCACGTGTGAGGATCAATTCGAGAGTGCGCAATAGAGCTTATAATGTATTATTAATTGACAGATAAGGCACACAATACAATCAAATGCATAACATCTTCCGCAAGGACGAATTAAACATAGTTATTCAACGCTCGAAAAACACAGTTTTATATGGAATAATAATTACTACTATATCATATCATAATTATGCAAGTCTAAGCAAGAATCTCATTCAATGGTTTGGGCTCAAGTTTTTCCTTCCGTTGGTCCCTAAGTTCTTTTTCTTCCTTACCTAGCTTCTTCATCCTAGCAATCTCAAGGTCCTTGCTCATCTTCCTTCTATACATTTCAGCAAAAGTGATTGGTTCTTCCATCACAGATTTCTCTCCTTCTCTAATCTTCAAAGGGTACACAGTTGCATCTGGTGCTGGATTTTGGAATGTTGCTATTGATAAACGGCTGTAGTTGGAATTCACCACTGCTTGGTGATCAGCATTTTTGAACCGTCCATTACTTAGATACTGCATGTACCACATGCAAATTAAACAAATTATAACAATTAAAAAATGCCCCATGCAATAGCAGCAAATCATAAAATGATTAAAGTAATGAGCCATATTCACCTACTCTTTTCCAACACTTCTTGAAATAATGTTCCTAAAACCATTTTCAAAGATTTGCGAAAATTTAAATTGGCCACGTGAAGTGTGAGCTTCGTTTATTACACGCTACCTTAATGTATTAACCACGAGTTCTATCTAACATATTTATTGACAAAAAGTGTTTTCAAAGTCTACAAAAATCTCCAGGGATCCCTTTCAATAACTTTACTCTAATTATTTTAAGAGCACGCATGTGTTTCAAGAGAAACTCTTGCTTGGTTACATACTCAACACCTCATATTTAGGCACATTCATATAAACTAAAAAATTAAAATAAAACTAATTTAGTCACATCAATTAATATCATTGAATTTCATTCTCTTTTAATTTCTTCCATTTTATGTGAGCGTGTCCAAATCTTTTTTATTTGGGTTTGTGACCATAGAAGACTTTCTCGTATTTCACTGTGGAAAAAATCAATTCCACGTGTTACCATACGGTAACTTTGAAAAAGTTCATTGGACTGCAATATTATGCTATTAGAAAAATTAAATGTATAAGCTATGAAAATAAACAAAGGATCTTGATAACAAGTGTTTTTAAGGCATTTGTTAAGGATTAAAAAAAAGAAATAATTGATAAATTTTATGTTGAAAAAGTTATATTTTAATGTTTCAATACGTTGAATATACAACTTACAAGATAAAACCTCCATTTTAAACTTCTTATCATGTAGGACGTTTATTAGCATTTTACATAAACAAATTATTAAAAAAAAAAGAGAGAGACACCATGCAATAAAATAAATCATAAAAAGACATCATGCAATAATTAGTATCCACTTTGCAATTATATGGATATATAATTGATAAAAGAATTGTACCAAAAAAAAATTGATAAAAGCATAAGGAAAGTGATCATAGTAATTAATTAGGATACTAATTAGTAATTACACATTGGCATGTACTATTAAAAAGGGATAATATAATTGCAATTAATTGAGTAAAAGAATAAGGAAAAGTGTACTCACATGACCATGATCTCCAATATTGACAACAAAAGCACCTTCAATTGGCTTAACGGTAATCCACGTTTTTCCATTATCTCTTGTAGCTTGAAGACCACCCACTTGGTCTTGAAGCAATAGAGTAATAGTTCCAGGATCAGTGTGTCGTTTCAGTCCAAGAGTGAGATCAGGTTGAGGGCATTTTGGATAGTTATTGATCACAAGTTTCTGATCCATATCAACACATGCTTTTGTTAGAGCATCTTTTTCTAACCCCATAGCTTCTGATAACACTTCCAATAGCTTGCATGATAAATTCATTAGCTTCTCACTATATTGTTCCGTCACCTCTTTCCATCCTTCTGGCTTGTTTGGCCATCTTGAATAGTCTCTTTGTTTAATTGGATATGAAAAATATATCATCATCTCTCTCCAATCCCTCACTGGTTCTCCCTGTAAAAAGTTACATTCATATTCACTATACGACAATCATAATGAGAATAATAATCAAATATAACAAGCAAGATGAGTTGGAATTCATAAAAAAATGGAATATTAAATTAGTCTGTGGGTCCATAATTATTAGTTAGTGCAACATAATATAAATATATAATTTATGTATGTTTTAATAAATATATCTAATATGGATCTGATCTAGGTAAACCCTCATATTTTTGGTAAGTTTTAAACATCTTTTTACTAAAATAGTAAAGGTTCATCTTTGGACCATTTTTCAGATGTTGACTCTTGACACACTCTACAATTTTGTGTTCATGAAAATTCAATAAACAATTCTAATCTAAATTGCACTTAATTAATCAGATAAAATTTTTTTTTAAGAAACAATTTAAAGTGAACCAAATTGCATGTTAGTTTGATATATATTTGGATCATATGACTTTTAGCTTTAAAATCGATACAGACCGAATTGCAAACACACACATATTCTTTCGTAACAAAATTTAAGCAAAATGGATCTAACGGGTTTATCTAAATTTTTTGGACATAACACCTTTGATTAGATCATTTTGCTTATATTTTGTTAGTGTTCTTTTATAAGTGCTTATAAATTTTAGCAATGATAGATGCAAGATTTTGAGGTGAAAAGAGACAATGTATGTAAATAGTGTTAATGGAAGAAAATTTGGTTACTTGAAGATGACTAGAAACTATGAAGCCACCCTTTTTACCACCGGAGAGGTCAAACCGAAGCTTCTCCTCCGGTGGCAAATCAAAGAACCCTTTAGCCAAACGGGTCATCTCAGCAATGAGCTTTTGATCTACACCATGATCAACAATTTGGAAGATACCCCAGTTCTCACAAGCCTCCACAATCTTGTTGCAAGTCTCTATTCTGCGGCCATCGACATCGTCGATTCCCGCGAGAGAAATGATTGGAATCTCATTGCTGAAATGATTGTATGCAACTTTTGGACGCTCACTTTCATCCCGAATGAAACTAGACTCGAGGGTCTTTTCCTGAGCTAGATATTTGAGAGTTTTCACTGGTGCCATTGTTTGTATAGAAAGTTGGAAACGTTTCTATGTTTTAATGAATGCTCAAAGGCAAGTTATTGGACCCTTTTTATACATTTTTTTTACAAAGAGATGGGCATTTGAGTAATTATAGTGAATAAAATAATATGATATAGAGTGATGGACTAGACATCAATATTTTTAAGAAAAATACTAAGAAGTGGTTCAGCCAATAATTAAGTAATCAATAATAATAAATCTTTAATATAAAATTAATATGTAACTATTATACAACGCACGAAAAACACAATGCATATTTATAATTGTGAAAGTCTACGCAAGAATCTCATTCAATAGTTTGGTTCTCAAGTTTTGCCTTCTGTAGGTCCCTAAGTTTTGCCTTCTTCGTCCTAGCAATCTCAAGGTCCTTGCTCATCTTCCTCCTATACATTTCAGCAAAAGTAATTGGTTCCTCCAACACAGATTTCTCTCCTTCTCTAATCTTCAAAGGGTACAAAGTTGCATCTGGTGCTGGATTTTGGAATGTTGCTATGGATAAACGGCTGTAGTTGGAATTCACCACTGCTTGGTGATCAGCATTTTTGAACCGTCCATTATTTAGATACTGCATGTACCACGTGACAAATAAACAAATCATAAAAATTAAAATACGCCCCATGCAATAATGAATCATATTGACCTACTCTTTCCAACACTTCTTGAAATAATGTTCCTAAAACCATTTTGAAAGATTTGCAAATTTTTTAATGAAAATGATAACTACCAGTATCTTTAAGGCATTAATTAAGGCGTTAAAGTATGAAAAATGTTATTTTCAATGCAATTTCTTTTTTGTTTATTTAACTAATATTCTGGAGACGTTAATTAGCATAACCCAAAATTAAATTCGGCACGTGAAGTGTGAACTTCATATATTACTACTATACACTACCTTAATTTATGGAGTAGAGTTCTAATCTAACATCTTTATTTAAAGACAAAAAAGTTTTCAAAGTCTACAAAAATCTTGAGGGATCCCTCCTACTAATAATTTTAGTATTTTAAAAGAGATTAAACATGTGCTTTACTGTGAAAAGGTTCAATTCCACGTGTGCCCATACGGTAAACTGTGAAGCAACCACATTGCGCTACTAAAGAAAATTAAATATATATAGATATATATATATATATATATATACATATATATATAGCCTATGAAAATAAACAAATCATAAAAATAAGACACCATGCAATAAAATATTTTCTATATTGTTATGAAACTAAATAAAGAGGAAGAGAGAATAGAGAAGTATTATTATTCATTGGTGTACTTAAGAATGTTACAAATGAGCTCTCTTTATAAGAAAATACAATAACTTATGGAACAAGCTTAAGAGTTTAGTAGTATGGCTCATTAACCTATTTGCTATTTGGACATCCACTATTAATATTTATAATACTCCCCTTTGGATGTCCATCAATGATATGCCTAATTAAAACCTTACTAAAATAAAACCGAGTGGGAAAATATTCTCCTGAAGGAAAAATAGTACAAAATCCTTTTGAGTGTGAATTGTCTCGTTAAAAACTTTACCATGAGTCTCATAAGTCCCAGCTCAACTGACAAAAATGCCGAAATTGTTAGGTCGGACGTCATGATCAGGGTTCGAACCCCGATACCTCCACTTTGTGTGTGTGAGTTTATGATGATTTTGCCATCTCGTCTATCTACGCAAAAAAAAAACCTTACCAGGAAAACTTAATGGGATAAAATTTTGGTGAAGGGAAAAGGAGTGCATAGCACATTTATTTCTTTCCCTTATGAAGACAAATATCTTTTAGACGACGAAGACCCATTCCTAGTACAAGTTTTTCAAAAAAATTACTTGCGAATGACTTTATAAAATCATCTGCAAGATTATCACATGAACGGATTTGTTGAATGTTGATACCACCATTCTTCTGAATATCATGAATGAAAAAGAATTTTGAAAAAATATGTATTTTCTATCTTGAATCCTCTCAAAATGTTGCTCTACACCCTATATTGCACCAAGTAACCTTGACAGACTAGCTTTTGATATTTTTTGTATTTCATTTATTTTGTTGCTTTTAATTTCCTCCCAAAGGCAAAAGTGTGTGACCCAAAGTCTAGAACTCTTGTTCGAATTGTTTTGAAAATGTTATGCCACTAAGTCAAACTTTGATTTGTGTATGTTATCCAAATATTTATATAATCATTTCTCTCTTTTACTTTTTTAATTTTGTTTCTAAATAGATAAAAAAAAAACTATTTTGGTCGTTAAATGTATGTGACAATGTCACTATAGTCTTTAAATGTATTGAAATTGCAAACAAATTTTTAATTATTAGTTTGTTAATAATTTCATGGATTAAATTGAGCAATGAAAAATAGACTCAATTACATAATTAATAATCTAAAAATAGATTTGAGGAACAAAATAATTAATAAGAAGACATTTGTAGATGTATTTGCAATTTTTATACATCAACGAATCAATATGAAAATGAAGTACACACATTTAGGGATCAACTACGTTTTTTTATTTTGTGCTAACCCTCTGATTTTAGGGGAAAGGGCCCTGGTAATCCGAAGTTCAGCTAGAATATATATTATTATTTTTATTGACAAGATTAATCTCGTTGTCCCTTAACTTAATTTCAGGTATTGATTTCATCCTTTATCTTTTTTATTGATGTCATTTTCCTCTTTTAATTTTGATCAATTTGCATATGAATTTCAAGATTCAAATCTACAATATTATTTTGATATGAATTCCTAGTGTTTAAATCCACGGTTTTTCCTTCGTGATTTCATATAAATTTTAGATTTGGTGTTTGAAAATTCATATACAAACGAAAGATAACGATAAAAATGCCGTGAAACAAAGATAAAAGACGATGAGTGTAATTTTTCCTTTTTATATTAATATTATTATTTAAAGCTCAAAATTTGAACCTCTGACTGAAGTCCTGGCAACGCCACTGCATATATACATACATACATAATATATATTTTTTAAATCAAAAACCTATTTTTTGAGGGCTTGTGCAGTGGATCTGCACATGCACATGGTCGGTCCTAGGCGAGAGGATATTTGAGAACTCATCGCACCTTTTCTTTGAGTGTTTTTGTTTCGCAATGCTTTGTCAAATTGTGCTAAGATTCATATGCATCAATTTCTTGAATTAGGGGTTCCGCTTGTGAAGGCAAATGATTGTAATTTCCCTTTTGATTTTATTGGCGGGTGTTTAGATGATTTGACAAGCATGCATCCATTTTTTTTTTTTGTGTTAATCCTCTTATTCCTAAAGAAAAAAGACTTTAATAATTAAGAGTTTGGTCCGAATGTAAATAAAGTGATTAATAATAATTATTATCACGAATCGAGCTCAGGTTTACCAAAGGGTTCGTTTTAGGGAATTCATTAACCACTAAAGTTCAATTCTTGATTAGAAATAATCTTTTTGGAAATAAAGAGATTAGTATTTATTTGTCTATTATTGAGCAGATTAAATTGTTTGTATCATGGTGGTTAAAAACGGGAAATAAAAAGATTAATATGTGTATTTTTTTTATTATATATTTATCTTATAGACTTTCTCTTCTCTCCTTCTCAAACCATAGCCGTCACCCCTTTCTTCTTCTTATTAGAGGGGTGATTTAGGGTCAATTTTGATCCAAAAATCATTCCTCCGAGTTGTTTTTCCTTATATCCTAATTGAATAAGTGATTTCACATATTTTCTGTGTTCTTTCGTTTGTTTTTGTGATTACGTCGTCTCTGAACGACTCTATTTGTTTTGATTTCCCGTCTTTGTGCAGTGTGTTTTTTATTTTCCGTCTTAGTGCGGTGTTTATTTGATTCAGGTTGAAAGATTAACTTTGAGCAAGTGCATATCCGATCAATGACAATGACTTTGGCGTTGTCAACGTTGCAGATCCGGAGATATGAATATTCCGGAGACTTTAATATAGTCATATTAATCATATTTGTATGCATATGTACTTTGCCGTTTTATGCTATTAACATGGATGTTGTGAGTTTGTGCACATATTCATCCTTTTTGTTTTTAGCGAATTTGAATTTGTATTGTATCGATGTACTTCATCAATTTGAATGAATGAATATCGTTTATTTTGTCAAAAAAAAATATGTGTATTTTTTTATTATTGAGCAGATTAAATTGTTTGTGGTTAATAAAGGATGATAAAGGGTTTGATATTGATTTGAATTAGTGGTGGCTTAATCATTTGAAATGTCTTGTCTATTTAGATCGTTATATCTCGTGGGAAGTAGCCTTTTTTATGTTGGATTTGGCTTTTGCCATTGATTTTTGCTTTGAACTTTTGATGTAATTTTTTTGGCCAGTTTGTGCACATCTTGTGCTTGATAGTGCCTGTTAATTCCATTTTCTCTTTGCCTTTTAAAAAAAAAAGTTTTATTCAAATTATTACAACCATCTCTTAAAACAACTTTATGTTGACTAAATCATACATGAGTAATAATTTGTTAACTACAAGTATGTTTTTTCAAATTTACATTTTAAGAAAGAGAAACAATTAGTGTTTTTTCCTTTATATGTTCACTCCATTAAATATACATGTCCTTGTTTGTTAACTACTTGTAGAAGTTTAACTTCTTCAATTAAAGTATGTCCTTGTTCATAGAGTTAGTTTTACTTTGATCACGATATTTGTTCGATTGTTGCAGAGAAACGTCAAATAACTACTTGTATATATATTAATAAAAATTGTATTTTTAGAAAAAACACAAAACTGTTGTATGTTCTTTTTTATCAATATTCTGTTCCTCAAAAAAAAAAAAAACAATATTTTGTCCTCGGTACGTCCGGTCCAGAAAGTTGTTTTCATGGTCTTCTAGAATATCTTAGTACTTTTCAATCATTCAATGATGGAAGATTAGTCACTTTAGTCCCTGAATAGGAAAAAAGTCTTCACTTTAGTCCTTGAATGCAGATAAATTTTAAAATGGTCCATGAATCTAGACTCTGTTAGTCAATTTAGTCCCTGAATGCAAACTCCATTAGTCAATTTAGTCTCTGAATATAGACTCTGTTAATCACTTTAGTCCCTGAAATTGATCAACATAGTCTACATTCAAAGACTGTTTTACAATTTCTCTACATTCAAGGATTAAAGTGATCACTCATTTCATATTCAGCAACTAAAGTGACTAATTCCCCTTAAATAATTACAAATTGAGGCCGCACCCACAATGACCCATGTATCCCGATCCTGTGAAAGAAAAAAATTGACGCTCCTATGATGGTAGGTATACACTTATGAATACGGAGTATAGCTTAAAAAATCAACAGAAATAAATGCATTTTTAAGGGTTTCACAAATACTACGTGTTTATGGGAAAAAATAATTATCAAAATTTTGATAAATAAATTAACAAAATTTTAATACACAAATTCTATCTTGGTATACTAACACGTCTCTCTGTTTTTTTTTTTTGAAATAACATGTCTCTCTTTCTAGTACTAGTAATTTGTTTGCTCATACTAACATGTGTGTTAAAAACATGTGTTAAAAATTTCACAAATAACAAATTTCAATACAATCACAGATGGAGGATTTGAGACTCATTAAAAAAAATTAGGATCCAAACATTAATTGAAAAGCAAAGGGTACTAATCTATATAATCAAAATTTTATTTTTCAGCTGGGAGACTTAAAAAGGAACGAGAGAAGAGAAGGTTGAAGCACATAAAGGGTCCGTTTGTTTTGGATTTTTTAAGTAAAAAATCACTTTTTTAGTTTTTGTTGTGTTTGTTTTAGATTTTAAAAAAAAATCCATTTTGCTAAAAAAAAATCATTTTTAGCCTCAAAATGAAAATCTATTTCAAGTAACTTTTCCAAAATCTATTTTTTTTCTAAATGCAAGGAACTCAAGTGTAAGTGTTTCAAATCTCAAAAAAATGATTTTTATGATAGTAAACAAACATAAATAGTTTTAGATTTTTTTAAAAATCTCAAAAAAAATCTCTAGATTCTTTTAACTCAAAATCTATTTTTTTTAAAGTTGAAACAAACGCACCCAAAATGAAGAAAATGAAGAGAAAAATGAAGAAAGAGAATGTGGGGATCTAGTGTTGATAAATCATGACAATATAATGAGCCTACTTGGCCTAATGATTATGGTTAAATGGACCACCATGGTCCAAAACATTTACTTGACCATTCTTTTTTTTTTTTTTAAAGATACTTGACCATTCTTAGTCATTTACGAGAGAGCAACATTTTTACTAAATTATCTTTTATCATAAACCATTGATGTAATCACCATTGAAAAATATAATCAGCAAAACATTTTTACTAAATTAATTACACAGTGAAATATATTGAACTTGAAGTGGTGAAATACTATTAATTAAAAGGCAGAGTTGCAAAATAAGTAATTACAATATATTCAAAATAAAAGGGATCACTCATTTTGGAATAAATTATTTTTACAAATGAATCACTTATTGAAAACTGAGGAAGTGGCCAATATAAAATTTATATATGCACCAGCAAATGACATTTTTTATATTGGGAACTTTAATTAAACACATATGTAGTATTATTGAAGATTAATCAATCTCTAAGATACACGATCAAATGCTTATAACACATATTGACAATGCAACAAGGACATTTAAACATAATTGAGGGAACAATAAATAATTATTGATCTGGAAATTAAGTTTAAGCAAGAATCTCATTCAAAGGCTTGGCCTCAAGTTTTGCCTTCTCTAAGTCCCTAAGTTCTTTTTCTTCCTTAGCTAGCTTCTTCATCCTAGCAATCTCAAGGTCCTTGCTCATCTTCCTCCTATACATTTCAGCAAAAGTAATTGGTTCCTCCAACACAGATTTCTCTCCTTCTCTAATCTTCAAAGGGTACACAGTTGCATCTGGTGCTGGATTTTGGAATGTTGCTATGGATAAACGGCTGTAGTTGGAATTCACCACTGCTTGGTGATCAGCATTTTTGAACCGTCCATTACTTAGATACTGCATATACCACGCAACAAATAAACAAATCATTAAAAAAAGTCACCATGCAGTAAAAAAAGGTGATTTTTTTGACTTAATACAAAATGATGTACTCAAAAAATGGCCATATTCACCTAGTCTTTATTTAGTGTACCTTAAAATAAAAGGTCTCTAAAATTAATGTGACTAAAATCATTTCCCAAGATTTGCCGAAATAAGTAATCAATTGGACCTATGTGAGAGTGACATTATTTTCTGAAGGAAGAGTGTGACATTTATTTTTCTTTTGTTTTTGGAGGGAGAGTGTGACATTTATTATTTTACACAAAAAGAGAACTTTGTATACAGTGATGTGGACAAGTTTTCTATGTCTAATAAAGTCTTCATGGGTTCCACTTAAAAAATAAACCTTCATAAGATATTCCTTGTGCTATAAGACAAACGGGATAAGTCATTTTAATAAATGATAAATAAATCAATAATAAATCTAGTAGTTAGTTTTTTTGTGGGTTACCACTAAATTAATTTTTTTTAACTTTTTTGGGTATCTATGACAGGTGAATCAATAACAAGGAAAAGAGTAGTCTCACTTTCTATCATAAATTAATATAGGATTTTTTTTGTTGACTAAATCAATTTAAGATTATGTTTAGTCAAAACAAAAATGAGTATTTAAGATTATGTTGACTAAATTACAGGAAAAATCTTACTATTTCTATCAATACTTTTCTTACAAGCTCTAAAATGATGCAGGATATTGGCAGTATAATTTACCTTTTATTATAATTATTTTTCATTAATTCCGTTTACAAATAGTTTAAAAATATTACAAGAATTAAAAAATTTAAACAAAATAGATATATTAGAAAGAAAAAAAAATGACTAAAGAAAGAAAAAAATTGTTAATTCATTCATATTATAAAATGATCCTAAAAACAAAATTATTTTTAAAATAAATTATATTATAAGGTGGACGTGGTTTCTAACAAAAATAAAAAAGAAAAATTTATTCCATACTCTTTGAACTGCAAGTACACACAAGAAGTGGTGACAGAGAAAAAGGGAAAATAACAAGGAAAAGAGTACTCACATGACCATGGTCTCCAAGATTAACAACAAAAGCACCTTCAACTGGTTGAACAGTGATCCATGTCTTACCATTATCTTTTGTAGCTTGAAGACCACCTACTTGGTCTTGAAGCAATAGAGTAATGGTGCCAGGGTCAGTGTGTCTTTTCAGTCCAAGAGTGAGGTCTGGTTGAGGGCATTTTGGGTAGTAATTGATCACAACTTTTTGATCCATATCAACACATGCTTTGGTTAGAGCTTCTTTTTCTAATCCCATAGCCTCAGATAACACTTCCAATAGCTTGCAAGCTAAGTTCATTAGCTTCTCACTATATTGTTCTGTTACCTCTTTCCATCCTTCTGGCTTGTCTGGCCACCTTGAATAGTCTCTTTGTCTAATTGGGTATGAAAAATATGTCACTAGCTCTCTCCAATCCTTCACAGCTTCTCCCTGAAAAATAAAAGTTAGTATATTGATTCAAAATCTTCTTTTTAGGAACCATATTTCCAAATTAAATCGCGTATATGTGAATCGGATTTGATTTTTTTAGAATAGTCATTGAAATCAAACCGAACCGCATGTGCTTTTTATTTTAAATCAGATAGATTTTTTATCTTAAAACCGATTTAAATCGCAACATGAACACCCTTAATTGTTACTTTGTACAAGAGTTTTTTTTACTTTAACTCATTAAATCATCTATTTGAAAAGTAGTTCAACTCTGTCTAAAAGAAAAAATTAGATCTTTCAATTTCTGATTTGAAATTAGTCAAACGTCCAACAATCAGTTTACTTGAGAATGAGTCTGATAACACTTGAACCATATGATAACTCGTGCACCTACTAGAGTCAAACGTCAAACATCATATCTTCAACAAAGGACTAATAATAACAAAACAAGAATGAATGTTAAAGTTTATAATGATTTGTTATTCTGATTATCTTTTTTATAAATAATCATAAATTTCGTTTATTATAAATACAACATTAGTTAAATGCTGAAAAAAAGACAGTGTAAAATTATAGTGTAAAGGAAAGAAAGTTTGGTTACTTGAAGATGACTAGAGACTATGAAGCCACCCTTTTTACCACCAGACATGTCAAACCGAAGCTTCTCTTCTGGCGGCAAATCAAAGAACCCTTTGGCAAAACGAGTCATCTCAGAAATAAGCTTTGTATCCACACCATGATCAACAACTTGAAAGATACCCCAGTTCTCACAAGCTTCTACAATCTTGTTGCATATCTCTGCTCTACGGCCACCTACGTCGTCGATTCCATCAAGAGAAATGATTGGAATCTCGTTGCTGAAGTTGTTGTAGGCAACTCTTGGACGCTCACTTTCATCTCGAACAAAACTGGATTCAAGGGTCTTTTCTTGAGCAAGATAGGTGAGAGTTTGAGCTGGTGCCATTGTTTGCTAGGAAGGTTTGATGTGTTTTGGCTAAGGCGGTGTTTGTGTGAGGTTTGGGAAGAGATAGTCAAATAAATAGAGTGATGACTTTGAGGGATGGATGGCAAGAGAATGGAAGATATAGAAGTTAGGTTATGATGAAAGTTTGTTGCACCTCCTTATTTATAAGATTATTGTTGGGTCATATTTTTTTTTTCCATGGGTCGTTTTTTTTTCATGGGTCTCAAAATAATTGTCTTATTTTATACAATTTTTAAAAATTATAAATGAAAGAAAATATGATGGTTATTTGTTAGATCGTGAGGGAAATATGGGGTGTCATCTTCATCCCAGGTGTAAATTCATCCATTTATAAGCGAATATATTTTATTAAGTGGAAGGAGATAATTTGTTGAATGAATCTACATTTGGGATGAAGATGAATAGAAGAGATATACACTTATAAATGAGATAATAAAAGAGATATATTAGTCGAATGAGATAATAAATAGTTAAAATATCATAGAAAAATAAATAACTCATAAAAACTAATAAAATTTATTAGGTTTGTGTAAACAACCCTAAAAACTAAAACAACACTAAAAGGAGATGTGTAGAATTTTTTGAGGTAACTCTCATATGGTTCTAATCCTCCTTGGTGTGTTTTAGCAAGGTGATTTCAATAACAGTATATCACCAACCGAGATGAAGATTACTTATGCGAGGTGATTAGAATTAAATATGAACTTAATCGATATTATAATGTATGTAGGGTCGATCTTAAGATTACTTGTTCTCTGGATAAATTAATAAAGTTTTGCCTTTTTAACTATTTGAATGTCTTTTTTGGATTTTTTTTTGTTACAAACGATTAATTTATAATCAAGGTTCTCTAAAAATATATTTTAAATCTAGTTAATCAAAACGAGTTAAAAAGAAATGTAAATTTTACTAATTACTAGTAAAAATTACTCTCTCCGGTCCCATTTATAAAAAAAAAATCGATTTTTTTGTCCTATTCATAAGAAAAAGTCACAACTTTTAAGGTATATTTTTTTGATTAAAAGACTTTTTTAACTCTTATTTAATGTTTGTCTTTTTAATATTTGATATTTCACAAATTTTTATGGGGATATATCTCTAAAAACATTTAAAAAGTTACAACGACTAATGAATGTCTTGGTTTTGATGATTTTTTTTTATTTTTCTTCCTACAAAGAGGAATGAAGGGGGTATAATTTTGATGCCCTGGAAAAAAGCGATGCTTTGGGCGACGACCCCTCTCGCTGATGCTAAAGATCCTCTCCATTTATTCAAATAAATGGAGTATGCAATTTAGAGAGATAGACACATAATAGGCAGTGGGTTCTACCATTAAGTGAGTCTCACCATCATTAATTACTTTTCTCTTACTTTTTTGTGTGTCTTTATCTCTCCAAATGGTTGAAATGAAGAGGAAGATAAATGGAGAGGATTTTAAGTCCCTATTTATATGTGTGTGTGTGTTAGATGGTGCATTTTAAGTCCTATTTATATATATGTGTGTGTGTTAGATGGTGCTTAATTCCTCGTAATTATCATAATTTTTAGTTTATGACTAGCCGTTTCAATGTACTATGTTGGACTTTTTTTTATTTTATAATTATGTATGTTAGTTTATAGAATTTTCATAAAATACTTGTTTAAGGATTTCAAATTACACTTCACAAAAATCAATTATTTAAAATTGGGGTTTGCTTACTTACACCAACAAAAAACATGAATGTCCAAGTTAGCAAAAGTGCACCTTTTTATTTGGACAATAATATCCTTCATTTTTATTATTTAAAACTAATAGCTTGAGGATTGCTTTAGTAATTTTCATTAAAATATATATATTTTTTGACAAATTTAAAATATATTTATTAACTTGCACCAATTTGCTAACTTAGATCCATTTTTATTTTATTACAAATAGCTTGAGGGTTACTTTAGTAATTTTCATTAATAACATATTTGTTAACTTGCACCAATTTGCTAACTTAGACCTACTTTTATTTTATAACAAATAGCTTAGGGATATTTACTAAACTATCTTTTACTTTAAATTGGTTTACACCAGTGGATATTGGTTTTTTTGTCCAAATGAAAATGTGCACTTTTGTTAACTTGAACTTTCATGTTTTTTGCTGGTCTAAGTTACAGTTTCATAAAATTTTGGCAAAATTACGTTAGGTCTTTTAAGTTAATTAGCTGTAACAAGTTAGTCCATTAAGTTTTTTTTTCGTACCAACATGGTCTTTTAAGTTATTTTACCGTAACAATTTAGAGAATTTTAGATCTTAAAAATGTATTGTAAGTTATTCCGGGCCTAAAATTTACAATTAAATAACTTTAAGGATCTAAGTGTTACAAACAATACTTAAAGACTAACTTATTACAATTAAATAATTTAAAAACCGTAAATGATACAAAACAAACTTAAATAACCAATTTATTATAATTATATGATTTAAAGAACTTCCGATGTAATTTAACCTAAATTTTTTACGTAGGCTACTAAAACCCATTCAAATTTACTTTTGGTTATAATTAAAGCTGAAAAAAATACCCTAAAAAAAAGCAGGAAAAAAAATACAACTTCTAAATATCATCATTGCAGTCCTCGTAAACTTAACTCAGTTCATAGGTTAAAAACCCTGACCGTCAAAAGAAAAATATCACCCTTGCGATGTTAAAACATTGAACGTGAGACACATGGGTGTACTCAAACACTTCCCTCTGCTTGGACTTCGGAGTGCTACCTAACCATACCATCTTACCGTCCCATTCTCGAAATTTTGGTACCTACCTACCATTCTTCTAGAAACCAACCCACACTAGAAGTGTTTACGAATAACAAGTGGTGTTTGGAGAGAAATAAAATACTCACTCTATCTCATTTTAAGTATCCTCCTTTTCAAAAAAAAAAAAAAAGTATCCTCCTTTTCAACTTACTCTTTCTCAAAATATTATGCTCTGGCTAACAAATGTTATAAATATACTCCCTTAGTCCTAAATTATACGCAAAAAAAGCCTATTTGTCTCAAATTATAAGCAAAAAAGACCAGCCTTTATCATATTTAATTATGTATTTTCAAAAAATTATCTTTTTCAAAAGAAAATTAAATGCAAAGTGTATTCAATTTGCTCTCTTTTTCATTTTCTCTATAATCAAACTACCAATGAAAATTGTTTTTACATCTTCCTATAAAACTTATTTCAAAGTTAACACAAAAAACCATGTTACAAACTACTATGTTTTAGTTTTCTTAATAAGTGTAATTTTTTTTCCCTTATAATATAGGACGGAGGGAGTATTGTATAAGAAACCTACAAAAATTCTTTAAAAAAAACCTACAAAAAGAAATTTTATATTGAAAATATAAATCAAAACATGTATGTAACAGTCGTAACTACATAATTTTTACGGTAAAAGTTATATATTTTTATGCTTAAACAATGACCTAAAGACATTTGTTACATTTTTCAAATACTATATTTTTCTATGATATAACTTATCCTAAAGTAACTGATTTTCTTTTTGAGAGGAATTAATGGTCTTTTTTATTTTCAATTTCTTCTTAATTAGTTGTAAGATAAATATGCACTCTTTTTTTCGGATTTAAACTCATGATATCCAACTTCCTATCTCTTAACTCAGACATCAATCCATTGATTATAATTTTTTTTTGGACAATAAAGCATTTCAATAAAGAAAACACATTTTATCATTAGTGCTCTATTATCACATAATTATTTGATCAAACACTATTAATTATTTTTTTAATAACTATATAAAACTCAAAGAGATATCTAATTTGAAAGAGAATAAGTACACTATTACATCAATAAATTTTTATTCAAAGTTTTATTTGACAATTTTTATATGCTTCTATAAATATTAATTTGCAGCATAATAATACGTTCTAATTATTTTTAGAGTTGTATATCAAATTTGATTTTTCGAGACAATATAAGTTTTCATTAGACAGTGTTGTACCTTCTTCCTCTCTCTTTTCTCATTCTCAAACCCTAGCCGTCACCCTTTTTTTATTCTTCTTTTTAGAGTGGTGATTTAGGGTCACTTTTGACCTAAAGTTACCATTTCAAATTGTTTTTTCTTCTATCCTAATTGAATAAATGATTTCACATATTTTCTGTTCTCTTTCGTTTGTTTTTGTGATTTCGTCGTCTCTGAACGACTCTGTTTGTTTTGATTTCCCGTCTTTGTGTGGTGTGTTTTTGATTTATCGTCTTAGTGCGGTGTTTATTTGATTCAAGTTGAAAGATTAGTTTTGAACAAGTGCAGGTCCGATCAATGACAATGACTTTGGCGTCATCAACGTTGCAGATCCGGAGACACAAGTATCCCAGAGACATAAATATAATCATATTTGTAGGCATATATACTTTGCTGTATTATGTTATTAACATGAATGTTGTGAGTTTGTTCACATATTCATCCTTCTTGTTTTTAGTAAATTTAGATTTGTATTGTATCACTCTATCAATTTGAATGAATGAATATCATTTATTTTTGTAAAAAAAGAGAAAATCAAATTTGATTTTTCATCATTCAAGAAAATTAATCGAGTATTAGTAATATATTTCCGCCTGACTCCTGTCAGGGACGACGTAGGCAGGTTGGAGAATGTAGGGCAAATACATGCCTGCGCTACCTTTTGAGGAAAGAGTTTATTTGTTGTTTGACATTTTGACCAAGCTCACGCCATCGCCAAAATGGAAATGTTTAGAAACCACAAATGATTTTGACGTAAATTTACATTCTCCCTTCACTCTCAAATATAAAAAAAAATTCACTTCAATAAATAATGTATGTGGTCGTTATTATATACCACATACATCATTTATTGAATGAACTTAAAAAATGTAAAGTTTCTTATATTTGAGACCAGAGGGAGTATGTTAGGAAAAAAAAATATTATTATCTCTGCCCTTGATAAATGAGCCTTTTGTAAAAAATTTTTTTTAAAATAACCGACTTATTTCACTTTTCATTGCAATATTAATTATTTTTTCTCAATTACTCCCTCCGGTCTCAAATATAAGAAAAGATTCATTTTTTAGGTTCATTGAGTAGTTAATGTATTTGGTCTACATTGTAAAACAAATACATTAATTATTCAATGAACCTAAAAAATGAATATTTTCTTATATGTGAGACCGGAGGGAGTATAATTTTAATTAATACTACTTTCATCACATCAAATTCAATATATTCTACTTTACATTTATGATAATCGTAAATGCATCAATACTTGAAAAAAATACTTAAAATCATTTGTTTCCTTTCTTTCACTAATACATTGTGCTGTCTATTTAAATAAGGAAAATGTTAAAAAAGTGTCCTTAGGACACTTGATAAGAGGTTTAAAAATAAAAATTTTGTCTTGAAATTTCTGCATTCAACAAATTAAAACATCAAAAAATAACTTTTTTTGCATAGAAGTTATCTATTGTTTCTATTTTTTGAATCTTTAAATAAGTGTGCTTAGGACACTTGTTAATAAAACCCTTTTAATAAATAAATAAAATACGTAAGATTCTATGAAAATCAAATAAAAATCTAATTTCTTTTTAGATCAAGAGTAGAACTAGGACAACAAAAATATGAAGACTTGTTTACCACAATGATACATTGTCATATATAATATTTATAGCTAAATTGTACTTTAATAAATCAGATGAAAGGAGTAATATAAAATAGAAATAAATACAAATTTACTTTAATTTTTTAAATAAATAATATTTATACAATTATTTTAAAACAACTATTGTGATTTGTGACAACCATCTTTATACTCATGTTTTGTTCTCATTTTTACTCTCTCTTCTTTCTCTCTACTGTTTTGATTTCAAAAAAATAAGGAAGAAAATATTATCTCAAAAGTTGTTAAAAAAAAATAATAGTATAAATGTCATTACTTATTTTTTTTATTCTAAAGTAACTAAATCTCACCCCATCTCATCCCTTCCCATACATGGGAAAGTGGGTTCACCAAGGACACCTGGCGGTTTGCACCTGCTGTAATTAAAAAAACGAAAAATTCATCTAATTATTATAATTTGCTATATGTTTTACTATCTCACCTCCTTGTATCACTAAGAAATGATCTACACCCCTGTTCTTTTTTACTCTTATGCCCTTCTTCCATAACACTGTCTACGTCGTTTGCCATCGCCATTGCTTCAAACACCAATTTCATCATTTTACTGTAAGCTCAACTTTAACCCATCTCTTTGTATAACACTAAAAAATCCCCAAAAGTTCCCTTATTGCAGTTTTGCTTCAAACCTAACACTTTTTTTTTTAGGCTTAAATATGGTAGTCGTCCCTGCAAATATGTCTCGTTTAAGTTTTGGTCTCTGTAAAAAAAAAAATTGATTTTGGTCCCTGCAAAATTTTTTGTTTTTTAAAATAGTCCCTCCAGGGATTGCAGAGACCTGTTTAAAAAACAAAATATTTTGCAGGGACCAAAAACTACAAAATGGGTCCAGTCATCATATGCCACGTATATAAGTCATCACAAAAATGGGGTCAGAGACTATTTTAAAAAATAAAAAATGTTGCAGGGACCAAAAACAAATTTTTTTTTACAAGGACCAAAACTTAAACGAGGCATATTTGCAGGGACGAGTGCAATATTTAAGCCTTTCTTTTAAGTACATTAGATTATCATCCGAATCTAGATCCGGTTTGTCATCGCCATTCATTTCGGATTTCAGTCGTGATTTTCGACACTGGTGTGAAGGTAAGCTGATACCTTCCTTTAATTTTACAAAATTTGTCGTTTAAGTACTAAACATTAACTTACAAATCTATAATTTAAGGTGATTGTTTTGCTGTGTTTCTGAGTTTTCATGATCAGAGACTGTTATGTTTTTAAGTAATTTGAATATCAGCAAAACATCTTAGTTGCTTGAATTTCTTACTAATCTAAAGGATGAAACTGTTGGAAATACTTCAGCTGAACAAAGAAGAGATATTCTGAGGCAGCCCATAAATGATTGTGACGGGATATGGAAGTCTGAAGTAAATGCAAAGCTTGATAGCATGAGATCACAACTTAGGACTTTTCAATCAATTGTAATTGGAGTTTTGTTTATGCAGATGTTAATTATGGTTTGGAATAAGAAA
>Ga0315914_1000706_pt1 | contig 44968 bp, 17 predicted proteins | sample MpolenodulesMG_FD_203920 | JGI IMG/M metagenome (GOLD analysis project Ga0315914, IMG submission 203920) | Medicago polymorpha root nodule microbial communities from Los Angeles, California, United States - elongated nodules | ecosystem: Host-associated > Plants > Roots > Nodule | place: USA... | reverse complement strand
GAGAGAGAGAGAGGAGGAAAAAAAAGAGTGAGAGGGAGGGTAAGAGATAGAGAGAGAGGGGGGAGGGGAAGAGATGTAGAGAGAGAGGATGGAAGAGAGAAGAAGAGAGGAGAGATGAGGGAGGGGAAAGAGATAGTAAAATCTTGAAAGAAAAAACGATCCTAAGAAATCCCATGTTTTCATGAAAGACTTTTTCATGTTAAAATTTCACTAGAAAATCCATCAAAATCCAATTTATTAAACAATCCTTCGAAATTTAAATGATTTTGAATACCACAAGACTTTTTTTAAGTAATGAGGAGTCTTGATTGAATACAACGAGACTTTTTTTAAATGACAAACAGTCTTGATTGAATACCACAAGACTTTTTTTTAGTTACAAAGAGTCTTGATTGAATACCACAACACTTTTTCGTAATAAAAAAGTCTTTTAAAATCTCTTAAAATCCTAATCCAATACACCCCCTAAGTCTCCAAAAATGGTAATAAAAATTGAACGTAACATATGTCGATTTCAACCACCAAAAAGTCTGGATCTTATTCTTTTCATATAAACTTTGCAATTGATTCTCCTTGTTTTGAAAATAAACGCTTGGATCTTTCTTTTCAAATCACCCACACCATAGAGAGTCAAATAACCTTCAAAGCAAATTTATCCCATCCGTTCTTAAACTCTTGAAATTGTCACAGTCTTACACTGCTTGCTTTACCTCTTCCAATGAAAAAAGTTTAATTAAATCTCCTCTATCCACCAAACTGATCGATTTAAAATTAAGATTATTATGTCTGATTGTGGCACGCGTGATTTGGTGAAAGCTCTGCAACCCTTAGAAGGTGGGTAGACTTCTTATGCTATGTTGCCGCGTTCGGATTGCTTTAGTTGTAAGGGTTAGAGTACCATTTGTATTCTCATTAATAAAATTTTAGTTTATAAAAAAAAAATCTTTTTATAAACAACATCTTATTAAAGAGAGTACAAGGGATACTCCAGCTCATTGTATCTAAAATAATTACACAATTTGCAAGCAAAAAATGGGATTATTCTAACAATTTACTAAGACGAAAATCTAATTTCCTCTTTCCTTACTAATGAATCAAATACAAGATAGTTGTTTGATTTTGTCTACGGACGATAGGATGTTTAAAACTGACCTATGAGAAAAACAAATGCACTTGAAAACACATTACCGCTAACTCATTGTTTAATTTGATTTTACTATTGATCTCCAAACAAATGCACCAAAATGTTGTGAGCCAAACTAAGTGGGATGCCTTCTTTGTTGGAGAGTGTACAAGATCATGGGAGTAACAACGGGTCAATGCTCGAAGACTACAAAAAAGGGAGACGACACATCTCCCCCTAAATCCTTAAGACAATAGGTATATGAATCACCTCTCTTACATATCCAACCTTTCATCCATTGAGAAGAGATGTGAGACTTAACCACTAACATTTGAAATCCAACAATCTTCCCCTCAAGTGTGAGTTTCCACTTCTATAATCTTCATCCATTGGGATTGACAGATCCAGCTCAACGACGGATCCAACATTCTAAGTCTTCATACAAGATACACTACTTAGAAATACTTTAAGTTTGTATATGACATTCTTTTTTCTTATAATCTTGTCTTAGAATGTTGTGAGATGCAATCAAAATTAATGAAGAATGTTAGTGTTGGTTGAAAATATACATATTAAAAATGTCTCATATTGTTTAGAATTAAAAAGAAAGTGTGAGACCAAAGCTATATATAGGTGGGACTTCTAACTCACATTTACTACACAAGAGACCTTGATGAGTCAATAATTAGTGTTTTAAATATATTATTTGAGTCTATTTTATTTAGATTTTATTTGTTTTTATTTCCTTTCTAGAACTATTTTACTTCAATTGCAGGTTATTTAATTTCAGGAACAAATATTCTAAAGATTGAGTCTTGGAGCAAAAGAAAAGGATTTGGAGCTGATTCGGACTAAAAATACGAAGATTCAGTACAAAAATATGACATCCCCCAAGTCAGAAGCTTGGCACGGCCCGTGCCACCAGCCACACGGCCGTGCCAGCTCCCAGGATGCCTTTTGTTGCTTTCTGCTTCATGGACAAGCTACCTATTAGTTTATTTCTTACCTAAAAGTCCGTGGTTTCTTGTGGAACATTCTAGTTATATATTTCTTAGGGCTTAAGTCATTGTAAACTATAAATAGAGTAGCTAGTTATCACAACAATTCATCTTTTGTTCTTGGAAATAATAAGTGACAATTGTTTCTTTGAATAAAAGTTCATCTTTATTTTCTTGTTATTTATTTCATGTTCTTCTTCTTCTTCTTCTTCTCTACGTCTACAATGAACGTGAGTGAGTAGACTCATCTTGTCTTGAGATTGTTGGATGAGTCTAATGACTTAATCCTATTCAAACTAAGCCTCGAACCCTAATTTTATGTAAATCTACTTTCTAATCTAATTTCACCGTTTTTATAATGAATTAACAAGTATCAAACTCATAAAGCAACAACGGAGGGTTGGTACTTGTTAATTCATCATCACAAATATTAAAGCGAAGCATCGAAAGAAGAAGTTTTGATATTGGAACAAGTGAAATTAGACAAGGATTGCGAAACATGAGAATAGTTTAGCAAACCTTGAGATAAATAAAGTTTCGTTCTTCAAGGATTCCAATAGCAATCAACCATGAGAATAGGCGTGGTTGTTAGAGGAACACACTCACTGAAACCGAAAGGAGATGTAGGCTTAAGAGAAACTTGTCTTTAGAAAGTGGGTCCAACATAAAGTTCTAGGTTTATGGTTGGTTTGTGAAAGGTTTGTCACAAAGATGAACCAATAATCCCAATGCGCTTTTTATTATTATTTTAAACCATTAAAAATCCAAACTTTTTAATATCAAACTCTCATCTAATCATTATTTAAAGTTAATTAAATTCGTAACTCCCTGTCGGAACGATACTCTTTTTACTACTTCGGTAAACCGTGCACTTGCGAATTTACTACATCAAGTATATATGTCCTTTTTTTTCCTTTATGATTTAAAATGTGTAACAAATTAAATGAGTATATCTATTCATTCTCCCAATTATACTCTTAAACAACTTTTTCAATAATAAATATTGTTGTTGGTGGCATTAAAAAATAAGAATTTAGATTTTATTTTTTTTTGGTTATATTGTTGGTGTTGTTTGGGTTGTTATAACTTGAAAGAAACAAACATTTTTTTTTGAAGAAGCTAAATTAACTCACCTAAATTGACACCAGAGAAAATCGAATCTAAGACCTTAAGGAGGAGCAAACTCCCATGTCTCAAGCCAATACCACTATGTCAACTCTAGTGGGTTGAAAACAACAAACATTTATATTTAAAGTTTTAATCAAAATCAAAATTTCATAAAAAGAACACCATTCATAATTTGTAAACATTAGCGCAATAAAAAGAGTGGAAAGACGGGTACGTGAGCGTTCGTCTTTTCGCTAATATCTATATATATAAATCCTACTAAGTGTCCTAACCCTATTCCCTAACTCTAATACTCAATTTGTCTATTTCTATTTCTATATATATAATAAATCCTACTAAGTCTTCAAACCCTATTCCCTAACCCTAATGCTCAATTTGTCTATTTTACCTCTATTTTTACAACCTAATTCCAAATGTATCCCTAAACCCTACTTTTTCCCTCCTTTTATGAAAAAAATCATGTTTGGGATCGAACCACGTACCACATGCTTTCAATTCACATCTCTTACCACCAAGGCACTGATGTTTTTTATGACATATGATTGCTTCAATGTTATGTATTCAACACAAATCTTGGGTCCTATTTCTTTCAATCTCAAATTCCCTAAATCATTTCTCACCATCATGCAATTGAACCTTATAACCATAACCCCACCCTTTTTAGAAGACCTAATTAATTTTTATCAAAAAAAATATATGCAAGGAATTGAATCAGGTAGCACATGAAAAGTTCATTTTTTTTAAAAGTCACTAACACCATTGTAATTCCTTTTTTTTTTTTATAGCAGTTCATTTTCATTATTATTTTTTCTTTCAATTACCAAATAATAAGTTCCTTTTCATTATTATTTTTTTCTTTCAAATAACACATAGCAGTTTCTTTTCCTACTAAGTCTCCAAACCCTGTTCCCTAACCTTAATACTCAATTTGTCTATTTTACCCTTATTTTTACAACCTAATTCAAATTTTGTCCTCTCACTCACAATAAAATCATATTGAGCTCATCATGTCCATAAGGTAAAGAATGAAAACAAATGTTTCAATAATGGAGAGACAATAACATCGAATTGATTAAATGGATATATTCATTTGCTTAAGAATGAAATATTAGTATTAAAAACAAAACATTCTACTTCAATTTGCAGTTTCAGTTAGCAATACACTCACAACTTTAATTATTTTTACTTATATAGCTATTGGATATTTCCATATCAAGTAGGGAAGGTTACACTTATATTTGAGTATACCATTTTTAATGTTGATTTTATGTGGGCTGCTACGATAAAATTAATCAAGGAAAAAATATCTATAAAAGTCCGGGATGTTATGCCTCCTTGAAAAAAATAAAGATTGTGATGTCAAAGCACATACCTTCGATGTACAATGACGCTATCTTATTAATCTTCAGTATTTCTTATTCTTAAATATCTATAAACTCAAAAAAAAATGGAAAAGATGCATTTAAGGGTGGGGATTAAAACTGGAGAGAGTCCAGTGAAAACCTCACTTGAGGGGATCCATTCCCTGGTTTGTGATTGTGGATGTGGGTTGTTGTGCTGCAATCTTCACGAAGCAGGCAAGGAAAAGGAAGGAGGAGGAAATGGAATCTAAGCGTTGATAGACTGTGATAAGATTTATGCTCTTTTTTATCCAATGGTAAAAAATTAACTTGACTAGTGATGAAGTTCATCACTTCCACGTACTAAGGGTGTGTTTGGATCACAAAGAAAGCGAGAGGAAAGATTGTAAGAGAAAAGATTGTTAAAGGAAAGAAAGTATGAGGAAAGTGAATGGAAAGTGGGATGATTGTTTGAGTGTTTGATATGAGTGAAAGTGAAAAGAAAGAAAGATGTATATTTTTTAAAGTGACAAAACTAACCCTATCCAAAGATAAAATACTACATTAGAATAAAAATATGAAATATGCTCTCATCCGTAGAAATAAAGAACTAACTTCCTCAAAAAAAAAAACAAACTAACGTTTGTGATGGCGGCATGGCACATTGGTAATTTGGTAAAACTTACTAATTATTGTGCTTGCCTTGCTAGGAATATAGTTTAAAAAAAAACATTGATTTTGTGGGTATTTTTGTCTTTTCCTCATATAACATGTTCCATCCTCGCTTTCCTTGCATCATCAGTGCGCGGAAAGCATTTTCATGTGGGTCCCATCTGCAACTTTCTTTCCTTGCCTTCTTCTTGTTGTTCCAAACGAGAGAAAGTTGACCTTTCCATCATCTTTCCCTCCCATCACAATCTTTCCTTCTTCTTTCTTTGGAAACAAACACATCCTAAATGTTGGATCCGGTCTCTAAAGTGAGTAATTTATTTTAAAGTGTAGAGTAAAGCAATATAAATTGTAATTGTAGGTACCTCGTGGTAACAAATAGGCATGGCAGACAAACTTATACATGTGGTTACACATCTGAACCAACTTGATTTGACGGGTTTTTTCCGTTTTGATTGGGTGCGAGTATGATTTGGGTTCTTCCCGATTTCAAAATGCGTGTATGGGATAATAGGTAATCACTCCAAACTCATGTAGAAAATTACTTTACTACTCATTGATATTTGTCATGTTATAAAATTTGTAATTGTTATTTAAATGAGTAACCAAATCATTCGGTTAACACCTAAGGACACTTAGATGAGATGACACAGGTCTCTTCTGGTTTAACCAATATTGCAAGGATGGGGTGGAGATACCCAAACTCGTTTGGGATGGGGATGAAAATCAATTTTTCATCTCGTTGAGTATATGTATGGCAACTGATAAGTATATGAGAGTTGAGAAAGGTAAATCCCGTCTCCACCTCGCCCCATTGTCATTCCTAATACCAAATCATGAGTTTGTTACAATAATAACTCTTATTTTCTCACTACATACTTTTATAACTTTAGAGTACCTTTGTCATTAAGGGTGCGTTTGTTTCAACTTAAAAAAAAAATAGATTTTATGTTAAAAGAATCTAGATTTTTTTTTTTAGAGATTTTAAAAAAAAATCTGAAGTTATTTTTGTTTGCCTACTACCCATAAAAATCCATTTAAAAAAAAATGAGTTTTAACTTGTACATGTGTTACCTCCTTGTTGTTGAAAAAAATAGATTTTGAGAAAAGCTAATCCTAATAGCTTTTCATTTTAGGATCAAAATAGATTTTTTTTTTATAAAATGATTTTTCTAAAAATCCAAAACAAACACTAAATAGATTTTTTTTATAAAACAATTTTTCTAAAAATCCAAAATAAACACTTAAAAATGAAAAAAGTGATATTTTTAAAGAAAAAAATATACTTTTTTTGAAAAAAAAAATCTTAAACAAACTGGCCCTAAATATGTAAGCTTGCTAGATTATCCTATTTATAGACTTGAAATATAAAATGAAAAGGCAAATAATGACAAGATATTAAGAAATTTGAAACATACCTCTAGAAGTTTTTGAAATTCCTGAAGCCAATCATTCACAGCATTTGTCCTTTTCATCACTCCTGTGCTCTCTGCTCTATCAATTTCTGTCTGCACATCCTTTTCCTTGTTTTGAAGATCACCCCATTTTTTGTTTAGTGATTCTAGATTCTCCTGCAGCTTATAAACAGAGGCAGCTTGTTCATTTATGCAACTGAACAAACCTTTTGCAAAATCCCAAATTACTCCCAACGCTGCTTCCATGATTCTCAAAATATTAATGAAGGCTTGCAAGAAAAAATAATATCTCACGGTTAGACTTTACATTTTATTTATAGTTTTTTTTAATTACCTTTAAAGAAAGAAATGGGGAGTAAGTTAGGTGTCACCATTAATTAAATAGTTTTGGAGAGAAAGAGAGAGTACCAATGAGATTGGTGAGCAAGATTGCGTCAACTTCTTCTTCCTATTTCCACAGCAATTTTCTCTATCGATTGTTTTCTACGCTCTCTGCTGTGTTCATCAAGAAGCAAAGCAGGTAGGTGTATATAAAGAGAGAAAATAAGACCAGTTGATGATAAATGGGCACCATGGAGGCTACCTTTCTGTCAATTTCTTCTTCCTTTTTCGTGTTTAATGATTACTCGAATAAGAAAAAAATCTTCCCCAATTTAAGCTACTGGGACTTTACCCATGTGTGATGAGTTGGATTCTTGGAAGGTTATAATTGTTAGGTGTATTATTATTGTTTGAAAGAGTAATATGGACAGACAAGGATGAAAAGGGAAATTGAGTACATTTCATATAAATGGGAATTGGAAGAGTTAGTTCACCACAAGAATTCCATGATTAGCGTTAGGTGGCCATTTGATAGAGCTATGTACATAGAATAAATAAGAGTGATTACAAACAATGAAAAGAACACAATATATGTAGGAATCAAAATGTTTCACGCTAATAACCTGTTTGCATTAGCGGTGCGTTTGTCCTCTGGGCGTTGAAAAGAAGCGTTGCCGCAAAAGCTTACTTTTTGAGCTTCTTTAAATCACGGCGAAAAAGGCTATAACGTGCATTTGTTAGGGGAAACACACAACCAAACAGGCTATAAGACTTTGTTTGAGAGTTTGAAGGGATTGAAGAGAAGGGTTTTGAAAAGAAAGAAAAAAAAGAGCAAGTGAAAAAAAATAAAAAATATTGGAAAGAGCGGGCTTTGAGAGTTAATTTTTTATTATAATATAAAATCCACTTTATTTGGGGAAACTAAAAAATTGTATTCAATAAGAATTTTGAGGAGTTTCGGAGGGTTTATATGATTTTTTTTAAAATTCAATCTATGATGTTATAATATATTTTTAAAATTAAAAATATATTAATAATAAGCATTAGTTTATCATTATTTAAAAAATTGATCTTTTAAAAAATGTGAAAGATTTCTCTATTTCTCTATATATTTCTCACTCCTCAAAACCCTATCTTCCCCTCCCTTCCAAACTCTCAAACAAAGCCTAAAAGTTAAAGTGAGAGGGAGGGAGAGAGAGATTACAAACAATGAAAAGAACACAAATTTTGTATGTTGAATGAAAATTTTATTTTTTTTAAAAGCAAATGAAGCTTTTATTAAAACAAGGAAAATACTAACGAGAGTCACATGAGCACTAATTAAAGACACAAATAAGGTAAAACTTTCTTAAAATATGTGTAGTCAAACTTTTAAAAGTATATAAAAAGTGTTCTTTTTAATGTAAATTTTTTCCTTTTTTGTTTACAATTACTGCTTTTAATTAGTGCTTCAGAAACATTAGTTAGCATGACCTTTTAAGAAAAAAAGTAACCCACGACATAAGCTATGCCGAGCAGAAGCTATAACATAGAAAAAACCTCGTCCAGAATTCTAGTATTGAATGAATAATAGCTACCAGGTCTCCAAAGTATCACAAGAATTATCTAAAGCTAGTCATGGAAACCGACAAGTAACAGGCAAGAGAGAAAAAAATGTGTTTTAGGATCTCGCTTCAAGCCACTAGCGATCCAATGGACAACAATAAAAAATGCAAGCAAAGACACCTTCTAAAGGTCCAGAGACACACGGACTAAGATTTTGAGATACGGCCAAGAACGCACAAAGATCACGTAGTAAACATATCCTCACAGACTTGCTGCCCATGACTTACTCCTGACCGCAGGAAAATGCAAAGAATGTCCTCCACCTTAATTTTGAAACCACCGCAGCTTTGACTGCCAATTTGTGGAACATAATTACCTTACTTCAGCAAAAATGTCTCACACTAAGCTACATCCTTGCTCTGAATCTTCAAATTAGAAAATTAAAGGCAAATGATTGAGGATTTGAAACCATGAGAATGAAAAATCAATGACCCGATTTCATCTTTCCTTACTTCTAAGTTGTACTGTGTACAAAGGATAAATCAATGTCAATATATTCCTCAATATTTGTTACCAAACTTACAATTAAATTCATATCTTTTTTTTTTTTAGAACGTCGACCATCTGCATACAAATAGAGCCATAGCAAAACAGATTGCCGTCAAATCATTTGAGAAATTGACTGAACTATTTATTTCTCACATAAATCCATCAAAATATGTTACGCAAGCAAAAAAAAGCCTGAAAACATAAAGACATTTATCTACATAGAGGATGATCACCACACACACAGTTTTCACTTTTCACTATAGTACACACTTGCCATTCGCCCGAAATTTTTCCAAGAAAAAGACGCTGTGATTTTAAAACTCTTCTCCGAAGATTAACACACATTAATTTATCCAGATCAACAGCCTATACAGAATCTACAACCACGTCGCCCTGCTGCTTAGCAAGGTATCTTTCCCTCCTCTCTTTCTGAAAAACATAATCAGAAATTATATTTTCGATGGAGCATTTGCCAAAAGTAAGTATTGCAAAGAAAACATTTACCAAAATTCAAGTAACATACGCACCCATTCGTCAATGACAAGCCCTTCCCCAATAATTTTAGGCCCTGCATCTTCTGCAGGTTTCTTCCGTGCTTCAAGGGCAGCATCGGCATCAGCCAGCTGTCTCTTCAATTTTTCCAAAATCTTAATGAAGAAAAATAGAACCCCATAAGTAATATGCAATCAATCAATCAATCAATGTATTATAGACAAAAGTAAAAATAGCTGACACTGAATGTAATGTCTCAACCTGTAATGTCTCAACCACAGTAACGTAACAGATAATTAAACGAACTAGAGCAGAAAGAACAAAGGAATCATGTAATAATCACAAAAATTGGCTCAAATACAGAAGTATACTGAAAATTTCTGTACTCACAGGACTTGGACGCTCTGGATCTAGAAAAACAACTCGTAAAATCTGCTCAACTGCTACCTGGTCTTTCTGCTCATCAAACTGTTTCCAGGTAGAAAAAAATGATTGCCTCAGAAAACAAATCTAAATAAGATCTCAAAGTGAAGAAGATATTATCACATCAAGAAGTGAATTCAAGGCAGTTGTGTGGCTGAATTAAAAAGTAAAAACCAAGAATATACAACAGAAAAACATAAAATTTTCATTGTGGGCGCATTTTCATTATAAGGATATATATAGTTTTCAAAGGTTAGAAAGATGAAACCTATATGCATGGAGTAATTCATCAAAACCAAATAATATAACTTATAAGTGTAAATTACACTCACCTCCCCCTGAGTTTTGTTTGAACGTCACTAACACCCCCTCTATTTTCACATAAACACTTACCTCCCCTGCCTACTAACTCTATTGCTGCCGTTATAAACCATTGAATTCTGTTAGCAAAACAAACTTCTTGCTATCGTGATACAAGATGACTGGCAAATTAGTCAAATATAATAATGTCTGGCCATACTATTGTGAGATCCTTTTCATCTACAAGACCAAAAACCCAACTCTCATCTACAAGACCACACGCATACCCCATATTGAATCAAAATCCCTAGAAAAAAAATAAAAAATTAAAAGGGGAAAAGTGGGAACACTTGTAGTTCTGCAAACTTGTGACCCAGCCATCGTGTGTTGCTTCTTCTCATGTGTACAATCTCCTTTGTTCCTATTTTCTCCTATCAAACATTTAACCTTTAATTTCGACACAGCTTCGAGAGATATTTCTTCTAGCGCAACTGCATCTGAGATCACGCGAGAAGTCTACTAACCCGCAAATCCACTGCAAAGCGATGGTTTAGGTTTTTCTGTTTTTGGTTGTGTTAGTGTTTATTTAACACCTCTGTCAATGAGGTTAACTCTTGAGGGATGTGTTTGTCATTCGTTAAACAATTAAGGGAGATGATTGCTTAGTTTGAAACTAGAAGGGGCGTCAGTGTCATTTCAACAAACCTTAGGACGGTCAATGTAATTCTCCCATTATATAAACATCCTTTTCGGTCAATTATAACAAAGAACAAAGCAGTAGAATTAACAGCGACTGTGTGTGTGGGTGTGTGTGTGTGTGTGTGTGAGAGAGAGAGAGAGAGAGAGTTAACACAAGAATATATGCAGTCACATGATTGCTGGATGTTTGGGTCGAAAGGGTAATGGGGTATTTAGAAGATAATGCAGGCGAGACAACATCTCTTTTTTTGACAAAAGTAAAAGTTCATAGCAAAATAAAATTAACTAACCAGCTCGGGGACGTAATCAATTGAACCTTTGACCTTCAAACTCATGATTTTAAATTTGAGTCCACTCTTTTCGGGCTTTTCATTATTTTCTGGTTGCTCTACAAACTTGAACACTGGTAAACAGAATACAAATTAGAAAGAATAACTAAACCTTGTATTTATTATACTAGCTTTGGTAGCACCCAGAAAGGAACATGTAGAGAAATCGAATATTGCCTACCAGTTGCTATGATACTCTCGCCAGGTGCAAGGATAGCCCCAGGAGGACGCATGAAACAACTTTTTGGTGCCGTTGTTTGAAACTATGATAAACAAAGAAACATCTCAAAACAGATAGTTTAATTCCAACACTTATTTAGAATATAAGACTTGTCAATTTATACAAATAATAAATGAATAATTTCCTGCAAAACAGTGACATAGTAAAAGTAAGAATAGACAGGTGAGTTGGAGACTCGATCAAAATACCTCAACAAAAATTGCATATGAGAAAAGAAACCTATAAAGTAGGGGAATAAATGAACAAGTGAACATGTTTCACTATATTTTGAATGTTACATGATAATAAATAGGGGGTAAATAAACAGGTGAACATGTTTACCATACCTTGAAAGCTACATTAGATTTACTGGTGTTTTTAATCCTGATGGCACTCCTAACCTGTTTTCCTGGCTCATCTACACAAGACAGCGAGGAAAGAAGGAACAAAATTGAGTACAAGAAGGATGCATATAATGACCAATCATGAGGAGAAGTACTCAAATAAGAAATCGATAAAACAAAAATGAGCACATGTCCATGAATCTGAATATGTATTTATAGACCTAAAAGTACATACAACATAAGGAGCATGATCGCAAAGCGGCTTTTTATATCTTATTTTCTGTGTCACCCATTTGTTTGACCTACTTTCAAAATTTACAGTTTCTCTGCAGCCATTAAAACTTGAAATCTGCTTAACTTATGATTGGTATCTTAGTTATGCACATCTATCTTATAATTAATTAAAAAGACAACAAAGACAACTGTTTAATAATTAAAAAGCAATCCCTAGTAACTTCCATTGCTTACAAGGTAATGCATTATTGTTGCCATTCAATTTTAACTCCTTAATAGAAGAAAGCAGGATGTACACCTTTCTAGTATCTAGCGTATTGTACTCTAATAAGCCTCTCAACCTCCACAACATATGCACACAATGGGAAATGAGATGCTGACAATAAATGACCATAAATTGTGTGTACAATAGTACATAAAAAGGCAACGATGTCTCAGCAAGGGTCTGGGCTTTTTCTGTTCTGTGAACGTGATGATCTTTTGAGGAGCCTTGCTCCCTAATTTATATTAGCTGTGACCTAGGAGGAAGCGGAACGACTTCGAAGCCGTCACTCAACGTGAGTTGCCAGCTCACCCCTTCTTCTCGCCAACCTCCCCTCAATCAGCAGGCACGTGACTAAAAAGGGGAGGGACTTCGTTGCATCATGATGTGGGAGCCCTATTCCTCGGATAAGGGAGTCAAGGATCCGCTCAACCAAGCTACGTGGTTGTGGACCCCACCCCCACCCCCCCCTCTGAGGTATTTTGTATGACATCTTGGCCTCGCCTACGTGGCGAGTCCGTCTGCTCTTCTCAGGTAATCGTGTATGTTCTTAGTTGTCGTAACTATTATAACGGTACACAGTACCTCAAGCACGAGGCCATAAGGGCAAAGTGTTTGAGTAAGGTTCCTTAACACTGACATTAACTGTTGTCTTCTCTGTTTGACGGTAAAAATTGAAATAAACCCAAAGAGAAAAGATTGTTTCTATTATTTTTTGGTTACCCAAGGTATCCTCCGGCAAAAAGCAAGAGATTAATCCTCGAGGTATGGAGATCCACTTAAGGGGATGACCTCTCCCAACAAATGCTCTTTCATACGCAACAGTCAGGGATCGAACCCATGACCACATGCTTAAGAGACTCGGATATCAGTTAATTGTGTCACACTATGTTGGTAAAAAGAACGTTTTTTTACATCATATAGTACATTCATCACTTGGATGAACAAAACTTACCCCAAAACTAAAATCATATATGGACCACCATTCTCTAACTGCAGCTCCTATGTTCAGCTTAAAATTTGCCAATAGAAAGATTAAAATCTAATGTGTAAGGACAAAAAAAGCCCTTGATTGATAATGTATGGAAATTGAGGGAGTTTGAATTTTGTGAACACTTTCAATTTTTCCATTTTGGGAAATACTTTGTGAAGTAGTTTAGTGGCTATAAATTCATTTTTTTTAAAGTGAATAAGTGGAGTATCGTTCGAAACTTGGCTCATGCATATATTATGCAATGTCCCTAGAAACTGAGTTAAGCTCACGTCAACAAAATACTATGCTATTTGCAACATAAACAAGTCAACCATAATTAAAGTAAAATAAACATCATTTAATAAAGAAATAGATCATGATAAAATCAATAACAATTAATAAAAAATGAGCAGCATACATACAAGGGAAGTAAAGTTTGTTAGAAGGATCAAGCTTGAGACGACGTCGTGTTGGGAGAAGCGATCTAGCAACTGATGAAACTGAATTTGAAGTGTGAGAAGTTGAACCTTCAAGAGGAGTGTTACTGTTAGGGTTATGATGATGATGTTGATGAAGGTTGTTATTAACAGAAGACGACGTCGTGTTGGTGGAAGAAGTGTTAGAATTGCGAAAAGGAAGTTTGAAGAAATTCCAAACCTTAGGTTCGGAGTGAGGTTTGGGTTCAGCAACGGCCATGGTGTCTCTCTGTTTTGAGAGAATGATGAAGGAAGGGAAACGAGGGCCTTGACTTTCACGTTTTACAATTTCAACTTTTCAAAGTAAGAGAGAGTTAGATAAACGACGACGTTTACTTTCTCTCTCTTTTTTTTTTTTTTTTTAATTTTTAAAAATAAATAAATAATGAGTTGTTGAATGGGAAATGAGAATTTTGGGGATACGACGTGGCAGTGATGTTCGTGGAAAATATGGTGGGGTCTCTTGCAATTTCAAGTAACCATGTTTATGTTTAGAACACGTTAATGGGGTTGACTTTTTCAAAAAGTGTGAACCTTCTTTCAGCCTACACGACAAAAAGGTGAGGTTAAGCAACAGAGGGTGATGATAATAGAAAAATAACCACCACTTTAGGTGACATACACTCTTTGACACAAACACACAATTGTGACACGTGGTAAAAACATTAAAAGAAGAGATGGGGGGTGATGATATGATGTGAAATTACTAAAATACCCTTAACACATGGGTTGTTTATGAGAGGTATATAAAAAAGGATGTCTACCTATCTTTTTCCAAAAATAATAGGGTCGTTACGGCTATAAAATTGGTTTTTGTTTAAGCAAACATCAAATTTAAACTTAGAAAATAATGGGTGGACGCTAAATGGTGTATACATTTTGAGAGAAAAATAGATATTCTCACCGTCCAAGTAAATTAGAGAGATAAATAGTTTTGAGTGTCTTGTCAAATATTGGTACATTATTTTTTTATCATAAATGTAAAGAAGAATATATTAAATTAGGAGTGATGAAATTAGTATTAATTAGAGTTATAATTATAAGAAAAAAGTAATTATTGTTGTATTGAAAAATGAAATTGGTCAATTTTTCGGGACAATATTTTTTTTGCAAATGACTCGGTTATTATGGGACAAAGGAAGTACTTTCTTTGTACATCATCTAATCACTATTATAACCAAAAATTAACATTTTAGATTTATTCATTAAATAATATATATGGTTTATAATACATACTACATCCAACATTAATTGAATTAACGTAAAATACTGATTTTTGTTTATAATAGTTATTGAATGGTGTATTTCAATATAAAGACGGCATTTTAGGGAAGAAGAAAAAAATTAGTTAAATTATAAGTCATGATATAAATACAAAATGAATTATGTTTTTCCTAATATACTCCTCAATATCCTCTTTTTTATGTACTACGGCCAAAAATAATATTTTTTTTTCCCTTGCAAACTCTATCCCACTACCAACTACAATATTAATTTTTCATGCACTTTGTAATTATTGTAAAGTCCATTTTTAGAAACAGAGAGAGAGAAATTCATCGGAGTATGATGTTAGGGAGAGGAAAAAATTCATTGGTTTAGTGAAAAATTAAATGGTTGGTAGTGTATGTTTTGGTGTTTAGTGCAATTTTAATTAGTAAATTTGTTAGGAAGGGTTGTTCAAAAAAATTTGTTAGAAAGGGTAATATAGAAATATTGTGTAAATGTTTAACAAAATCTATGAGATTTCTTAATATGCGTAAAAATGATAAAGTGATTTATAATAAAAGAGTAGTGATATATGTACAACTCTTTGGTACAACTTCTATGACAACTTTGATTTTCTCTCATTTGATTGGTCAAAAATAATAGAGAGAAAAAGGAAGAGAGAGAATAAGAATATAATGTGAGTATGAGAGAAAAAGTTGTCAAAAAGTTGTTAGAAAATGGTTGTACAAATATCATTTCTCATAATAAAATATGGAGGGAGTGATAAAGGTGATGGGGTAGAAGTTATAGATTAACGATGTGATAATAATATAAAGATGAAATAAAATGAGATGTTAAATATTTTCTCCATTGTAAAATGAATGGCGTTTAAGGTTTTTATACACATATTAAAAAATGCATTGATTAAAAGAAAGAAAAATGTTATTTTACCAAATTATCTTAATCAACTATTGGTTTGTTTTTCATTAAAGAAAAAAATAATATTTTAGAAGTAGTATATCTAGTATTAATTGAAGGGTATAATTGAAAAGAAATAGTTATTATTGCATTGGAAACTCAAAGTGACATTTATTTTGAAACAATTTTTTTTGGTTAAAACGACGCTCATTTTAAATCGGATGAAATAGATGTTAAAAAATATTACATGTACAAATTTTATTGTTGCCTAAACTTTGAGGTCTCTTCCAACCGTTGTTGTTCAGTCTACCCAAAAAACAAATGCATATGTTGTTTAGCTTATGCACAATGAAAGATGATGACTAACTGCAAAAATATGCACTAGTATAAAACAATGTAACATGGATTTAAATATGCAGTTACACATGTTAATTGATTTCAGCTATCAAGTTGAGATCGAAGATCATGCACAATTTTTACGATTAATTGATATTGAACTACCAGTATTCATAATTGTTAGAAAATATTAACAAGTGTTCTAAGAACACTTGATAAAAAGTTTAAAATAGAAACTTTATTTTAAAATTTGTGTATCCAACACATTGAAACATCAAAAAATAACATTTCCTACATAAAAGTTAACAACTATTTTCATTTTTTAAATCCTTAACTAATTGTTTTATACAATCAGTGTGTGGGAATCTCCGGTGAAAATAAATAGCGTGTGGAATCTGAAAACCATGGAACTTTGGATCCTTGAAAACAGAAGGAAAAAAAAAAGAAACAATTGCATCAACTAGTTAACTAGCTATCAAGGGACATATCGAAAGAACAAGAATACTAGCCTTCAAGGGGTATGATATGGAAGAAAGAAAAAAAAGAAAAAAGGATGTGATAGATGCAACAAGAGGGCTACCGAAAGGGTAGGCAACTAAAGGAAAATCGTTGTTCAGACTTTAAAAACGTCATATTGACACATGGAAATTCCATAAAAGCCTTCAACGATAGTTAACTACCGTTGAAAAAACCGGCAGCAGTTAACTGTCGATGGCCTCAGCGGTAGTTAAGTGTCGTTGCTTTTTCCCCCAAAACCAGAAAACTCGTACCTCCTATTCACTCATCACCTTACCTCATTACCTAAACTCAAAAAATCCTCATTTCCAAAATATTTTGTCAAAATCTTGGTTCCAAATCATTGTTGATCGATTGCTAGGACGTTTCTACACACAATATGCATCAAAAAACAGCTATTGCAAGTTTTAACTCGTTTACATTTGATTGGTTTTGTTGTTCTTTTTTTGTTTTGACACGAACTTCAGCGGCAGTTAACTACCGCTGGGAGTCAGCGGCGGTTAACTGTCGCTGGACACTTAGAAAAAATTTCAAAACTTCAATTGGCAGTGCTACTGCCAAAAAAAATAAAAAATCATATTTTGTTTTGTTTGTTTATTTTATTATATGATATTAGATACATGTTTATTAATTATTTTAGCAATTATATGTTGTTTATTTATAGATATGGTTGAGAATACGAGTGATGATCCGGGTGATCGAAAACCTAGTGTTGTCGATTCCATTAAGGTTGAAGCTCTCATTAAGGTCGAAGCTTCCGTGAAGGTTGAAGCTTTCGTTAAAGTTGAGGCTTCAAGCGTCAATTCCGATGTGTGGAAACTTCGTGACAACGTAGTGGACACGGCTCATTTCTTTTCGACCCGAGATACATGGAAAGATAAAGACGAATTGCTCGGTTGGGTTCGTCGACAAGTAAATAGGGCTGAATTTACGATTATCATTAGAAGATCTTGTGAAGGTAGAAATGCTATGTTGGAGTTGGTTTATGAATAGAGTGGCAAGCACAAAGTACCGAAGAGAAAAGTGAAGCATGAAGCAACGGGATCAAGAAAATGTGGGTGTTTGTTCAAGGTGCGTGGATATGTCATCAGGGAAGACAATGCTTGGAAATTGGCTATTCTTAATGGTGTTCACAACCATGAGATGGTGCCGTATGTAGCAGGACACCTTCTTGCCGGAAGATTAATGGAGGACGACAAGAAGATTGTACATGACTTGATCAATAGTTTGGTGAAACCAAAAAATATTTTGACAAATTTGAAGAAGAAAAGGAAAGAGTCCATGACAAATATCAAGCAAGTCTACAATGAACCCTCACATATCAGACACTTCAAACTTTCGTTCCAATAGCAGCAACCAGAATTTCAATTTCGCTTCAGTTCTATCTACACCTTCATCAAGTCCCACACCGTTGAATTCGAATTGGATGAATATCAATGGAAGCAACACTGAAGATGAGACAGAGAGCTATGTTAGCAGCAACATATTTGAATTTCCTATCTCATATATCTTAGGTGTGAATGAGTTCATGTAATAATATGGATTAAATAAAAGTTTGAATATTTAATTACTCGCATTGATTTATGTGGCTAGTTAATTATGGATTGATGTTGATGCATGTAACATTTTTCTAAAACTTTATCGGTGTTTGATACTTTGACTTTGGTTTATTGAGGCTTTGGTTGTATTAGGAAGTACGGAGTATATGAAAGTCTTGATCATTTTCAAATTATTGAATATTAAAGTTTCTATTATTGCTATGTTACTGTTTGCATATCTGTTTTTCTTTCCTCATTAGATTGGGAAATGGAATTCCTTTGACTAATCGAATTACTTAAACAAAGCAATGAACCAATAATAATCATCACTTCAGATCATGTGTATCTTAGCAAAACTGAAAATCAACCTATATAAAAATCTAAATTAGTAACACATAAACACACACGTGGCTTTCTTTATCCAATCTATACACAAATTATATATAGTGAAAACAATTTTTTAATGTTTATGTACATGGTTTACCCCTGTCATACAAAAAGTATACATGTTTCGCAATAGGGTGTATGACTATTCTATGTAACATACATTGATAATTTAGAAGAGTGTCACTTTTAAAGAAATGAGTCTTTTAGTAGAAGCCAAACAATTAAACAAAAGGAAGATAAAAACAACTCTTGTTTCATTTCATATGTAACAACTAACAAGGGGCTGGAGCACACGTGGACAACTGGCCAAGACACCAGCCTTTTCACGTAGTGATAACGTATAAAGTACAATTACAGTCAACAATTTTGCATGGGAGGCTTTGACCAAAAACACTTTATTTTGGATATGTGGCCATGCACCAGCGTTTACACCGCAATCTGTGGGGGACCTTCATACAAACCAAGATGCTTTTTGCCTTTTTGTATTGAAACTCATGGCGTGTTTCTTGTGCGGTTTTTGCTTTTTGTTTTGATTTTGTTTATGTTTTATGTTTCTTTTTGTAAGGGTTAGATATTAATCGGGGTGTGATAGCACTAATTGTGTCAACAATGAGGGCTCAATAATACAAGAGTGGGGGGGTCCAGTATGGGTTACCAACTGATTCGGTAAATGAGAGTAATAATGTAGAAACATGTTAAAGTATGTATGAATAAGATGACGCATATCAGCTTCCCATAGTTAAGGAAAGTCTCGGTTCCTTCAAACATTGTATGAATGAATAAGTTTGGTTCCTTCAATTATATTTTGCAGGAACTTACGTATCATATACTTTAGCCAATAACCCGTGCTAACCACATACGTATTTGTGAAGCAAAGTTGGCATTAGACTGCGCCACCATGAGTTACCTTTGCTTCTAAGGTTTTCAAACATACTTAAAAAAACACCTGAAAAACAAGCAAAAATATAATAGTAAAATAATAAAAATACTAACAATGACATTAGATCTCAAATCGGGTATCTATGGAGTGACCAAAATATAGATTTCATGGTGACTTTGGAGGGGGTTGTCGGACATTGATGGAGTGGCCAAAATATAGATGTTGTGGTGACTTTAGAGCGCTTGGAAGCCGATTATGGAAGTGATGATGCAAACGTGAGTGCAAGATTCAGAGGCGGTGGACATTTAATCAGAGCGGGGTTGTAACGATAAGGGTTGGAGGTTGATGGTCGGTTAATGATTTTTATAGCACAATCGGGAGAGGAAAGAATCACACTATCGAAAAAGCAATCACATTTTCCTCTTCATTTGCGGTTGTGGTTTTTTTGGACACTTAAGTATCATGTCTCTCTTTTTATGAAGAATCCCAATGGGATCAGGAGAAGAAACAAGTAAAAACAAAAACAAAATTGTAACAGGGATAAATGTTACCTGCAAAAAGGATACATGAAGCACCGTGCATCTAGAACCCTAACAAGGAATAAATCCTAGAAGAGCGGTGCTACCAAAATTAAAAGAAGGAATTTTTAGTGAGAAAAAACGTGAAATCTCTAATTCTGTCATTAAATTTTGTGACAAGAAATTAATGAGGTATTTTATTTTTCTCATTACTAATTCTTCTTTTTCTAGTAAATTTATGTTTTCTATATTATTAAAAAAATATTCATTTTTTTAATTAAAATACTTTTTTTTTCATTTTTTTCATTACTAATTTTTCTTTGTCGGAATTGGTATAAACCAATTGAGGTCTGTTTGTTACGCTCTATATATTAGCTAAAGCATGCATGTCTTTCTTCATGGTATGAATGACACACATTGATTTCTCAATCCATTTCCATTAGTCTTTTGATATGTGCACTAACATAAACTTCTAATACCTGCTTTGGCTGTGATTGTGAAGGAGTAGAACTTAATTTTTCAAAGTTTGACTTAAATAGAGTACACCTACTAAGCACCAAAACATGTAAGCATGTTCTTAGTAGATAACATGACCATTTGTACAAAAGTCAAGAGAAATTATATCCAGTGCACATATATGTTTTATGTTACCATTGATAAAAACATAACGCTATTCCTTAAAATTTCACCAAACCACATACTAAAATATTGCTTTAGGTGTATATAATTTATAGCTTGATTGGTATCCATTTTAAGATATTACAAATGAAAATGATATAATATCATAATTCAAAGTTCAAGGCCAATTGTCAACCTCAAACAAAAGAGTTACTATATATAACAGAAAAATACACTTAAACTTTCGGCGGAGATATGTCAAAGTGAAATTGGTTTTTGGAACCACTGCTGTTGTAATCCAGCCAACAGCTCATAAGACTTCGATCATTCCAATAATGAGTTTAATGATGTGATTGAACCATTGATAAACTTTTGTTTTGATTGGTTAAATATTGAGGGCAGTTAAACTCTTAATAGTCATAGATGACCTCCAATATATGCAAACTCCAAATTACAGTAGATTAATTTATTTTTTTAATAAGTCAAAATGAGATATATTTCTTTTTATCACAAGGCGTACCATAAAAGAATAATTAGGTTCAAAACAATACAGATCAAAGGTTAAGAACACACTCTTAACCAACCAAAAACACAAAAAACTCTTAACCAGTTCCAAGACAAGTAAATGGACAAAACCATCAATTATGGTACCCGAAACTAATATGGGGATATTTTTTTGTCAGCCACAAAAAAGATAACAACTTAATTTTGTTCAAAAGCTGATGAATACACACTTCTTGATTTCTAAATTTTTTGTCATTCCTTTCCTTCCAACTAACTCAGATGCACGAAAACCAAATAATCTGCATGATAGAACAACACATTATGGAGCTACCTGCTAAGTGACTAAACTGAACAAAATGATCCAACATACTGAACGGGTCAACCGATGAAAAACCAATCCAATTACGCACCAGATACCAAATAGGATTAAAAAAAAATTCATTTTGAAAATAGGTGATTTGATGAATCTATTTCTCCACAACCTCCCACACAAAGCTGAGAGTCTTGAGGAATAATGCCCCTACTAAAGAGATTATATTTCGTAGGAAGCCTATTACGAAAAAGACGTTAGGCTAACAAACAAACCTTCACTGGAACCTCCTTTTACCAAAGTAACTCTGAAGCATACTGATTAAACTGTTGATCTGACGAACACAAAAATTGATACACACCACGAACAGAATAACATGTAGCTGAGTCTAAATGCCACACCCTCTTATCACCAGCATTAACCAACAAGGTAACACCGTGAAGTGAACCCCTACACTCCTCTAACAACTCCTCTTCCCACGTCCACAACCTTCTCCACCACTTTCAAACCTCATATCCCTCTCCCCAACCCCAAGAAAACATGTAGTAGATTAATTTTGAAAACAAAAATGATTAATGACACGACATGATTGTGGTCGAATCCACAAGGCATGTATACAACCAATATACTGTTTCGGGTTTTCAAAATTATTTTAATTAATTAAAATTTAATTTAAACAAATGAAGTCAAATCAATACAAGTCGTGGGGTTTGTTGGTACATCGTTCAATACAACTATGATTTTATATCATGTACCTTTGAAAATGAAGTGAAATCAGTACAAGTCGTGGGGTTTGTTGTTGTATCGTTCATTGGAAGGTTACAATGCATAAACAACCAAATAAAATACTTCAAGTTCTCTCGAAGGTTTAGCCTCCAAATCCACTGCCAAGTCTCCTGCTGAATCTGCTCTACAAAAGAAAGAGAGTTTGAAATCAACCACTGATAACCACTCTTAACAGATTAAATACATGATAGGGAATAATTTCAAATCTTGATATTATGGGAAGACTCGTCAATATACTTTAAATTTGGAGTTTAATAGTGAGAGGTATAAGAATTGTGAGATGAGAGGAATTTTAGTGGTCGTGATAGTAAATGTCCTTCATTCTCAAATTAGTTTGACTAATATGAACACAAAAACATAATTTTAAAGACAATCATCCTCCAACCATTTGTCATACCAAACAAAAACCTTTCCTCTTCCAATTATAGTCTTGAAGCCAGATTTCAAAACTTTAATTGTCTTGCTAATAGCCTTCCAAACACAAGAAGAACCCGGACAATTTGACGCCTCTAAAATATAGATACCATAAAGATACTTAAAAGATAGAAGGTTGAACTAGAACTTATTCGGGTTATGGAGATATTCCCAAACATGTTTGCCAGTAGTAGATATATTCTGAAGCACGAGCTGCCCAAATTCCAAGACCCCCTGTAGCCTTAGGTTGTGCAATCAACTTCCAATTCACCCAATGACTATGCTTCCTTCCCCAAATAAATTGTCTCATAGAAGCAACTATTTGGTTACACGCCCCTTTAGGAATCCATAAATTATGCATAAAGTAGATAGGAAGAACAGAGACCTCAAATTGGGCCAATGTCGCCCTCCATATTCAGATAAGGAGTTCGGTCTTCAATGATATAAACAAAGTCACCATTTTTTATCCTACCGGATAACATAGAGAAACCATGGTACTTGTTTAGAGTAAGGATCCTATTCACTTATAAAAATAAATGGAGGATATCATTTAGAATAAGATACACACAAAAAATATGTTGCATATCCTACCATTTAATGAATCCCACCATCATTAATTATTTTTTATTTTTTTTCAAAATTTAGTGTCTTTATATCTTCAAATAAAAGAAATAAAGAAGAGCATAAATAAAGATAATCTTAAATCACTTGTCTAACCGAGTATGATGAGTAAAATGACTATAGAAGCAAATTTATTCACTTTGTTTTTGGAGATATCAACATAAGACATGAATCTAGATTTTTGAATATCAACTTTCAACAAGAAGAATGACAAAAACTTTATACTACATCTTTCAATGGTGCCATTTAGTTTACACCACTAAATAGAATGCCCCAACTTACACCAGTAAAATAACACATTGTAATAATTTTTTCATCATAAGATCCGGACCGTTAGAATAAATTTATAATATATCAATGACTTATATTGAAGTGATGTAAGTTGGAGCAATGTATTTGGTGGCCCATATTATATCAATGGCTTGAGTGGATTTTTATATAAAAATTTCATATAAATCAAATAAAACATCACAAAATCTTAATTAGAATACTTTGTTAAAAAAATCTTAATTAGAATACTGTAATATTTTTTTATTTTAGAAATGTAAAAAGAAATCTTAATTATAAAAAAAAAAAAATTTACAAGAAAAATAATTAAAATTCTTATGAAATGGTATTTACCTTCTTTTTTTTTATTTTTTTTATTTTTATAAAATACGAATTTGTATTTTTAAATTTTAACAATCGAAGGTGTTGAAATATAGTTATAGTTGTTTAGGGTTTGTGTTTGTGATTGCCGCCTCTGTTTCAATTGCGCCAAGTATATTGGATTGAATTGGATCATCCTCACATTCACATTGCTATTCACATCCTTCAATTTCTTCTTCTGCGGCGTTGCCTTGATCGCCTTCAACTCCACCACCCAACTAGCATGTTCTTCTGCTTTTCAGGTTTTTTTCCCTCTCAATTTTTGTTTTATTTTCAATGTGCCCATTACGTTGATTCATTTAAAGATTGAACTTTTATTGATTTTGAGGTATTTAGAGGAAAAGGGTGTGAATGAAATAGATGATTTGATTCCTTAATCAATTTATAATGTAGGATGGGTTTGGTTTTTGTTGCATGTTTAGATTAGTTGAATTTCCTCAATGATGTTTTCTCTTGTTTGTTGCTATAAGATTACTATGGCCTTGTTTGGATAAACAAATTAATTCGTAGTTTATAGCATTAGCGCTTATGAATAAGCTATTCTTACTACACAAGATAAAATAAAGTCAATTTTTTTCGTCTAAGTTATAAGTTGTTTTTATCAGCTATCGTGGAGAACTTAAGGGTCCTTTTGGATTGACTTATATTTGTGCTTATGAAGATAGCTTATGCAGATAAATAAGCTTTTATGTTAATTCATGTTCTTGTAAAAAAAAAAATGCTAATTCATAAGTTCTCCCTAACTAAAATTGTATCTTCATAAGCTGTTTTTTCACAAACTACTTTGACAAGCTTATGAACAATACAATATACATAAAAGCTTATTTATTTGTACTGTTTAGCATAAGCTGAAAAATAATCCAATACAAACGGACCCTTATGAAAATAAGGTGAAAAACCTCCGTTTATTTTATTGTCTTCTGTTGCTTATTTCCACCCTTTTTATAACTGCCAAGCTCCCTTAGCTTACTTGTTACACTGTAATGTATTGACTACTGAACCAAAAGAAAGTTTCTGAACTTCGTCTCCAACATGAACCATGGTTGTGCTTGTTTGGGTTTGTGTCATGGCGTCATGGTGGTGATTCCTCTGTGAATTGCTAGTTGATACAAAAGGAAAGGCAATATCTAACCAACTTAAGTTCCCTTTAAGGCATTGTAGTGAACGTAGGATTGTTTATTACTCCCTCTAATCATTTTTATAAGAAACAAATAACTGATTCACCAAGACCAACAACGGCAACAACCAAGCCTTTTCCCACTAGGTGGGGTCGGCCACATGGATCAAATTACACCATAATGTTCTATCATTCACCAAGGCAAATGAAAAACATTTAAAAGTTTTGTTATAAATTTTAAGTTTTACTAGTATTGAGAATATGTGTAATACACAGAAAGAAAATCATTGAAAGAATATGTTACGATTTACTTTTTTTGTGTTCAGCTATTGAGCAACAACAACATTTGGATTATCCATTTTACAATATTAAATTCAATCACGCCATTTGGATTATCCATTCTACAATATTAAATTCATTCAAGACAGAATACATCCAATTGCATGGGGAAAATACTTCTGAAAATGGGTCTATATTTCTTATAAATAGGACCAAAAGAATAGACCCAATTATTTCTTAAAAAAGTCCTGAAGAGAGTTTTTTTGTTTCAGGCATACTATTATATTGAAATCCTTCACACAAAAAAAAAACATTCCTTACATAAGGACATACACTCGCTGCTTCAAAGGTCGCCCAACATACTTTTATGTCTAAAGGCATCTTTGTGATGGAGATTTTTTTAAAGCTAATAACAAACAAATCAGAATCCTTTTTTGGTCAAATAATGTTCGAGATTAATTGAGAAATATTAGGCCTTTTTATTTCTAGTTAAGAGTTTTTTTTTTTTTTTTTTTTTTTTAATTTGAGGCCCAAATCAAGGGCTTTGGCAACCTCCACCTTGGGCCGGTTGTGGCTCCAACACAAAATTTCCCATTTCATTTCAGATTTGTGTCTAGTTTCACATCAAAGCAGTACCCTCGAAATATCTATTTTTTCAATTTTCTGCTGACTTATCACCTATAATATTTTCTAAAAAGGTTAACATCATAATTGTAAATTTTGGTTTGGTCATCAAACTGTTAAGGAGACTAGTTTACTAGACTACTAAAAAATTTCAGGAGATTATAGCTATCCTTGGGTTGGACAAATCATCTTATGAGGGTCGCTAAACCGTAGCAAGACCTGAAAATTTGAACATTTTTTATCACAGCCATTTGATTGTTAGGCAGATAATTCATCCAAACAAATCAATTATTTTTTCAGTTTTTACATGATTAAATTGATTCCATTGAAAATAAAATAGGATATTCGAGCAAACTGATTAGGGACCAAACTGCTAAATTTCTATGCATACTAGCCAAAGTAATTTGAGAGTTATGTGCACTGAATTACTATTCTCTTCCTCTCTATGTAAAAGTTAGTGATATTTTATTTTCTTTAGTTGCAAGTCATTTTGTTGCAGCAGTAATTTTTTTACAAATATATATAAATCTTGTTCCTTTACCTACTTGTCCTGTAATTTATCGCCAGGTGGTGACGCGTTTGAAACTTGCCCCTCCTGTACTGAAAAGTAAAAGATGAATTTCAGCGCAAGATATATAGCACCTAGTGCATTGTCCCCACATTAAGGCCAAATGAATCCTTGCTCGAGGGGGCGTGTTCGGGATATAAAATGAATCTCATTCCTTCCTCAACAGCTTTAGCTTAATTCTGTTTGTTACAACCCTCAAAATCTTACTAGGTTGCCAGTGATCTCCTCAGATTTGCATCTACACATTAGTACGTCTACAACCTTTCTTCACCTTCTCCAAATCTTCTCGAATCTTTCATACCGCTATCGCTGTCGTCATCATTGAACTTCATCTGCTTCAGCCTTCGTGCTCAAATGGACAAGTAATGCTTTAATTGAATAATCTTTTCATATTTTAAAAATATTTATCAAATATTCTCTCTTGCAAATTAAGGTAAGTAAGTCATTGACAATTTATTAGAGATGAAACTGATAAAATTTGGATATTGGAAGCTAGGAAAAAGAGTTAATTTACGAGAGATTTCACGGCAATAAATTTGATTTTGCCTTGGTGATGGTTTGTGGCACTGCATTACAGAATGAGGGTTCATATTAAAAGTATTGTATACAGATATGTGGATAACCTCTACTGATATGGAGTCTGGCTGTGAATAATTGCTCGTAAATTTTGTGGGTATGGATACTTTAGTTCCCAACTCTATTCATACCACAAAATATATCCATTATGTTTTATATTTAAAATTGATTTTTTTTTTGTTGAATAATTTCATTATTAAGTCAAGTAGTTCTGTTTCTAATGTTTAATAGTTATTAATTGATGATCTTTGAATATTTTTCGATTGATAATCTTTTTAGCGAATCCTTTTTTTCTGTTAATGTTCGTATTAGAATTGCAGCCATGTCTTACCTGTTTGTCAAACAAATGCATTACGGTAGACCATATCCAAGTTTAACTGAAGTTCAGTTAACTAGTTCAGATACAGTGCCCTGGAGGTAAGGGTATGGATAGTAAAGTCGATATGTACAAGTATGGAGGCAAATGCTATAGTACTGTACCAATTGTCGCTCCTACTTAAACTTAATAAACTACTCCACTACTTAGTTGAGGAGGGGTATTTATTTTGTAAATCGAGTTCTAAGCCACTTTACGCCTTTGAAGGAATTGTGACATTCATCATACTGATGCAAAATGTAATGCATGTGTATATCTTTTGCGGCAAGTAGAATTTGAAAGAAGCGGCTGTCATGTGCTTGTTGATAGTGTTGTAATTAACATAATTTTTGGTTGTCAGGTTTTTTATGCTTAGACACATTGGGAGGGCTGCCGAATCTATTCTTAGAATCCATAAAAGCAGATATCTGGGTGTCAGCAGAAATGCAGGTTTGGTCTCAGTTGCAACCAATATCAACCGATGCAGGACATATATGCAGTATAAGTTTCCCAGTGAAGGATGTAGTTCAATCATGTGGCGAGGAGCTAGAGAAAACTTTCACAAAGGTCGTTCTTTTTGGAACTTCACTGCATTCTCAGCAAAAAATATTACAGAACATAAATCTCATATTGCTTGGAAATTGCTGCATAAAATATATTCTTCCAATGGTTATAGTGGATCTACCTCTGTACATATGATTGCTCAAGCAGTGAGCCTGGCTTTGGCTCGTTCTTGTTTTCTGGTTCCTAGTATTTTTGCACTTGCATGTGGAGAGCTAGCATTGGCTCAGCAAAATCAGTCAGATGCAGGGAGTTACCCTTCACCAAATGCTTTGTGTATGAGTGCACAAGATGGATACCGTTACATATTTGCATTTGCATTTGTTGTGGTAGAAGGCCTGGTCTTGTTGGGGAGAGCTATATATCTAGCAATATTATTCTCTCCAAGCATACTGATGGCACCACTTGCAGATTATTTTGGACCCGAGTTCAGGAAAATGTGGCTCCAGGTTGTTCATCGTACACTAGAAAGAGCAGGCCCGGCATTCATAAAATGGGGTCAGTGGGCGGCTACACGGCCTGATCTATTTCCTCAAGATATATGTACTAAGCTTGCAGAACTTCATTCCAAAGCCCCTGAGCATAGTTTTAGCTACACAAAGAAAACTATAGAAAGCGCATTTGGTCGTAAAATTTCTGAAATTTTTGAGAATTTTGAAGAATTGCCTGTTGCATCTGGAAGTATTGCCCAAGTGCATCGTGCTTCTTTAAAATATCGTTACCCTGGTCAGCAAGCAAAGCCCATGTTAGTTGCAGTGAAGGTCAGACATCCTGGTGTGGGAGAATCTATCAGAAGGGATTTTGCTATTATCAATTTTGCGGCGAAGTCTTCAAAGTTCATCCCTGCACTTAATTGGTTAAGGTTGGACGAAAGTGTTCAGCAGTTTGCAGTTTTCATGATGTCTCAAGTTGACCTTGCAAGGGAAGCTGCTCATTTGAACCGCTTTATTTACAATTTCCGTCAATGGAGGGACGTGTCTTTCCCTAAGCCTGTTTATCCACTTGTGCATCCCGCAGTTTTGGTGGAAACATATGAAAATGGAGAAAGTGTCTCACATTATGTTGATGAGCTTCAAGGACATGAAGGGATCAAAAGCGCTCTTGCTCATATTGGTAGTAATGCACTTTTGAAGATGCTTCTCGTAAGATATCATCTATTTACAGTTTTCCTTTCTGGTTATATATATTGTGGTTGGTGACAGAGCTGCTATTTAATGCTTCTTTTTATTAGCATTCTTTGTGTGTTGTGTCATTAAGGAAAATTCATGATAGATAATGTGCCCTGAAATGAAGTTAATATGGAGTAGAGAGATATATATAGCTATTGTTAGTAGTGGCAGAGCCAAGACTGTGGACTTAGTAGGGACAAGTATTCATTTTTTCCCTACTTAACCAAGTTTGTTTGATCAACAAATTCACCCCTGAAATTTGAAGTGACGAAAAATTAAGTACTTATTTGTAATGTCTTGTTAGTCTGGTACTAAAAACAAAATGGACCACGGTTTTTATTACAATACTTATAGTTTGTATTTGTCCTATACATTTTTGTACACTATGAACCCACTGGATAATCAAGTTCTATTCCATTAAATATGTATCTCTTTTTAATTTCCATTGTTAGTCAAAGGTTATTTGACCTGTGTGTTATCTCATCTTGTGTTTGTTTTTAATAAAAGAAAATTACCCTGTTAATATTTTGCCAACAATTATCAACTATGCTCTGTAGTTTATAACGCCTTCCTCTTAGACTTTATGAGGATATCTTGTCATCTATTATAGTACCTGTTAGATAGAGCTCACCTAATAACTTTAGTTTTCGGAACAGTGGGTCCTTGACACGGTATTAGAGCCTTTATGACCAAGTGGTCAAGAATTCAATCCTTATGAAATCCAATCTTGTAAATAAAAAATTAAATTTCAGCATAAGGTGAGATGGGTATATTCACTGCCCATATTTTAAGCCCCAAAGGGCTTTTGCACGAGGGAGTGTGCATATAAACCATTCGCAAACATTCAAGCAACTTAAGTCAGTAGGATTGGTTCTTGACAGTACTCATTTCTCTTTTATTTCATAAATTTTCTTTCATCCAAAAAGTTTGCTGGGCCTTTTTGATGGCTTTAAACTTGAACGCCATACAATTATTTAGCTTCCAAAACACTGACACGTCTTCTTTCAGGTGGACAACTTCATTCATGCAGACATGCATCCTGGAAATATTCTTGTTCGTGTGCCTCAGAGCAAGTCTCGCAAACCGTTCTTCAAATCAAAGCCTCATGTAATTTTCCTCGATGTAGGCATGACGGCTGAACTCTCTGGTAGTGATCGGATAAATTTAGTGGAGTTTTTCAAAGCTGTTGCCCGCAGAGATGGTCGGACCGCTGCTGAGTGCACACTCAGGTTGTCAAAGCAACAGAACTGCCCTGATCCAAAGGCTTATATTGAGGTAATTTAGTTATTATGTATATTAGCTTATGGTTGGATGAGTTTTACATGAGGGTGCAAGTTTTATTCTATCACTTGTATACATATACACACAGACGCGCACACACGCACATATATCTATATATATGCGCATGTGTGTGTGTGTACACTGAAAGTGTATCGTGTATGCGAGAGCATGCTCGTGAGATAATTTAATCCCGACCATATACAATCATAACCGATGATCAGGATTAAATTTAAGGAAAATAATCACGAGTTCTCGTCTTCTTGACCATCTACTGATATGTTTTGAATCACGTGGGACCCTCACCTATTGCACCCACTCTAAAGCTTATATTTGTAGTTTTATAAAGTTGTGTCCAACAAGTGTATTGGGATGGGAGAATTTGTGCCGCAACCACATATCTAAACGGATACTATTTGTGATTGTATGGTCTATATTAATTTAGCCTGATTACCCAATACCCACCACCCACACAAACACAACAGAATTTTTGGTATCTACTTTCAATGTTTATGTGCATACCAATACAGTTAATAACGCTACTGGGCGATCTTGATGGTAGACCCTGCATACGGATCCATTTCACTTTGATAAATTTTTGGTTAATCATTGTCATTGGCTTTTTATAGACTGCTTCATTTACAAATGTTTTTTCTTATTTATTTTCACTCGCTTTGAACTTCTTGGTTAGGATCGTGAGTCATTTTATACATTTGGTTTCCTCTTGGTTTTCTAACAGGAAGTGGAAAAGGCATTTACCTTTTGGGGAACTCGAGAAGGTGATGTGGTTCACCCTGCTGAGTGCATGGAGCAATTACTTGAGAAAGTTAGGCGCCATAGAGTTAATATTGATGGCAATGTTTGTACTGTCATGGTGACCACCTTGGTTTTGGAGGTAATTCTTTGTTACATTACCACTGCAACAGAGTTTATGTTTGTTTTGTGATTGACATGCATGGAAAATAATGGTGAAAGGGTGAAAGCATAATTTAGATTTTAGAATGTTTTCTAAACCATCTACATTGTTAATTATTAAAAGCTGTTGTGACTGACTTGATGCATTGGTGAATATATAATTTGTAGGGTTGGCAGCGCAAGCTTGATCCCGGGTATAATGTGATGGAGACACTGCAGACATTGCTGCTTAGAGCTGACTGGGCAAAGTCTTTTGCTTACACAATTCAGAGTCTGATGGCCCCTTGAGGAGGTTCTTTCTTTATTGAGGCTACTTAGAAACAATTTTGATATGTACTGAATAACTGAGGGCATTTTTCCCTTCTTTTTGTCTCTTATTGAGAGACTCATACCCTGTAATTATCTTTTGTTAACTTCCAGCAGTTTTTACTGTGCGCTTGAGCACAGTTTACAAGAAAATGTTGATAAAGAGGGTTCATTATTTGTGTCCATTATACTGTTGTGACACAGGAAAGCTTAATAAGAATTTATCTTCGGGGATTGTATGCTCAACTGCTACATATACCCTGTTTAACAGTGAATTTATTTTCCAACATGATGACTATTGCTGTTGAAACAGAATTCAGGGTGAGATTGATGATAAGGTGTGAAGCTGATTGCGTTATATTTAAATGTTTGCTGCCAAACTGCAATACTCCACAACTAAAGTAGAATATAATCTCGAATGACAATGTCCAATAAACTTGGGAAATGTTTGGTTTTTTGGATATAAATTAGGGGTCACTTCCCATATAGAGATTAATCTCTTGTGACGAGTAGAATAGAATCATGAGTAATAAAACTCTTTAAAAAAATTTAACCCACTATATTCTTAGAGTTTAAGGTTTGAAGTTGAGAACACGAGATACATCATTTCATTTAAACACTTTTAGATGAGAAAGGTTGGATTTGTTGAGACAATTTCAAATTGAGAAATGACTATTTTGGACAACTTATGTTTAACTCTCTTATATCATTGTGTTCTTACTCTCTCTTCCTCTCTTTTTTCTCCATTGTTTTTTATCAATAAGAGGAAAAAATGTTGTACTCACAAAATGATTATGCAAATATTATTCTTTTAAATTATAAAATGATGTCACGGTTTTAAAGATTTTAATATAAGCAGAAAGAGTAAAAAACACAGAAAATGTATTTTACTTTAACTTTTTCCCTATTCCTTGTTTGTCATGCTATAATTGATCGATTCTATGAGAGAAGTTTGATAGGAAGATCACATGATTTGGGCGTTGCAACTCAACGCTGGAAACCGGCAAAACTGCAGTGGTTCTGTGCATCAAAATATCGATTTTATCAGCATATTATTAATATTTTTGTTACTTTATAATAGTAATAATCATAATCATTCCGAGCCTTTGGCCTTTTTTTGTACCAAAAAAAAAATGTAATAATCATTCCTAAAAAAAAAGAAATATTAATAATCATGAAATTAATCAAAATGAAAAATATTTTCTAAAAATAAAAGGATTGGATAAAACACCCCTGGGATCTATCAAACATCATTTACAGGGGAAGTAAAACAATTATAGCTCTATAAAACTGACAGCAAATGAATTTTTTAGAGATTATATTCATGATACAGCTTCACTCTAATTCTTGCATTTAGAAATAGTGCAAATATAATCAAATCGCATTCTGCTCTCACTCTTTATATTATCAAATTTTTCTTCAAGTGAACAACTGAAGAAAGATATACACATGACAAAAATTAGTATATTTATTTCAGATTCAGGGAAGGCATAAACATCATACAGTACAAAAAAGGATAGAGACCGAGATTAATCCATTTATAAGTACCTTCCAGATCTTAATGAGTTTGAACATTAATATACAAAGTGGAAGATAAGGTAAGAAGGTTGAGACATGAGAACTCAAGTCTTAGAGGCATGCACGTTTAGTTTAGCTGGTACAATCATGTTTTGCATGTAAGCTGGCGTATTTCGTCAATTGCTGAGCTCATGCTAAGCAGTGCCATTTTCTTCACCTATTTTGAAAACGCAGAAAAAAGCAAGCCTTGTCAATTCTATATACAACTACAAGAATAATGTGAAATGGTAAACAATATTGTTAAAGAAATTACCTCAAGCTTGTCTACTTTTGCTTTATGGTCTTCAGGTAACCGTCTGACCTCGTCAATCAACTGGATACACTCGGCAACATTTTCAGGGGACACAAACTCCAATACCGCATGGACACAACACTGCAGATCAAGAAACAAATATTTGTTATATGTGCATTCACAAAGTTTAGAGCATATTAAAGGGCTACATAGAGCAATATTGAGATAACAATATATCCTTATTAGTGTAAACATCACTTTGCTTTCTTTCTAATTCCTGCATAAAATATAAGTACAGGTAGCTAAATATATTCATGATAAATCATTTGCTAAAGGAACTTTAGAAATGTAAAAACAAATTCTGTTTTTTCAAACTAACTAGAGAGAGAAAGTTTTCATCTTAAAGCACAAGACCTTGGAATTTCTTATCTGGTACGGACAACCAGCAGGAATGATGACAGCTTCTCCAACATGTTGCTGGAAAGTCCATGGTTCAATCTCTGGTAATAGTGACAGGTGAGTTAATCAAGTTATATAGGATTTTATGTTGTAATAGATGATCAAACAAATAGAAGAACAAGTACTTACTAAACTCCTCCTTCAGTCTCATTTTGTGAATATGGTCAAGAAAAATGCTCTGATCTAGAATTGGATGAACCATCTGCAGACAAGAAAATATCAGTAATCAACAACTCCAAAATTCTTCCAAGGAATTGTCTGACATTGAACTTGCCTTCTTGTGAGAGTCATGAGTATTAGTAAGTTCATCGTAGTGTCTTTTAATGTATTCTACGAGCTTTGGTACATCTTGTCTTCGAAAGACATCCCACTGGGCACCTGAATGCTCAGTGAACTTTTTCTTATAACAGTTAGAGCTTTCAGCGGGACTTCTAGGTGACAAATTAGTGGTAGGAACAGTCCCATGAAGAGAGGGTTCAGAATCAGAAACGATATTGCGTTCTCCGGCCTGGGAAATATTGTTGTATATGCTCTGAGTAGAAGCTATTTTAGCTCCAGTTGAGGAGATGCAAGATGTTCTATCGACTCTCCTGAAAAACTCGATTCCTTCTTTCCCCATACTTGGAAAACCCTTCTGTACCGTTTCTTCAGCATGTGATAATGCCATCCCTTTCACTTCCCGTTCAGGTAACAGCTCAGTAGCAACAGACTCCACTTGACACAGAGCTTTGTGCTTCTTCAACAATTTCCTTATTTTTGCAAGTTGTTCTGTAGAGAGAGGGACATCCGCAGAATGTGTCATAATATTAACCTGGAATCACAGACACAAAATAGCATTGATTATCTACAGAAAACTTATTTTAAAACTAACAAAGAGAGCACTGATATATGAGAGTTAGGAAATCAGTAGCCACCTGTAATTCGATGTGTGGGTCACTGACACAGGCCAATTTTAAATGCTTATTATAAAGCTAGAACAAATAAAATGATCACGAGTTGCACAAAGGAAATGACTAGGTTTTTATTTCGGTATCAACTTTTCAACGTTTTTTCACACTATTCGCTGCAAATATATTTTCTAGTTATGAATCAGAAATAGAACCAATAGGCGATGCTTGGTTACAATTTCCAAATTCATTTTTATATATTAGGATTTGGACACCTACAAGAGTATTTTTTTTTTTTTATATAAAGACAATCGTAAGCGTATGAGATGGGGTTCTAACTTTTATTGACAACAAATTTCATATTTTCACCTTCGGATCTCAAACAAGTACAGTATTGCAAACAATCTTCAGGACAGGCAAATACTCCATGAGGATGCTTATTCTTTCAGAAGACGTGATCCACATTAAGTTATCATGATATGATATATGCACAAATACAATTTCTCACCGTCGCAAATATCAAAAGAAATATTTTAATCCATTATAGTTGAAATCACTTTAATATGATATAGTTTAAATTCTGAAAATAAAGTCTTAAATGCAGGGCAGTATTACTCTAGATGTATTTAAGAAGAGATGAACAGTAATATAACAAGGACACGCACCACATCGTATGAGTCACAACAGAGTTTTGTCACAGAATCAGCTTCTGTGTCAGCACAGCCATACGAAATATAGACATATGGCCCAATGTCATGTTTCGCACTCCTGTCTGGCAAATTTGCAGCTAAATTCAGAAGACCAGACACAGGATTCATGTATTCTTGAACAGGTAGAGCATCAATTACTTCAGAAAAATGAGCTGGAAACTGCTCTTTGAATACTTGGGAAGACAGCCATCCCTTCAGTTTCAGCATCTCATGCCAAGTGTTTCTCTGAGGACGACATTTGAGAGACCCGGTAAAATACTGCCTAATGTTTATTTCCACCTGCCAATAAAAAACGCACTTAACAATAGCATTTAGGTTCGATGGCAACCCTAGTATGGCCATAATCAAAAGGAACAACTAAATGCACTAAATCTTAGTATATATTTATAATAAACAAATATTTTGAATAGAATATATATTATTATACGATAGTGTTAACCTTTTTTGGGTCAAATAGAAGTATCAGATTAAGAAATCACTTTAAAAGAAGTTTGACGTATGATTGGTTGATATACTAACCTCACACCAATCCAAACAGGATTCAAGTAACTCTTTATTATTCTCATACTTTGTAATGCTCTGCTCAAGATAAGTACAGAACATGAACAGTGGATTCCAACTGAGGTTTGATGTACTTTGGAGCACATCTTGAACCACTATAGGCTGGCCTTTTCCCCAGTGTTTCTGAAAGTGCTCAAAGTTATGGCCACTGATGTCCAAAACTGTAGGACAAAACAAGCAATTATCTGATGAATCTCCTCTCTCAGCAGCTTTCTGCAACTGATTATATCGGTCAGTATTGAGGTCGGTGTCAAAACACAGTGAGCAGCTTGAACTTTTATCCGAAGTTTCAGGAAAGTCATAGCTACAAACAATTTCTTCTGCTTTTACTTCCATCTCTCTGAGTAAAGTCGAGGGAAAAATGCATAATAAATCAAGAAGGCCTGTACCACATCCACCGAGCTCCGTAGGAGGGCATGATACTTTTTCAATATCATTACAATCTGTCCTCTCGGGCAACGTTGAAGTAGCAGTTAAATCAAGCATGTCTGTACCTCGTCCACCAAGCTCCGTAGGAGGGCACGATACTTTTTCGATATCATTACAATTTGTCCTCTCGGGCAATGTTGAAGTAGCAGTTAAATCAAGCAGGTCTGTATCTCGTCCACCAAGCTCCGTAGGAGGGCATGATACTTTTTCAATATCATTACAATTTGTCCTCTCGGGCAATGTTGAAGTAGCAGTTAAATCAAGCAGACCTGTACTACATTCACCAAGCTCCGTAGGTGGGCATGATACTTTTTCACTATCATTACAATTGGTCATCTCGGACAATGTTGAAGTAGCAGTTAAATCAAGCAGACCTGTACTACATTCACCAAGCTCCGTAGGTGGGCATGATACTTTTTCACTATCATTACAATTGGTCATCTCGGACAATGTTGAAGTAGCAGTTAAATCAAGCAGACCTGTATCTCGTCCATCAAGCTCCATAGGAGGGGATGATACTTTTTTGCTATCATTACAATTTGTCATCTCGGGCAACGTTGAAGTAGTAGTTAAATCAAGCAGACCTATATCTCGTCCACCAAGCTCCGTAGGAGGGCATGATACTTTTTTGCTATCATTACAATTTGTCCTCTCGGGCAATGTTGAAGTAGTAGTTAAATCAAGCAGGCCTGTACCACATCCACCAAGCTCCATAGGAGGGCATGATACTTTTTGAACATCATTACAACTTGTCCTCTCGGGCAATGTTGAAGTAGCAGTTAAATCAAATAGGCCTGTACCACATCCACCAACCTCCGTAGGACGGCATGATGCTTTTTCAATATCATTACAATTTGTCCTCTGGGGCAATGTTGAAGTTGCAGTTAAATTGCCACAACAAATGTCCTTCTGATCCAAAATACGGTGCTCACTGTCCACACAAGCTTTCATTTGATCACGTAGCTTCAAGAAAGATGAGTTAATTTCTCCAGAAGTTCTTTGACATAGTTTCTCACAACATCTTAAGCATAGGCTATACGAACAACTATCACAGCTTCTATGGAGATCCAAGACAGGTGTTTTGCAGTGATTGCTGAGATCAGAACACATTAGTTAACAAGCAGATTGACATTTTTTTAATAGCATCTAAAGACTAGAGCTTACCAGTAAATATTTTCACTGTAACCAAATTCAACCTGCTTGATTTGAATATCAGAAATACTTTTCCCTGTTACACAACATGACATCTAAGATACATTTGTAACGAACAAAAGCTGCCTCGGAAAACATCGATGTTAAAAGAATGAATGAAAATTACTACCTTTAATTTTTGCTTCTGTTTCTAGCTCAGTGTCTCGGTTTTCACTAATTCGCTTTAGTACTGGTAGGAGCATGCAGATCAAATAATGAAAATGGAGTATTCTATCAACTCTACTTTTGCTAGACAAATAGGCCTGAAACAACAGGGCAAAAACTGAGGTATCAGAATATGCTATCAACGAAACATTGTTCAAGTAGAAAAGCACGCATGTTTGATGCCAGACCTTACTTTCACTGTCCTTACTTTCACTGCCATTACTTTCACTTGCCAAGCAGACCTTACAAGTGCAAGTCCGTTGACAAACTGGGCACGCCTTCTTAACTTCTTTTCTAGTGTCAAGATACCTATTTGTGTCAAAAAGTTTTGAATAACTTTTCGTGTTTTAATTCTCAATTCAAGAGCAATGGACCACATAAATCACATTTATAAATTTTATCTTAGCACAAATCATCATTGATCCATCTGGTATTACTATTTCTGCAAATTACGAAGAGAATAAAAGATAATGATTCACTAGCAAGGTTTTCTGTTTTCATTTTTAAATTTCATGATTTTCTTCTTAACTTCTGTCGACAAAGATAATCACGCCACACATCTCTCTTATGAAAATCAAAAGGAGCCTAACCTCTAACTATGTTTTTACCATATGAAATTGTGCTTTTTAAAAATCAAGTTTCTGCATTGCCCCAAAAGAATAACAGAGCACATACATCCTTATAGAATCAAAATCAGCAAGCTTTCAACTAGAGCTAAATAGCCTACAACGCATGATGAAATTCCAACAAAGTAACAAATTCAGCATAACATAAAACTTCAAAACAAGTGTAAACATCTACATAGAGACAAAACACAGTAAATGAATGTAAGAATAACAAACCGATCTCTTATACAATCAAAGCAGAAAAACTCCTTGTGACAGCTCGAACACTGGACAAGATTCAAAGAATCACTTCTCTGGCATGAGTGACACTTCCTCTTAGTGTTCCCCTTCTTCAAGCTTGGTCCATAAGGCACAACCTAAACAAAAGAGTTATCTCAGAAGAGACAAAAAAACACACAAAATTGATAGATATAAACAACAGAAGCAATTCACCTGCAACTTTCCAAGAGCAACCCTATCAATATTCTTGGACCGGAAGTAATGCGGCGTTACAGCTACAATCTTATGATCACCAACTTTCATATCACAATGAGTCCCCACATTTTTATAATCACCCGGCGTCGAAGCCGGTGATATCTCCATTACTCCATTTGGTAATTCTCTCCTCAACTCACCTTCCTTAAAATCATGCAATTCCACTTCTTCTTTAATCACCTTTTTCTTCATCTTCTTTTTCTTATTCTTCTTCTTATTGGTATTGTTTCTTTTCCTCTTCTCAACTTCTCTCTCCAAAACCATTCTTATAAGATCCAATTGTGTATCACATTGCTTCAATGTCTTCTTCCTTGCAGGAACAGAACCAGAAGGTGAATCTGTCAACGATTCAGAACTCTCTGCAAGCTTCACTTTCTTCTTCTTAGTTTTTCTCAGCTCCATTTTGAACTCTTTTTCTACCCTAACTGTTTCTTCCACATTGTCAACACCAACAGCAGTTTCTTGTTCTTGTTCCTCTTCCTTGTTCTTACGCTTTCTCTGAAGCTTCAAAGACTCTGGTACCTTTTCTCTATATTGACGATGCTTCCCTTGTAGATAATGAATCTCACACAATTTCAGATTATCCATCACTCTCCTCTTACACCGCCATTGCTTCCCGTCGGTTCTTCCGCACCGGAGTTCATCCGGTAGAAGCTCCTCGTTCGCCGATGAAGATTTTCTCGCCATTGAAAATTGAGATTTTCTCGGGAAAATTTAGATGAGGAAAGTGAAAATAAAAATTAAAAAACCTAAATGAAAAACAGACAGAGAAACTGTGTTTTTCTGCACATGTAGCAGAAAAGGAGTGTTTTATTTATGGTAAATCTGGCGTGGCATGTTTTCGTAATTATTATCAAATGTTGTGTCCTATTTGAAACAAGTAGGATCATTGAATATCAGTTAAGTTCAATCAATCAGTACTGTACAAGTAGGAACATTGATTATCGAAGACATGATAAAGCGTTGTCTGTCAAAAGCAGCTTATGAATTTTCTTTTTATGTGTTTCATTATAGTACATGTTGATGTGGTTGATCTACCCTAAACAAATTGTTAAATGTTTTATTTATAATTCTGGTGTATAGAAAAAATTTAATTAGAAAAGAGAATTCTACTTGTCAGTCCGATATAATTCTCGTAAAGATTAATCACGTTTAAACAAAGGTTGACGTATAACGAATTTAAGAAAATAAAGTTTTTTTTTTAAATTAGTGTTGGTTAATGAAGTTAACAATGTGATATGTTTTAGTTTGGTTTGTTTGCCTTTGATGTATCTAGAAAGCTATATGTGTGCGCTATCATTTTGTTCATTTATGCTCTTAAAATGTTATGATAGGCTAATTAAGTGCAATCTCATAAGATATAGAGGTCTACTATGCAAGACTAATTTGGAGCATGCTATATATAATGTTTTGTATTTGTGTTATACTAATGTTTTGGAAATTACTTTCTTGAAAGAAGGAATTTTCTTTCTTGAAAGCTAGAAGTAATTTGACATTCAACTTTTTTTTCTTTGAATTTTTCAGTTTGGACTAGCCACAGAATTTAGAAATGAGAAGTGAAGCAAGTATTTACTACATCCACACCCCCCTGCTTCTAGATTAGCTGAGTTTTTCCTATGATGATTTGTTCTATGTTTGGTATCACAGTGGATATGTCAAAATCACGGTAACCTGCCGTAATTTTCTAAAAGTTACACACTATAGCTTCTGCAAAAACATATGGTGGATCGCTGTGATTTTGGTATACCCACCGTGATACCAAACGCACACTTGGTGGTGTAAATAGAGATCTGACTGCTTCTGGGCTGTAAAATTGTTATTCTTTGATGAAGCCCAGTTTTGTTGCCTCAAGTGGAGGCCCTATACAGCATGAGTGTTATCTCATTGCTAAGCATATATATCTGGTGCATATATTAAAACAAACTACTGGAATATTTGCATTTCAGTTGTGTTCTAAAAATATGAAATTGCTTCAATTGTTTGTTTCAATTGTACAGTTTATATTAACTAAACTTCTAAATGTTTTTGGAAATCAGAGTCATTCTTTTTGTACAAGGAAAAGCAATGAGTCATGTTGCTCCAAGATAGAATTTTCGTAAATAATTTTGTGGTTGCCACATTAAAGATGGAAACTTACCAAAAGCAAAAACCAACTCCTTTTATTACAATTTACAGATATCATCCTAGAATTTGAAAGTAAGCTCTCATATGTGATATGCCTAAGCTCTTTTCCTTTTTCATTTTTTTCCTAAGAAGTTGAAGCCATGTAGCTGAGTTCAAATGATAGAGATACACCTTGCTTTCTTTCTTATATTGAAAGGGCAATTGTTGTATAAGAACTATGAATTTTTTACATTAATTGATGAATCATTAAATCTTATATATTGATCATGCCTAAATTTAATACTCAATTGATTAGGTTACAAAGTCCCTGGTGACATGAGTGTTAAGTACAAGAGTTGAGAAGATTTCTCAATCTTATAATAAAAATTCTCATCAAAGGTGAGAATCGGAGTAACCTACAATAAATAATAAGAGATAAATTTTATACATTGAATTCACTATTTATTCTTTACTTTTAACATTAAAGTTTGAACTCACTTCACACTCAATTATCGTAGTGTTTATTGTTTATGTACTAACACTTCACACTTCATAATGTAACCTCAAGATCAATCTTTAGTTGATTCATTCTAATGATAAATTCAGTCCAATCCAATAAATACATAATTGTGAAAGATTAAGAATACCACAAAGAACATCAACCCGAACTATACCTACCTTTAATTGTTAAGTACCGTCTCTACCTAACTTATTTGTTTTAGATCCAAATATAAATCTTTTAATATTAATATCAAGTATCAATCGATATTAATAATTTCTTCAATTTGCCGACCAGCATAATAATAATAATAACCAACAAAAAAGATGATGTTATCAATTAGAACAACCATTTATAGCCACACTTTTTATTTGAAAGGATAGCTGGACATTCTTGGCAACTACAAGAAACTGAAATCCCAGTATCCCATTCGTTGAATTTTTTTATTTTATCTTTATATTCTAAAAAAAGTAATGTATTTTATATTTTAAACTCCTTTCTGTCCTTTTCTCCTAACCAGAAATACCTTTCGCTGATACTAAAAAGAAGAGTGTCAAAGCAAATGATTGTATTAAAATGATTAATGGGTTTTGCTATAAAAAAAACGAATCTTTCGAGAGAACCTGAATTTGATTTATATGAGAAATGATTCTTGATCATCTTAACTGGCCGATTTTCGGATTAATAGAGCCGCCTCACCTGAAAACTAAAGGTTAATATAAAAAAATAAAAGATAAAATTTTAGCATGAAATAAATTGTATATTTGGAAGTAAACAGCACATAAAGTGATGAAATCTACGTATTCAATTGGAGAATGAATATCAAAATAACTAATGAAAAGAGAGTTTTATACACTCTTCTACTAAAAAGAAGGTTTAATTAATGATTTGGTTCCTTAAGTTATTTGTTGGTTACATTTTGGTCCCATAAGTTATTAACGTTACAATTTGGTCCCTTAAGTTAGTATATGTTAGTCAAATAAATCCTCACTATCAGTCTTTTGTCAAAACGTTAAATAGGCACATGTGAACGGTGACGTGACAACTTGTAATGTGTATCCACTTTAGACATTGGGTTAACGGTTTTGACGGTGGAGATTTATTTGGTTGACAGAAGATGACTTAAAGGGACCAAATTGTAACGTTAATAACTTATGGGACTAACCAGAAGTCCCATAAGTTAGAGGAACGCATTTTAAAGTCTCAAGTCAACGTCATCAGGTTGTCTCAAGTGAGTTGTATGACAAATGTTTTTAAATTTATCAAATTAGGTGATTATTATGAAATTAATTAAAAACAATATCGTATGAGATTAAAGATGAAGGAGAGAAAGACGAAAAGAGTATTGCAATATAGACCTTAAAATAGCATTCACAACTATACACGAATCATATTTATAGGACATTAATCTTGTAAGTTACAATTATTCATGTATAGACAGACGAGGTTACCTCTTAAGCATAGGGTGTGCTCCTTCTGTTGGTGATTAAACTCGCCTCATTTGGTCGTATGTTCATTCTCCAAATGGCGGAAGTGTGCCTGCTAAAGACATTTTGATGTCCAAATAGCTACGTGAGATATGTAATATACGGTCATACTCGGGGTGGGTGGGTGTGTGAGTGTGTGCGTGTGTGTATTTATGGTGACGTATTTGACGTTAAGCTCCTTGGTTGTTGCTGCTTTTTCTTTTGCAATTTGGTGTGGTTAGTTACGAGGTTTATTCATACGTTTAGAGTAACTAAACCTAGATATGTGGGGACAACTATCTGATTTAAATGACCTAATAATTATCTAGAAGGTGGTTGATGCTTATGGTGGTCGAGCACATCGGCGCTCTGTTTGTTTTTGAGATAGGAGCGAGGTTGCTCATGAGGTGACGTGGAAGATCCTTATCATGTGATGAATGTTGTTTCGGCCGTGATGTCTCATGTGGTGGTGGTGTGGTGTAGGAGGTAAAATCCTATATTGCATCATGCCATAAGATGACATGATCACCTCAATGGGCTTGGGTTAGATTCCTTTACTAGACATGCATGTCATCTTCTTAATGAACTTTTGATATTGGATGATCCAAATGATAATTGGGTCAGGTCTTTTAGGCACGTACCATTAGACAAACATATCAATGGTTTAACATAATCTATCACTAACCTAAGCATTAAGAGAACTAACTTGGGTGGAGGTAGGAAAATGTAACGCCCATACTAAATTGTCTAGAATATTTAGACAGGTGTTAAGTATATAATACTGGATACATTAAAATTAGAGTAGAATTTTCGTTCGAATGAATACAAACATCATTACAAGTTCGTACATCTGATAAATTTAACATTTGTCAAATACATATTGAATACATAGGAAATTATCTAAACCGGTACGAGTGTGTTTGTGAAGGTAACTCATCCGTCTTTCTTTTATTGCTCCTTGCCACGAACAACCTGCTCTTCTAAAATAAATAAAGGGATTGTGATGAGACATGATGTCTCAATGAGTTCCACCTATCCTGGGCAATCTCGAAAACCTATGATCGTCATATGTCTGTACATGTACCTAATTTAGGAATTTATGTTCTATTATGCATAACTTAGCGATCAGGGGAAATGTATGATCGCTAACTACATAGTATCATAATTATGGCCATAATCATATTAATGTCACAATTTCATAATTAGGTTAGATAGTTAGTGTTGAACAAACAATTATTATCTGAGTTCATTTTATGGAATGGACCTGAGTGGAGTAACTCTGAATACATTCGCTCTGATAACCAGCTAAATTCCATATATGAGGGCTAGAACCGGACCCCCTCTTGTCGTCATGAAGGTAGAAAGAATGGTTGTATGTTTAGTTTAATTATGAGAATATGATATAGTCTTCCTCCCAAGAAGAAACATAAAAACTTTTGACGATTTCATAGTTGAACTTTCATCCCTAATGAATCAAAGAGGTTGTTCAATTATGGATCTTATTAGTTGATAGGGCTTTTAATATAAAAGGAAGTGGTGCTAGAGTGGTATTAGTGAAGTAGATAAAATAGTCACAAGGAAGGGGGGTTTGAATTGTGACCCTTTAAAAATTATTCTGTAACTTAAAAAGTAATTCTCAAGTATAAACTTGGAATGATTAAGTTAGTACCAGACTTCAGAACGTTTTGATGTCTGAGAGTGTAAAAAACAATTTAACAAAGTAAATGTGTTTGTGTGTGTTTTGTGTTTGCAGTAAGTAAAGAGTGAAGGGAAGAGAAAGAACACACAAAGAGTTATAGT
>Ga0315914_1000705_pt1 | contig 45034 bp, 18 predicted proteins | sample MpolenodulesMG_FD_203920 | JGI IMG/M metagenome (GOLD analysis project Ga0315914, IMG submission 203920) | Medicago polymorpha root nodule microbial communities from Los Angeles, California, United States - elongated nodules | ecosystem: Host-associated > Plants > Roots > Nodule | place: USA... | reverse complement strand
GTGATTACGTGATTGTGAGAAAAACGATGTTTTTGTGTAATTTTGTTCGATTATGTCGTATTATCCGATAATCTTGTTAAACTGGCGTAATTCGGTTAAGTTATGAATGTGGCGTGATTACGGGTCAATTTTGACTTTCCAATTACCTGTTCAGTACTGCACTGCATTAGTTACAGGTTTTGTTTTCTGCTATGAACGTGAGTTAACTCACGCTAGTACAAATGACAACGTGAGTTAACTCTCGCTGAAATTAACACTAGTGCATGTTAAGTCACGCAACGTATGTTAACCGACGTTGTCATTTGTACTAGCGTGAGTTAACATGCGTGGAGGTATATTCGTCTTTTCACTTGGGAATGAGCGAAACGGTTTGGGTAAAGAGCAGAATTCGAAAAGCAACCGTCTAACTGAAATCTTCAGTCTTCATTGGGTATTGGCCCAAAACTTTAACATTGGACCTAGATGGGCTTTTTTTATACTGAATATGGACGTATTTCAAAAGACAACTTCTTATCCCACCCTATTAGCTTCTTGTGCACCCCACAAATTTTAGATTATATCACTCAAAAAGGGCAAAAACACCCTTCAACATCCAACACTTGTTTGGATTTCATAATCTGAACCAAGTGTGGAGGGTGAAAAAAAAATTGTCATTTCAAAATTCTAAATCTGAACCACCGCATATCACATATTCACATTCATTATACATGACTGATAATGTTTAGCTATTACCGGATTTAAGATTGCCTTCTTTTTTTTACTAGAACTAGAAGATCATCTGCTTTTCTTTTTGTGGAATATTAGAAGATTATCCTCTTAAGGCACTAAAAAAAACAAGAAATATAAACTATGTTTTGAGCCATGAACTATATAAGTTCTATTAAACTTCTTGAAAATGACGAGGAAAAGCGTCCCCAAGGCCATGGAAAGTTGTTGCAAGAGTTGCTCTAGAAAGCTTCACCAAAAACAATGGTATAATTTTGAGGTTCTGGTGTGTCCCATCCATTATATTAATTTATCTATCAATGAACAATGCTTCTATAATAGTCTAAGGTGGTAAGTGAGAACCAAACTTATCCATAGTGAATTCAGCTCAAACTGAGCTAATTTCTTTCGGCTTTGATTCAGCTTATTCAAAGTAGGTAGTTACTAAATTAGAGATGTTGGTAATTTAGTTGGTGAGTTAATATTATAACGTCCAAATAGTTCTAAAAAAGAATGTCCGAAGTTTAAATCCGGTAAAATATAATCACTTACACGCTAACATTTTGCCTATAAAAAATAAGGGTCATGTTAACCGGTGTCTCGGGCACTGGTTAAGGATACCAAAATGGAATTTATTATCATAAAAGGAAACTCTGTTATACTTTTTGTAAATTAATTACACAATTTCAATACATTAATTACTATATAACTTCCTTATTTAATATCTTTAACCGGTGTCCCTACCTAGGGGCACCGGTTAGCATTTCCCAAAAAATAAAAAGATAATCATTATAACAACTAATAAGATGGGAGTGAGATCACATGAAACTCTATAATCGCTAGTGCAAATTTAGTTTTGTGATGATAAAAACCAATTTTAAACGAATTGATTTTGTAAAAATGATTTTTGTTTAGAGTGATTTAAACCGTATATTTGAAGATAAAATCTATCATAAAATTAAAAGAAGATAATGAGTGGTAACGTGTTATAAAAGTAAAATCAATTTTAATAATGTTATTAGAACATGTCAAAATCAATTGTACTTGTACGCAATCACCTTTGACTTTTCGTACTATAAAATTAAATACATTCGATCTAATTCATCTTTACAAAATTGACTTTTTACTAGAGATATCTAACTCTAAAAAAAAATAGAGTTTAGATTTTAATTTTTTCTAATAGAAATTAATTGACAAAAGAGTTTCTCTAGGTAGATAGATTCATTAGAGTTTAAAAGAAAATTACAAAGTTTATTGTTAGAAGCGTGGGTCAACAAAAGAAGCAGCATCCTAGGAAAGAGGCATTGCTCAATTAAAACCAACAAGGATAAAGATAGAGATTATGAACACCAAAACATGAAAAGTGGTTGCAAGAAAAAGACCCGTTCCTAGTTCCTTAATCCTCCTCACAGCAACAAAGCAAAACGTGTTCTTTTTAATATCTTCAACCCCTTTCTCCGTGTAGGACCTACCTCCCTAAAACGTGGCTAATTGTGATTCCAACCAATTTGCTCTTCTTCCAAATTTCAACCTTTTATCATGCTTTTATAATTCTTAAATTCTATCAAGAAAATTGTGGGCCAATGCTTCTTTCTTTATCCAATCTCGTATTAAATCTTAGTGGGATCCACATACTCTTTCGACCATATAATAAATTTTTCATATGTGGATTCAATCTAATTTGTTGAAATTGACAGCATGTATGAACACCCTGTCACGTGATTTCACATCTAATTGTTAATGTTTTAGTAGATATATGGCGGAACCCTAAAAAAATGCATAGTAAATAAAAAAAAAAAATCTACTACATTACTTGAATCAATAATTAGTGTATTATTGATCTTGAAAAAATTTGTGGACAACATCTGAAATTGTTGGTGTGTCGATCCACCGAAAGAGGTGGTATATTTGTAAGAACTTCAGTGTTCAAGTCAATGAAAGTTTAAGACATGTAAGAGGTTCAACTAAAAGAGATCATGTTTATTTCACCTAATGACCCTTTGTTATATAGGCGTCATGGGTAGAACAAAGTCCTAAAAACAGTTAGATAATTATTGCAAATGTGATGCATATCCAGGATCACCGTGTGATTACGATTAGAAGGTCTTGATTTGACTTTGTGGTGTTTTCCTCTACCTCTCTTGTGGTGTAGGCTTGAGTGATCTCTTACACGAATGTTCTTTTGTTGCGTGTAATTGGTGATAAGATCTCTTACACGAATGTCTTGATTTATCATTATCATAAATATAAAGTTTGAATTATGGTGTCTACAGTATCACTTAAGGTATAATTGATAAAACATAAAAAAAAAAAAAAATGCGAGTTGAAAATTAAAAGTGAGTGTCATTTTAAGACGTTTTGTTTGTAAATAGATCAATTATCGTGGAACGTAAGAAAATAGTATGGATGTAAACATCAACATTCAGGTGAAATTGTAAATGATCCTTGTGTCAACTGTTTGCGTGTGTGTGTGATTTGCTTCCATTTGAGTGAACAAGATGTAAGCTAGCAAGCAATTAATTAGGTGTTCTTTAGGTACCACCCCATTTGCTTTGGATTGGATAATAAGAAAGTGAAGTGGATAGTTCAGAACGAACCGTTTAAGTGTGGTGGGGAGAGAGGGATCCACCACTATATAGCTGGCCACAGCCACCTTGAACCGCCGTATAAATAACCAAATACGGAAAATGTGTAAGTGGATACTAGAACAATTTTTATTTTTTTTTACGAATTCTATCAAGCACGACATGAAACTCACGCATAACTATAAAATTTTGGATCCATACTCGAAAAAAATGTTTAACCTAATAATATTAACATTACCGGTTTAACATTATCTTTTGGACAATATAGCCCAATTCCAATTCTAACAAGTAGACAATTCATGGACTTAAACACATGCATATGTCTACTATATGTCTATAAATGCAATGCAAAGCTCTCAAAGATGCTTCTGCAGAACCGACATGAAATGAAGTAATCTCTATAAACCTTTTGGGAACAATTAAAGATGATGTTTAATGTGTTAGAGAGGTGATGTAACCTGCTAACTAACATTATCATTATTTAGGTGGTGCCGGCTAGTATAGAATAACGGAAATGAATATTGTTCCATGGAACATTTTGATTCTTTTTTGTTAGAAAGGAGCATCTTTATTTTTATTAGGAGTACAAATTTACTCAACTCTTCATATAGTTCGACTTTCATATTTATTTAGGGGGTATTATAGAAAGAAAAATAAACTTTCATTTATTTATAAACCAATTAAGGACTGCATTTTTTTACAAAAACAAACTTCATTAACGAGCTAAATCAACTGCATTAAACGAAATAATACAAGGAAAATAATCATCAATATTTGGTCAAACCTAAGGACCACATCAGTCCTTGAGAGAGAACATATCTAAACCAATTTGATTCTTTCAAAAAAAAATTAAAAAGGCAAAGGAATATATTAAAAGACTATTTAGCACAAGGTATGTATGCAAAAAATAGAAAAGAGAAAATACAAAAAAGTTCAAAGAAAGGTACAACCAGGGGCGGAGCCACCGCCAGCTAGCCTGGGCACTAGCCCAGACTCAGCTTCTACTTTATTTGTAGCAAGCTCAACCATTACTAGAACCTCTCGCTTTTCCTGCGGATTTTGCCAAGGATTTAGGTTCCCAGATAAATGTAATACCTTAGTGGGTAATTGTTTCCTTAGGATTTTAGGATCCGCAGGAAAAGTATATCGGCAGGAAATATGCAATTATCCGCTGAAAGGAAGTAACATTATATGGGAAGTCTATAAAATTATCCGCAAAAAATATGCAATTATTGTCTGGGCTCTATAAAATTTCTGACTTCTCTGCTGGTATATGGATACAACCAATCCAAAGAAACATCAAGAAGTTTTAAAACCTAAACAAGCAAGAGGATTATTCCACCAAAGGATAAGATCATAAGAAAACATTTTGATCTTTGTCTTAATCCACCATCAAAAATGAATTTTCAAGCGATTAACGGTTTGAGATGAAAATCTTTCTTTGCAACCAAATAACTCGTTGTTATGATTGGACCAAATAATTCAAGTGCAAGCTAAAATGACTCAAAAACAGTTTGATTCTTAAATTATTTAAATGTCAATTGAATTTTTTTTGTTAAATAATATTTTGAATTATCTTAAAAAATAATTTAAGAATAAATAAATCTTCTAAAAAATAATTCAAAAATAAATAAATCTTCTAAAAAACAGTTTGTATGTATGTATTTCACGTTGTTATCGACAATTTGATTCTTAAATTATTTTTTCAATTACACGCAGTGATAATAAATAAATCTTCTACAAATAATTACTAAATAAATAACTCCAACTGTCGAAATTTATAAAGAGAAATACATATATTGTTTTAAGTAAAAAAACTCATTTAGATAGATAAATATAATTTGAGTGAAAAAAGATAAATAAATACAGTTGCAGTAATATTGTCAAAAAAAAGTGTTAAAAAATATAATCAAGATATAATAAAAAAATTGATAAATTAATGTTAGATTATTTTTAAAAAAAATTGCTAACACATATATATAAAATGTAAAGTATTAATATGATGAGGTCCAAACTTTTAAAATAAATTAAAATAATGTCAGCATCCATGAAAAGCAACGCAACGGTCAATAACTAGCAAAGTGACATGGAAATTGGCATGAAAAGATGTGGAAAGAAGTAGAAGAAGAAACTTATAGTATTCCTCTTATCTGAACCAATCTCGAATATATGCTTCCCTTTGCGTTTAAGTCCTATAGAGTTCTAACATTTTCACACAGTGATGACGTATTTCGTCTTTTTCTTCTCTTTTGGATTTTTTTTCCTCTTTCTTCATGTCGCATTTTGTTAAAACATCATAACTAAAAAAATGTAACCAACTAACCTAAGTTTCCAATCCTTCCCTGATTCAAATTCTTATCCAAGGTAGAAAGGTACTATAGTACTAAACTGGCTTGTCAAGTTAAGGGAGGAATAGGCAACATTCAAATTACAAATCATTTTAGTAAGTTCACATAAATTAAAATTATAAATATTCTGTCTATAAGGTTCAGCTCATCCAATAATGTTAATATTATTATGTCGAACACATTTATCTAGGTTTGAAACTGAAACCTCGCAGTTATGTGTTGACTTTTGAATTGTGTTTATGACTCCGTCTAAAAAATGATAAAATATTCTAACTAAAATAATTTATTTCATTTTATAAATTATTTCTAACCGAATTTCAACGAAAATGACTACCTTAATATGTTTTTTGAAAAGTAAAAAAATATTAATATATCAAATAAGAATGGAAATTGAGAAACAAAAATGCATTTATAGTTTTTTTTATGAAGGTAGTAATTTATGCCAGATCAGGTAGATGGGTTTGAAGAAGAGGATAATGTTTACAATTCTAGAAAATTCATAACGAGGGGGGAAAGCAACCTATCTGTTAATTGGACACATATCCAAAAGGATCATTGATGCTTTTCTTCACAACTGGAATCCACTTTTAAAAATATTTGAGATAGAGTTTATGGTCATTTTTTAATTTGTGCAGTACAAAGAAGGATGAGAAAATTAATTAGTTATTTATTGATGCAACCAATTTCAAATAGGAGTATAATACAATGAAGATCATGTTGCACACTTGAGGCTGCTTATTCTAATTATTTGTCAACTTAGTGATAACTACAAATGATGAATGTTGTCAATATGTGTGTCGTGCTTTTGAAATATATTGCTTCTCAAGGATAAGGTTATAAATAAAAATTTGGACATACTATAAAGTCTTTGTCAGCTGCCTTATCTACCAAATTCCAATAACGCATGCTGTATTTTTTTCTGCTCAAAAGACAAAACGCTAGAAAACAAGCCGGTCCAAAGGGAACAAGAAGACCAAAAAAACAAAGATGACTAATCTATATTATGTCCAAAAAGCCCTAGATTAGTTAGGAATAATATTCTTTGGTATAAAATCGTGAGGAAAGATAGAAAGATAGGTTAGGTTATTAATATTATCAAGAAAAAATGGGGGAAATGCTTTATACTTTTGAATATTCCAACCTTCTTAATCTTCAAAAGTTTGTTTGAATTATTTATGCCTGCAATAATTAATTAATTAATTAATTAATTAAACCTGGAATTTGGTAGTAGGATGGATCGTGAACTTTTCAGCTTAAGTTGGAAAGCGAGCGTGATTGGCTGGCCAACTCAAATTGGAATTTTTATTTCGCCATATAAGAAAAAGTTGGCAGGCTATCATGTTTGAAAACATTTTGTTTGGTGGGCTGTATAGAAATTGAGAAGAAAAAAAAAAGTAGTACATAGTAAACATTGACAAATAGCATTGGTTAGCTACATGCGTGATTCTTTTATCATCACATGTATTTGTTCATATTGACTAATTGATTTAAGAATTTAATTAATGTTGTGTATAGTAATTATTTTATACATGTATATAATGTGTAATTAATTTAATTAATGAATATGAAATCATATAAGTTTATTAAAAGAATAACATATGAGTTCACATGACAATAGATGATGTACGTGTAAAATGATTGTACACTAACATAATGTGTTGATTAAACTCTTGATTTAATTCAAATTAAATTTATATACACGGATATTGTAAATGTTTTTTTTAACTCTAAATTGATCATAATTATCTATTTTTAAAAAATATTTGACTTTAATCATAACTATTCTAAAATTACACATATGAATGATTGTGAGCGGTCAACAACATAAAATTATTTACAAGGACAATATATAAAAATTAATCTCGTGACTTATTTGAATTATCTCGGTACGTGTATTGGGTAAATGACTTTGCATAATTTTGCATAACTTAAAAGAACAAAAAATATGTATGAGTTGAGGTAGCAGTCAACAATGGTTTCACAACATAAAATGGTCGATCAAAGGGTAAACAGTAATTAACCACCGAGAACAAAATCATGTTACAATAGAAAAGAAAATAATTAAGATCTCAGTGGTGCATAATGCATGGCTTTCTGACCAACTGATGCTTTAGAGTATATAGCACCATACACGATCAATTGAATTGTGCATAGATTTCTTTCACATACATGTTTTATTAGTTTTATTAACACTATTTTGATGTTATTTGTTATTTGAACAGAGACTTATTGTTGTTTGTAAGAAAGCCATGAAATTCAGTTTGATCTCAGTGGTCTTATAATAAAAATTTAAATATTTAAACTAATATACAAGGAGTATATTCCTTCTTCTTCTTCCTCTATATATTCAAGGAACAAACTCATTATTTATTGTGTTAATATATGATGAAGAGTGATTCTACATCGTCGATCACTTTCAAGCAAAATGTGAATTGGAGCAAGAGTTCTTCCACCAATGATGCTACTTTGGAAAATGATGTTGCCTTTAATTGCAAAATGTATGATTGAGCCATACTTTACCTTGAAAATACACACAAAATTATGAAACATAACTTTATTTGAGGGCAAATTCTATGGTACACCAAAAAATTTGAGTGTACCGGTACATCAAATCGTTAAATTAATAATTAAGTGAGTTGGTTTTTTAAGAAAAAGAATTATTTTCTATCATTGACAATTATAATAATTAAATCTTATTTATCAAAAGTTTCAACGAAATAAAATTTACTTTTTAAATTTTTTTATTACTCATAATAAAGAATATTGATTATTTTTTATGAGAAATTGCTAAAATTTAATACGATTCTTATAAACAATGAAATGATGCTTTTTTATTTTATGAAATGATGTTTTCTAAAATATAAATATTGTCAAATAGCTTTTTATTTTATAAAATAGTAGTTAATTTATAAATTTATGGAATAAGAGTGTCGGTGCACCTCAATTTGTGAGATGTACCGTAGAAGTTCCCTTGTTTGAGTCCTTCTATTTTTAGATAGAGCAATGATAAGTGAACACAAAATATTTGACACAAATACAACACTATGGACAGTTTGGACATTTCACCCATAAAACAGGGGCAGTTTTGACAAAGCCTCACACCCCAACTCATTCTCATCTTTCACGTTCTTTCTTTATGGTGACCTTTCCCTCATCTTCATCAGATCTGTACCTCCATACTCACCACCGTCAACCTCTCCACCGCCCCTCCATCCTCACAACCACCATCGTCCTCATCAGTAAACACCCCTTCATCTTCTGTTCAGATCTAGACCTCCACCGGCGGCGACATCCTCTATTTAGATATGGCCATCCACCGTCGACATCTTCGCTCAGCACCACCTGATTTGCGCTCCTTTTCGGCGACGGCGAGAGTAAACAGTGTGAGAGAGAAGAGATGAAAGGTTCTCAAATCTGATTTGCACGTTTATGTTGTATTAGTTGTGACGACCAAAGGGAAGAGGAGAATGAGTGGCCACCGTTTTGTAGATACGGTGGTCGTGGTGCTGCGAACCAGTTGCAGGGAAATGAAAAAGAAAAAAATAGAAAGGAAAATAGAGTATAAAGTAACAGTATAAAAAAAGGAAATACGGTATAATTATACAGTGGTGTCTGTATCGTGTCTAAAAAAATGTGTCCACTTATCATTTATGTTTTAGATAATTTGTTTGTTGATACACTTCTCTAAGAATTGATGTTCATACTTTTAAGGCAAACACATTTTCATTGTTGAATCAAGAAAGGTGTCTTGGAAAGAAATTGCTCATTGTCGAATGAGTAATTTTGAAAAGGAGAAAAACAATTTTCAAATTAGTTAACCAAGTAATTTGGTTTAAGTAGTTAATGACCAAAGACAAATTGTTTAAACGAACCTGAGTTCAATTTCTGAGTGAAATAATTCTTGATCAGATTTTGTTTACCTCACAACCAAATTTCAGATTACCATGATCCCTTTCCTCTAAAAGTCGGGAGGTTAACAAAAAATGGTTATGTATCATGTACAGATGAGTTTTTCACTAGTATAAATCAATAGATATAATCACATGCGAGTTAGTTCAATTGTGAGATTCATTAATTCAAGAGTAAAAATTAACTTGTGAATGAAGCAAGACTATTATCATCTCAATAAAACTAGTCTACTAAATTTGAAATATAATGAAGTAAAATGTTTTTTTTTAATGATTCTAATGAGATTTTATCTGCAATAAAAACAAAGATTTCATCAACCCAAAAAAAAAAAGTAAGGTAGAGAAGAAAAAAGAGTAGATAAAATAGAACATCATAGGCCAGCGGAAGCCTTAAATTAGATAGAATAGAATAGAACATCATATGCCAGCCACGTGAATAGTTACCTTTTATAGAAAAATGTTTGTGGATAAAGTGGGCCCCATCTACACCTTGTGATCTTTCAGTTGACCCCACCCACCCTTTGTGAGACCTATTCTGCAAATCTGAATTCACAAACGTTTTTTTACATCTAATAGACTAATACCGACTTCCGCCGTATTCGATAGTTTGTTTTTTATTTACTCTCTTTGGTCTCAAATATAAGAAATTTTTTTTTTTTAGGTTCATTGAATAATTAACGTATCTGTTTTATAATGTAGACCAGATACATTAACTACTCAATGAACCTAAAAAAGGAATCTTTTCTTATATTTGAGACCAGAAGGAGTATTTATTTAGTTAGCCGTTTATTTAATTGAATTTTATCCTATTATTAGTCACTAAAAATGGTGATAAAAGAAATATTTTATTTCAAATTTATGTTTATGACAATTATTCCTATTAATATACTTCTATTACTACAATTATAATAGACAAAGAAAAAGCTATTGATTTGGAAAAAAATGGTGTCGTTGTTAATTTGTGTTATTAGACCGTCTTCATTGAGAGGATTTTAACTATTTAAGACCCAGTACCTATTACGTACCTTCAATAAAGAGAATTTTTTTTGGGTCTTATAAAATCCGGGGTCTTAGTTAAAACCCATTTTTAAACGGAACTCACACTCTTTTAATATTAAAAAAATGAAATATAATGATATAAAATTATTGATAGTTGATTAGTTCATTCCATTTAAAAACTTTGTGTGAGATCTGGATTGGAATGATTGAGTGCTTATTAGATATTACTATTAAAAAATTATAAATAAGTAATGTATACACGTGAGACTCATTTAAAAACCAAAAAATGAATGTCTCTGACGTGGATGCTCTTGTACTTCATTTTTTAGATGAAAGCTGCGTGTAAACAAAGAAGAGCATAGTAGAAATGGGATGTAAGGTATATATTATATGTGGCATAAAGTGATTTGATTAGTACATGAAGAGTGGATGCCAAGCTGGCAGTCAAAGCAGTCTTTAAGAATAAGACGACATCTACACGCCACGTTCCTTAACTAGAGAACCATGTGGCTACTTCTAACAATTCATCTTCGTCTACCACTTCAACACCATGTCTTAATATCACGTTGTCATACTCATTCGTATTCATACATCATCACAATCCCACTAATACTCAAATAAAAGATAAAAGTTGCTAGGAGTTTACTTTTTAACCAACTATTTCTAACATACGTTTCATTTGATTATAATTTAAAGAATAAAACATATTTTGATCTTGATCTTCTTTTTTTTAGGAAATTTTTATCTTTATCTATTACTCAATATAGTTTGTGGTATATATCTTACTGCCTAATATTTAATTTGGTCTTCTTTATTAAAATAAATTAATTAATCTGGTCTTCTATTTATTTTAATCTTTTAAGTTTTTTTCAACATCAATAAAATTATACAATATACAAAGTCGGTCCAAAATAGGACTTGACTTCAAATCTTGAACAAAACATACCTAAAAAAAATCATAGTATAGTTTTAAATAAATATTTCCCAAATTTAGATTGTTAAAACCGCGACTTTATATTCAGACTTAGCAAAATTTTACTTTATTTTATTTTTATGAATGGTGTGTTATTTTTATTTTAAAAGATATTATTTATACATTTATTTCAAGCCTTTAAACATGTTACACTTGCCTGTAGATATAACAAATCTTCTTCGACAATGTACGTAGATCTTGTGATGATAAAAATTGATTTTAAGTAAATTGATTTCGATTACAAGTGAATTTAAAGTAAGGTAATTTGTGAATTTTAGCATGCTTGGTTGCTTTAGAATATAGTTAATATTTGCCTCTAAAATTAATTCTATTTGAAGTTAGAATTTGTAACTTTTAATTTTATAATTGGTTTTATAGACAAATTTATAATTCAATCCACTTTTATATAAATATATTCAAACAATTACACACCTTCAAAATCAGTTTTAACCTCTCTAAAAATGAAACCAATCTTACATTGTGTCGGTGAGTTATAGAGCTTTTTGGACTACAACCTAAGGTACTTAACTTATATTCTTTCAATATCTCTCACATTTGCTCTTTTATGTACTTGAGTGTCTCAGTATTTGCGACTATCAGACTAGCTCGTACTCCAATGTTTGCCTCTCGACAAAGGGCTTCATTCAGATCACTATAGATTAACAAAGTCGTTTGTGGGACTAAGTTTTCTCCATAATTTCTTTCAAAATATCAAAATTCCCCAAAAAAACTTTCAAGAGCAAAATCGCTTCACCCTCACCAGTTAATACTCTGTGCCACCACTTCCCTTCCATCGACACTAAATGTTTTAAACACAACAAGTTGTGGTATCTTTGCTCGACGACTCATTAACATCGTGACACCCTTGACCAATATTTCAATTGTCTATGAGGTTAAGAAGCAAACAATCACAAAAGAACATCTTGTCAAATTGAAAACCTTATAAAATAAGTTTTTTCTCAACAAAGGAACGTTAGGCGTAAAAATACTTAAACACATCCAATTAGTGTAACAAAGATCCAATTAGTTTGACACATATTATTTGTAATTACATCACACAAAGTCATCACTCTGAACAACATAATGATGACTTGGGGGACAATTGTTCTGAACTGAACAAAGATCCACATTCGATATCTATGAGGCCCAAAGATATCTTTGGCCCAAAATCCTCTATCAAACATAAGTCCAATCAATATAAGAACCAAAATGTTATGCATATTGTATCACTATCAAAAGACACGATCGCTTTTTGTGTCAAGTGACTAAAAGCTTTGGATTCTCCAAAATATGTAACCCTTCCAACCATCAATTCTATTCAACTTGATAGTTACAGGTACTTGCCGTTCGTAATACCCTTTAGATGGCTATCTCCATAGCCATTTCCACCGGTCAATAAAAAGGTCATTAGACCACAAACTCAAAGTGCATAACGTCGGTCCTTTCAATACCTCTCACTCATGCTCTCTTAATAACTTGAGTGTCGTAATTGTTTCTATGTACCCATCAAACCGCTTCTCGATGGTTGTTGTTTGAAAAATGTCAACATTCTGCTTGATCACTTCAGAGTACAGACCACCTAAACAATTTCTAATAAAAAATAGTTCTATAAATAAGTTGAAATGTTTTTCAACACATACACCATATAATTATAAAATTTATAGGTTTTAATTATATTTTTCTCATCTCGACAAAGGGCTTCATTCAGATCACTATAGATTAACAAAGTCGTTTGTGGGACTAAGTTTTCTCCATAATTTCTTTCAAAATATCAAAATTCCCCAAAAAAACTTTCAAGAGCAAAATCGCTTCACCCTCACCAGTTAATACTCTGTGACCACCACTTCCCTTCCATCGACACTAAATGTTTTTAACACAACAAGTTGTGGTATCTTTGCTCGACGATTCATTAACATCGTGACACCCTTGACCAATATTTCAATTGTCTATGAGGTTAAGAAGCAAGCAATCACAAAAGAACATCTTGTCAAATTGAAAACCTTATAAAATAAGTTTTTTCTCAACAAAAAATGTTAGGCATAAAAATACTTAAACACATCCAATCAGTGTAACAAAGATCCAATTAGTTTGACACAAATTATTTGTAATTACATCACACAAAGTCATCACTCTGAACAACATAATGATGACTTGGGGGACAATTGTTCTGAACTGAACAAAGACCCACATTCGATATCTATGAGGTCTAAAGATATCTTTGAATCTTCTATCAAACATAAGTCCAATCAATATAAGAACCAAAATGTTATGCATATTGTATCACTATCAAAAGACACGATCGCTTTTTGTGTCAAGTGGCTAAAAGCTTTGGATTCTCCAAAATATGTAACCCTTCCAACCATCAATTCTATTCAACTTGGATAGTTACAGGTACTTGTCGTTCGTAACACCCCTTCGATGGCTATCTCCATAGCTATTTCCACCGGTCGAATAAAAAGGTCATTAGACCACAAACTCAAAGTGCATAACGTCAGTCCTTTCAATACCTCTCACTCATGCTCTCTTAATAACTTGAGTGTCGTAATTGTTTCTATGTACCCATCAAACCGCTTCTCGATGGTTGTTGTTTGAAAAATGTCATCATTCTGCTTGATCACTTCAGAGTACAGACCACCTAAACAATTTCTAATAAAAAATAGTTCTATAAATAGGTTGAAATGTTTTTCAACACATACACTGTATAATTATAAAATTTATAGGTTTTAATTATATTTTTCTCTTCTCGTTTGTTTGTTTTCTCATCTCTGAATTTGATGTCTACACTCAATAGAATATGGTATCTAAAAATCTCATAAAAAACAATGTGAGCGTGTCCAAACTAAAATGGATCCTCTTCTTAGTTTCCTTTCGTATGTTATCAATCTCACAATTAAATAAAATAATGTGAGATAACTTATTGCTATTAGTTTAAAAAAAAATCTAACAACACTCACCATAAAACACTATCTTTAACACATACTCTTTTATCGGATAAAATTATTGTATACCCTATTACTTTGTGTGAGTTTTATTTTTAAAATATAAATTTACAATGATTTAAATCAATAAAAAAATTGAGTATTAAAAAGAGTGTTAATAACGTCTATATAAAAATTGAGAGGATTCATTTACGTCTAGAAACACATCCACAGTCAAATCTTCCTAGCTGTTGTAGATAACGCAGAACCGTAGCTAGGAGGGACTGGGGAAACAAAAGTCATCCGAGGAAACTTGCGCCATCCGTGTGAACGCGGAGAGGGATCTCGTCTTGTTGGCATGTGATCCTCCTTTTACCTTTAAAACACTTATATTTTTTCAATCAATTACCTGTATAATCAACTGTGATCCATATCCATCCACTTTTGATCTTTTCAACCGTATGAGAAAGAAGGTATTGGATGCATTCCAAAATAAATATATAGATAGACACAATACTTGTATTAAAATTTAAAACCAATTGAGTTAAAATGTAGTATTATTTTGGCTATACAAAACATATATAATTTTTATAAAATAAATCATCTTATAATATAAAATATGTGAAAACAATGATGTAAACACAACTCAGTTGGTAGCCGCAAGAACAATATTATGTAGGGGATCATGGTTCAAACCACAGACTCCTAATTTCTTCGCATTTAAAATGTGTGAGTTAGCCACTAAACTACTTGATAAATAAAAAAACAGAATATCTTTCGCGTGCGTAAACCTCAAGACTGACCCCTAAAGCATTGTGTCATTTCATCTAAACACTCTTATATGTTCTTCATGACATAAGTTAACATGACTATTTCTAATTTTATTTTTTTTTGGATAGATTCTAATTTAAATTTTAGTTATTTGGTCTAACAAATCTTGAATAAAGAGGCTATCAGTTTCGGTCTAAGGATGTTTGAGCTTTAAATTCTTTTTCTTTTGAGTAGTGATATATGTACATCCATTTGGAGACAACTTTGATGACAACCTTGTTTCTCTCTCTTCTTATTGATCAAAATCAATGGAGAGAGAAGAAGGATGAGAGAGGAAAAAAACATAATGTGAGTATGAGAGAGAAAGTTGTCTAGAAGTTGTCATAAAATAGTTGTACAAATATCATTTATTTTTTCTTTTTGTATCATTTTAACGATCTTTGTATACCTCTTAATAATATTCTAATTTTGAAGACACTTAATAATTAGACCATTCACTTTTATGTCAGTTCATCTAATATATTATCAAATCCTCAAATTGAATGGTTGAAATAAAAAATTTGTCAATTTTTTGAATTGGATGACAAAAATGCACAATAAGAAATAGGAAATCCAAAATTAGGTTTTACGAAAACCAAACGACAAAAACCACATTTAAGATTAAAACATTAAAAAAAGAAGAAAATAATAACAATTGTCCTAAGACCATCCTCAATTGTAGTATTTATCACCATAAGTGTTGATACCTATTAGGTACCATCACTGTGGATTTTTATTTTTATTTTTTTATGCTCAATGAGTTGAGAGTCTCAAATAAACACTCTCCTTATTTGTGAGTTCCACACCTTTTTAATAATAAAAATTAAAATATAATAATATAAAAAAATTATTGATAGATTATTAGTGAGTCTTATCTAAAAAATTAGTATAAGATGCTACGTTTGAGAAATTAAGTATTTATCAAATATTATTATTAAAAATTATAAATAAATACCTTGTACATGTAAGATCTATTTAAATACTTAAAAATAGATGTCTTTATCGTAGATACTTAGATGTATTTGTCCTTGTAAACATAACTCTGTTGATAAGAATAATAGATAATATATACAAAGTTCAGATTCGATTAAGCATACAAAGTTCGGATTCGAATTCCCGAACACAAAAAATAAATGCGTAGATGCACTCGCTTCAGTCTTTATTATAAGAAACAATTGACTTTTTAAGTTCATTTTGTAAATGATATATTTATAATGAGATACATTAATTGTTCAATGAACCAAAAAACTCAAATATTTCTTATAATAAGGACAGAAAAAAGTATTGTTTAAGAATACTATAATTTAAAAATAAATTGATGGATTATTCTATTTTTATGAAGTTGCCGTAAAGAGCACGTGATCTAAAGAATTAGCATTGAATGCAAATTTTATACTTTCGTCTATATCCTTATCCATTTTCACTTCACCGGTTATACCCGGTAACATTTTTAAATCCAGAAGCAAAGAATAAACATAGTTACTGTAGTCGGTACAAGCAGTAGTGATAAGATAAGAACAAATCTAAACCGTCAGATGAAATAAACATATTTAGGTAAGATCCTAATATAGAAAACCGGTTGAGTTTCGTTCTTATCCGTAGTAGTATAGTCACATAAATAAAAAAGCAAGCAGAGTCTCGTATATATTTTTTTTCTTTTTCTTTTCTCAAAATCACACACGCTCCTCCCATAAGTCATAATCTTCTTCTTATATTATCATATGGAATTTGAATCAGTAATTTCTTCAATTTCCATTTCCATTACTCAACAACGCTTCATCTTCCTTTGCAACACTCATCTATAATCAATCTTTTCATTTCACCACTCACATAAACATAAACACAAACACAAACACCTTTTTTCATTTTTCAAACAATGCTTTCAAGATCTTGTTTAGGATTATTAAATCATCAAATAACAACAATGAACAATTACGAACAAGAACAAGAACAAGAACAAGAACAAGAAGACCTAAACATAGTTCCAGAACTGATGACACCGTTCCAGAAGTTTCAACGACAATATTCCAACGTTTCAGTTCCTTCATCACCAATTTCTCGTAAACGAAGAATGATAATAGTATCAAATCAGTTACCCATACGCTTTGTTTCATCTTCTTCTTTTGACTTGAAATTCGAATGGGACGTTGATAGCATATATTTTCAGCTCAAAGATGGTATCTCGTCTGATTCTGAACTCTTTTACGTTGGTTCGTTAAAATCTCAGATTGAAATTGACCCATCACAACAAGAAGAAGTTGCAAAAGTTTTGTTAGAAAAGTTTCGTTGTGTTCCAACTTTTTTACCTTCTGAAACTCACAATGATTTTTACCATGGTTTTTGTAAGCATTATCTTTGGCCTTTGTTTCACTATATGCTACCTCTTTCGAAAAGTCAAGGTGTGCGTTTCAATTCTTCTCATTGGCTTGCATACAAAAAGGCCAATAGAATCTTCGCTGACAAGGTTCGCGAGGTTTTGAATCCTGATGAAGATTATGTTTGGGTTCATGATTATCATCTAATGGTTTTACCTACTTACTTGAGGAAACGTTTTCCTAAAGTGAAATTGGGTTTTTTTCTTCACAACACTTTTCCTACTTCAGAAATTTACAGAACAATACCTGTTCGTGAAGAAATACTTAGGGGTTTGTTGAACTGTGATTTGATTGGATTTCATACTTTTGATTATGCTAGACATTTTTTGTCTTGTTGTAGTAGGATGTTGGGTTTGGATTATGAGTCTAAAAGAGGTTACATTGGTGTTGATTACTTTGGAAGAAATGTTACTATCAAGATTCTTCCGGTGGGGATCCACATGGGTCTTCTCGAATCGGTTTTGTCGTCCTCTGAAACAGCCAAGAGGGTGAAAGAGTTGAAGCAAGAATTTGAAGGGAAGGTTCTGATTTTGGGGGTTGATGACATGGATTTGTTCAAAGGTATTGGGTTGAAGTTTTTGGCATTGAGGAATCTTTTGGAGGGGAACGAGAAATTAAGGGGTGAAGTTGTGTTGGTTCAGATTCTGAATCAAGCAAGGAGTAGCGGAAAAGATATCCAGGATGTGAAGTTTGAGATTGAAGCTATTGGCAAAGAAGTTAATGACAAATATGGTGATGAACAATCTGGGTATAGGCCAATTGTTTGTATAAACGGTCCGGTTTCGACTCAGGAGAAGGCTGCTTACTATGCTATATCAGAGTGTTGTATTGTGAATGCTGTGAGGGATGGGATGAATTTGATTCCTTACGAGTATACTGTTTGTAGACAAGGAAGTGTTGAATTGGACAAAGCACTTGGAGTGGAAAATGATGAGGCTAAAAATAGTGTTATCATTGTTTCTGAGTTCATTGGTTGTTCGCCTTCACTCAGCGGGGCGGTTCGGGTGAATCCGTGGAACATTGACGATGTTTCAGAGAAAATGAACTCAGCAATCAAAATGAAGGATTCCGAGAAGCAATTACGGCACAAGAAGAATTATAAGTACATAAGCTCTCATGACGTAGCGTATTGGGCTAAGAGTTTTGATCAGGATTTAGAGAGAGCTTGTAGGGAGCATTATCTCAAGATATATGTGGGATTAGGACTTGATAATTTTAGAATCATTGCTTTGGATCCTAGTTTTAAGAAGCTTTGTCTTGATGACATTGCCCCTGCTTACAGAGATGCCAAAAGCAGGTTGATCCTTTTGGACTATGATGGCACCATGATGCCTCAAGGATCAATTAACAAAGCTCCTAGTTTGGATGTTATCTCTCTCTTGAATTCATTATGCAGTGATCCAAAAAATACAGTGTTCATTGTTAGTGGCAGGGGTAGAGTTTGCCTTAGCAACTGGTTTTCTCCATGTGACAAATTGGGTCTCTCTGCAGAACATGGGTACTTCACAAGGTAACATTATTCAATTAAACTTTTCAATGTAGTGTTATTGAAATTGAAATTCATCATTCATTTGTCAATGTTGCATGATCTCAGTGTGTTTTTTACTTGTTGATTCATTTTTTGGATTCCTTTTTGACTGATGGCAGGTGGAGTAAGGATTCTCCTTGGACGACTCTCGGATTGGCATCAGATTTTGATTGGAAAATTAATGTAGAAAAGGTGATGGCGCTTTACACAGAAGCGACCGATGGTTCCTTCATTGAAAAAAAAGAAAGTGCAATGGTTTGGCAACATCAAGAAGCAGATCCTGATTTTGGACTGTGGCAAGCTAAAGAGCTTCTTGTTCACCTTGAGAGTATGCTGGCCAATGATCCTGTAGTAGTTAAAAGGGGACAACATATTGTTGAAGTAAAGCCTCAGGTATCATAAATAAACAACTCTTTCATGTATATTATCTTTTGACATTTCTTAGTTTTGAAGAGACCAAATGAAAAATTATTCGTTTTAAGATTTCATTAGTTAATTACAGTTAGAATGAAGGTTGTTTATGAAAGTGAATTTTGTAATGATGATTCCTTTCTTTGCGTTTTTTAAGGATTTAATTCATATACATTGTAATAGTCAGATCATTAAAAAACATTTGATTTTAATCATAACTATATCTGAAGTTTAACATACGATTGATTCTGATTTATTGACAGTGTATGAAAATTAAACTTTTTCTTTTGTAATGATTTCTTGTATTTTTGTGAAATGCAGGGTGTGAGCAAAGGTAAAGTGGTGGAAGAGCTTATATTAACCATGAGAAATGAGGAGAAGTCACCAGATTTTCTTCTATGTCTAGGAGATGATCGATCAGATGAAGATATGTTTGAAAGTATTGCAAATTTAGCCTTACCAACCACATCCCAAGTTTTTGCATGCACTATTGGTTATAAACCAAGTAGGGCTAAATACTATTTGGATGATACTGGTCATGTTATCAGACTGCTGGAAGGACTTGCTGCTGCATCAGCAGAAAATTTAAGCACAAAATAGAAAGAAATATGATATCTATACAGAAAAACAATGTTGTTGTACAGAATGATAGATGCCTTCTTCATAGGTTGTTTCATTTGGGAAGGAAAAAAGGTCAATCAATACTTTTAGAATTTTACAAATTAGCTAGTTAGCTTATTCATGTAACTAGCAGAAAAATTTCTTGTTTTGTATGACAAGGAGTGAATACAGATTTATGCTTTTGTGAAATGAATTACCTAACAGCAATATTTCATTTTCAGTAACAAACAAAGTTTATTGATAATGATCTTAATCAAATTGGGTGGATGGATGATGTCTTGACCCTTGGTATGATTTTTAATAATTTAAGAATAATAAATTTAAAATTTATTTTTGTTGACTGCTTGGAGAAGCTCTCTTGATCAGGGTGAAAACTGAATTTTTTAGAAATAAAAAATCATTAATTTGTGATGGATGTGCTATCATGTAGTGCATGTTTGGTTCCACATATTGAGACTCAAAATTGATTTTGAAAATGTAAAATTGACTCTGATATTTTTGTTGTTTTGAAGTATATTCGATTTTGCATCTTAATATGTTCTTACTTGAAGTTTGGATTTGTTGTTTTTGATTTTAGAATTGATTTTACACATAAATTTATAGTTTAGCTCACTTTTAAATGAATGCACCAAAATGCGAATCAAATCAAAATAAATTTTATATAGTCAATCTATCCCAAACCAATTTTTATCCATAACCAAACATATACAGGTAGAACTGAAAATTATAGAGAGAAAAAACATGCATTTTGGGTTGTAAATAAATTAATAAATGAAAGACACAAACAAGCATCATATAATGTGGTTCAGAGCACGTTGAAGTTCAGAAAAAGTTGCTAATACCTATTCATAACAGGCTGGCAAATTTATGTTCCAATGCAAACAAGATAGAAAAGTTAATAACTTAAGTCACAGATTTTTGTGTTGTTGAACAGTTAATCATCAACATTCTCACACGGACTTGTGAGTGTTTTAAGAACAAGTTTCAACAAGAACCAGAAATCATTAGCTGGATATTCAGGTCATGTTCTATTGATTACACGTTGTGTCGGTAGAAACTTCCAATGCTGCTTCCCAACTACTTTCTCAATTTTTTTCCAAATGGCTGGCTCATATTAAACAGTACAAATTTTTTAATGTATTGGAGTTGTTGATCCTACCTAAAGCATATTTTTGTGGAACGACTTAGAAGCTCAGTAATCAGTTTAAAGGGTCCAATAGCATTTGTCCAAGTAAACTAGGATTTTTATGCACGAAGAAAAAGACTTAGATGGAATTCAATTTTGTACCAATGTATATCATGAAAAAGGTTGGATCATATCTTAAGCAGCTTCCATTTTGTTGACACATGGCAGTGGATTACTTGGACTGGTCTTATCCTTGTGAAGCATGTTTAGGTTGGGATCACTTGTTTCTTTATAGGAAAATGAGTGTACATTGATGGACAATGACAATAAGCTTCCTTAAACTGTTGAAATAATCGACTGGTCTGCAAATATCTTACTATTGAATTTAATTGTTTCTTTATTTTTGGTGATATCTTAATGAATTGTTATTGGATAATGAATCTATATCATGTCATGAACCACCTATATATAATCGTGGTGTATTCCTTAATTTGCCCTTCATTGGGTATACCAATATTACTTGATAATTGATACAAAAATGAGGTCAGGTTCATTGAAACGTGTGTGACAACATTTCTTCCTAGAAAATGGAGTTAAGATAGTTTTTTTTTCTTTTACGATGAGTTAAGATAGTTAGATAGTACTAGAGCGAAAATATCTTGCAAATACAAGAGAGTGATATGATAAAGATAAAACTCATTTTTATTGACCAGTTTAAGTTTTTTTTTTTTTTTTTAATTAAAAAAAAAACTCGATATCTAACTTAAGGATTGACTAATTCTATGAGCCAAATCTTTCGTCTACTTGTGAGGGTCCACTTAAACTATAGCAAAGCTATGTATGGATTAACCACGGTAAATTGGCACTAAGGCTATGTTTGGATTGGTGGTGAGTGGTGGAATGGAATGGAATGGAGTGGGATGAAGCCACATTCCGTTGTTTGGTTTTGTAAAAAAAGAATGGAATGTAATGGGATGTGATGGAACCCATTCCATCAAATACCACTCATTTACTCAATTTTCCATTCCCCCAATTTGGGGTGTATCCAATGGAATGGAACACATTAATAATACACTTACAATTTTGTCCCTATTTTTTCTATTAACTTTTTTTTAAAATTCAAACAACTTCGTTATTTTTTTTGTATTGTCCTTTTCTATTATCGAATGGTAGTAGTAATACTACTAAACAAAAAATTGTTGTCGGATACGTTGTTAATCCATACAATGGTAAAGCTTCAATAATACATGCTTGTATTTAAACTGTTTCCTGAATGCACCCAACCCTGAATAGTTTCAGAAGAAATAATTTAGACTTTTTGCTAGAAATAATTTAGGCTAGTTTACAAATCTCATGTTATTATATCCTGAAATGATGCACCCAGTAATATAGTATATCCTGAATGTATAAAGTGGTATCCATGTTTCACAATTTCATGATTTTATTTACGAGTTCATGATTAAAGTTGATTTTATGTTTTTATTCTTGGATCTATATAATTATTAGGGATTTAGATTTTTGTAGTTGCAACCTTTTGTGACAATTTCTGCAAGAACCTTTACATATCAATCATGAAGATGTTAAATGGTATTTTTTTTAAATTGTTATTAATGTTTATTCTAAATATTGATGTTTTTTAAATAAAAGGGTAAAATTGGAATTAAAAACTTATAACTCATTCTGTTCTGTCAACTTTTCAAACAATGGAATGAGAAATTAGCTCCATTCCATCATAAAATATCCAAACAATGGAATGATATCATTATTCCATTATGTTCCTTTCCGTTCCGTTCCATTCTGCTCCGTTAGTTTTAAGCTATCCCAACACAACTAGAAACTTTTTTTATACGATACTTTTATCTGTTTATTATCGTGATGTACATATTTTTATATTTGTAATAAGTAATTAAAGATATTATTGATAAAGTAATATTAGTTAATACATATTAAAGGTGCTACATAGTAGGAATGCGTTTGAGGGGAGAAAACGAGTACATAGCAACCAAAACAACTTGGTTTTAATAAATTTCACAACCAAATAAGGCGGAAGCGTGCAGTTAAAATGACGTGACAAAAAAATAATGTGTATCATTTATTAGGAAGGGTATCATTGTTATTTGCTAATTCACAGTATCATGAGCATATGTCATCTTGTATTCAAATTGATATTATGAATGAAATGAGTTAATTTGGTTCTTGTCATAAAAAAAATCAACTAAGATAATAAGAAAAAAAATATAAAAACTGTTAAATAATTTTGGAACTCACTCACAAAAGTTAGTAGAGTGATTAAACTTATTTACACTCAAATACAATTTATAATATTTACTATAACGTTTATTATGAATCGGAGTCCAATTTTCACATGATTGCAAAACCTCAACATGATAACATGTTAAATGAATTTGAATCTCACTATCAAATGCTAACTCATAATGTGTGGATGTTCAAATAATATATAAATTGCATAATTCATGACCTTAACAACACAACTCAAATACAACTTCAATATCCACACACATGTATAAATTGCGTGTGAGCCAATTTTCACGTGCCTTAAGAAAATTGTTTTGATATCATGTTGAACGGACTCAAATTGTCCATACTAGATCTATAGGTGGTTATTGATATCGTGAAAATAATGTCAAAATTGTCCATCCCTATTTGTTTTAGCAAATTGTATTTGTATCCTACATTGTAAAAGCTTCTGAGTTGTGCAAGGTATTCAAAAGTTAATTATATCACAAATAAAGACAATTGATAGAAAAAACATGAGACAATCGTAATTATATCACTTAATTTCAAACACAATCAATCAATCAATTGTAAAGGTACAGTCCATATATCAATGCAACATATGGCAAAATTCTATGTTGCCAACGTGCCCAGCATAGGATTGGTTCATACATTGACATATGTAAATCAACCGGAAGCAATTTTAATTTGTCTAATACCATAATCTATAACTTGCAGCCTCTGTCAACCATCATTTAATTTCCGTACAAGATGATCTGTTTGAATTTAAATCAGCATACTTCAACTAGCAAATGTTTAATCAGAAATCCATTTACAGGTTGTCATTTATAGGCTTTCATTATCAAATTGAGTCAAGTTGATTCAATAACTCAATTATGAAATCAATATTTCTAAGGAGAATCATATTTATTGACACTGCAACTCAAGTGGAAGCATACAAAGAGGCACTGAAGTGTGAAAATGGCTATGAAGCACAGACACTCCTCGGATTAGCCGTGTTCCGATGTCGGATGTCGGATATATGTCGTATCCGACGCCGACGCATATAATTATATTGAATTATGTGATTTTTTTTAAATTATTAGCGGAGTCCGTATCCGTGCTTCATAGTAAAATGGTTATCATTTTTTTTTTTGAGGAATCAACAAATTGTTATATATGCTTGATTTGCAATATACTCCAAGTATATTTAACATTAACAACTACGGAGTATTTGTAAAAAACAAAAACAAAAAAACATATAGATGCAAATTTTCAATCAGTACTATTTTTTCTTTTCTAGCTATGTACATAATGTGAAAAGGTTATTGCCTCTTAGCTTAACAAATCTATAACCAACTCAATATTGTTAACTTGCCAAAAGCCAAAGATCCAACTCATTCATTTAAGACGAACTTAATAATTACACGATAATTGGAATTGGATCAGTGAACAACTTTTATCCACGTTTTCTTACATGTTTCTATCCATGCAAGTTTCCTAATATAGTACTGCACGTTTTCTAATGCTAGATACGGAATTAAATCAAGTGGTAACTAGAATTTCAGTTTGCTTGAGTCACAAGAATGCTACTTCATAGCATCAAGAATCAATTACATTTATTTACAATTTACAATGGTGGTCCGAGCCATTAAAGCTTTGTCCATCTAGTTGTGTTATATATACATACACATGTTTGAAAATGTCCATTTCAATCAAAATCTTAGCCTAATACTCCCTCCAATCCTAAATACGGTATAAGAAGATAAAATTACATTTATTTGATCCAATGTACGTTTTTAAGATTGTGGGGGCTATTATTCATTTCATTTTTAAAGCATTAACTGAATTGGAAACTATATTAGGCGGTGAAAACAACATTTGTCGAAGATATGATTTCATGGCAACAATAAAAGGACCACTCTAAAATTTACTTGTCTCACTTTGCATTTGGGTGAACCAATCGGAAAATGTAAGAGAAAAATAAATATATAGTGCACGTTTTTCTTCTATGTCCTTGATGACGCAATTTTTTATGATCAATACGAAGTTTCCAGAAAACATTAACAGTAGAGCTGTCTAAATCGAATTGGAGGTCATGTTCTAATATTATTAAAAATGGATCTCTAATAAAAAAAAGCAATTTTTTTAAAATTCATCATCTATTTAAATTGTAAATAACGTCGGTAACATACAAAATAATTACCATAAACCCACTTCCCTTTCAAAGTCCAACAACAATGATGATAATGTTTCTATCAAAAATAAAATAAAAACAAACATAAAATGTGATTTTATTTGTTTTTTTTATTAATAATAATAAACATAAAATGTTTCCATCAGATATACTGTGATAAGTCCTTTTTTATCACAATAACAAATATAAAATGTGATTTTAATTATTTTTTCTTTGAATTCTCATCAAATTCTTGTAACTTTTTTTTGGATACCAAATTCTCATCAAATTTGGATACCCCGTCACAAAAGGCGTAAAATGAGATCTTAATATTATGAAAATTGCTATTCTAACTTCAAAATTTTCTATATAAAACCTTAAAAATACCAAAATAGTCTCAACGACAGTTAATTGTTCTTCTAAAATCTAATATTGTGTTAAAGAGCAAATTTAGAAATGAAATGAGCAATTTTCTAATATTGTTCATGATGAGCAGACGTGTGTTTGTTTATGACGGGCCAAGCATGTATTTGATTCTGGACCAAGCATATATCCCTTTTTTTTTATTTTGGGATTACTTTTCCCACCTTGTCACATTCCCCGTGTTTTTTTTTTTTTTACAAAAATGGTCATAAAATTTTCGGATTCAAGAATTCAAATTGAGTTTACCCCATGTTTTGGGGTGGAAAAAGAAGTTTTTCATCAATTCAGATCTGATAATCAGAACATTCCAAAAAATAGGTCGCGTTCTTGCTTTTCTCGGATTACAGAATCCAAACACTCCATAAACACCCGTATTCAAGGGAAAATAGTTCGGATTATACAATCCGAATTGCATCAACATAAATTATGAATCTGTTTGTAACATGGATAATCATTTTAAGGATCATATTAATCTTCATAACTCTCAACATTTTGTTTTAGGTCATTGTTAATTGTTCCTAGTCGAAAATATGGTTTTATGCATAGTCATTTTAAGGATCATATTAATTTTCATAACTCTCATCATTTTGTTTTAGGTCATTGTTAGTTGTTTTTAGTCGAAAATATGGTTTTCAAGCTATTTGATCAGATTGCTCCGAAACTTAGCCAAAAAATCAGACAAAAAAAATCAGGGAACAAGACTCCTATAGAAGGGACTTCTTATGGGACCCTGCCCCTCAAAATCCAAAATTCCATCATTTAAACTCATTTTTAATTTTTCATATTCTCAGAAAAATCCAAAAAGAATTGCATTATTTTATTTTATTGTTAGAATTTTTTGGTGGTCTTTTATTTTTTTAATTTTATTTGACAAGTTTTATCATTTTTCCTTTGTTTTTTTGGTTGTTTCCTAAAATGGAAATGATTCTAATTTCTGCTTATATATAAACATATATCGGATTTTATAACCCGAGCATAACCAAATTGTGTTTGGATTATATAATCCGAAACACCATGGAAATAGGGCGTGTGAGAAATGGGTAGGGTAGAAAAAGTAATAGCCTTTTATTTTTTATTTCAGCTACCTAACAATTTAATTGGGCTTAGCTCTACAGAAGGATATTTTTTTGATACACTACATCAGGCAATGTTAATTTCAAAGTTGTTATTTAGGCACCTAACAATTGCTTATAAACATCTCGAATCAGCAAAAATATCCCCAACGACAATGATAGCGTGCATGATTATTAGTCGGTTCGTAAGGATGACAGTGATGTAAGATCCCTATTTAGATCATTGAGGGTTAAGAAGGACCGATATCTTCTCTCAAAAAAAAAAAAAAGAAGGACCGATCTATCTGTATGTTCTATCAAATTGAGTTTTTGTAATTTCATAATGTTATGTTGTTTTATGAATTGTTTGTTTAACTTGTATGTTATGTAATCTTAGTTGTGTTTGATTTATCTGTACGTTTGATTGGAAAAAAGTGTTTGTGGTAATTCTATGTAATACATGACTTTATGAAACAAATAGAACCTTGTTACTTCCGATCAACATGAAACATGGTAAATATAGCCCATCAAAAGACACAGTTTGATCCCATCGGCACATAATTTATGATCGTTTGATATAAGAGTAATTTCAGTCTTTTGGGGGGTCTATGAGCAAACTAGGAAACCCACATTTATATTATATTTCTATAAACTTTTGGGCCATAAAAATTGGTCACAAGAAAGAGAACCTAATTGACACCTTTTTTCACCTATTTAATTTCTCGTGCACCTTATATTGTCCATATTATAGAATTTGAACCGCAAAAAAACTCCGTAAAACCCTCCAAAACACGTTAAACGTTTCAGATTTTAAAATTCAAACAATGTACACGAGAATAGGGTGGAAAAAGTAACTGCCAATCTAATGGGTTCACATAAACACATATGACATAAACAATGTACACGAAAAACTCATAGGATTGAAAAAGTAATTGCCAACTTAATGGGTTCACATAAACACGCACATGACATGGGCCAAGTATACACACTTATGTTTAGTCAAAAAAACATAACGTCTTACCTTATGCTTCGTCAATAAAAACATAACGTCTTACCATGAAGAAGAAAGCATGTACTAACAATCTAACATGCAACAAAATTTTCAACCCAAAAAAAACATGCAAATTTTCTTGGTTGATAAAAATAATGCAATTAATTCTACTTCAAAATACTCAAACAACCTGCCAAAATCAATTCCTTAAATATATTTTCTAGAAATAATTTTGTCTCTTCCAAAATTAAAACCAAAAGATGCACTTAGATATTTTTGGCATAACGAGATCAGAATTGCCAGCTTGTTCCGGTCCCATGGACTGACGAATATTATTTAACAAGGTTAGATCATCGCGGCCCCAACGTGGTTATGGGCATGTCTTGTCCAAATTTCCAATTAATTTTTTATTTGAATGATTAAATAATTTCTTTTTTCCTTAGATTATCTCTTCCTACAGTGATTTTTTTTTATATCCATACACATTCTAGAATTAAGCTCAGATTTCTATACCTAAAGAATATGATTAAGTTCCCTTCATTCAGTGTACAAACTCCTAATCAGAACAATATCCATACGGAAAATATGTTAGTTTTTTGGATGAAATATATACGAAAATATACCGTCTTAGTACAAAATAATTTTGTTCAACGCCAACATATCAATAATTGTAAAACCTTTCTCTTAAGGCGTTTATATATTTTTTTCTTTTACAAGATATATCAATCCAGAAACCTCTCAATCTAACCAAGCTTATCATTTTTTTTTAACTAAGATCTCACTAAGAAATGTTTTTACATACTGTGCAAATCTACACACTTCCACTAGTTTAAGTGCTTGTTTGGTTTTCAGTTTGTAAGCCTTAAACGTGCGTTTTCATTGACAGAATCAATTATACCACTAAAGCAACATGTCTGGTTCTCCAAATTTTGACGTGATTTTCATTTTAGAATCGCTTCTAGTAGAAGCAGCTTAATATTATTATGCCTACGCCACATTATTATTTTTTTAGTGTAAGAAGAGGTTTGTCCAAATCTCATTTCCTTCTTCTGGGCCTCTGGCCAGCTACATCAAATCTGACATTAATGTCAAAATTTATCAGGTATGCTGGATATATATATTTTTTATTTTATTTTTTGCTGCATATTTTCTCTTATACTACTACACGTGTTTTTATTTTCAATTAGGTGCAGACAATGATCTTTACACCTTTTCATAATAAATTATACGTTGCGGTTTTATTACATTTCATTTGGGGATATGCTTCTTTAGTAATGTCAAAAAGAAGCAATCTATTTTTCTTTTACATAGTAGTAATCTATTATTCATTCATAAATAAGGAATCAATCAAGAAATGGTTATTAAAATAAAATAAAAAGCAACCGATATAGTGTTGAAAGAGTTGATATCACTTCTCTTGTAAAATAATCCGAGTTTGATTTATGAGTCATTTATTTGAAAGAGAAAAAGAGAAAAAGTATTTTTTTTCCTTTCCAATTCGAAGATTAGTTTCATAGCATATCACCTATTCACATGATGCTAATTTACGATGGTGTCCCTATTCACATGCCAGCCTATCGGTTGTTGATTGCATGATCTTCTCCTGAAGATTTGTTGAAGTGTTGATTTAAATATTATGGTTTCATGCATTGCAAATGATAAGCATCTAAGATATATAATATACCTACCGCACATACATATATTATATATATATCTCAAATCAAATTTATTGTGTGTATAATATATACGGTCAATTATGGATGGAGGAGCAGTTGATTAGATTAGAAAAAGGTGCTGCCAATCTAATTGCAAACGTGATGGTGCTCAAGTACAATCAATTCGATTAGGGGCCCATGCATTCATCAGGAAAAGTTGATTAAAATGTTTATATAAAGAAAACATATTGTGATCAGGGAACAGGTAAGCATGGTGCTCTAAAAAGCCTGCATATATACTAAAAGATGAGCACTTAAAAAGCCAAGCCTCTCTTGAATAAATATATTAATTTGCCGAGAAATTATTCTACCTCCAAGGGAATCCATTCTTATATTATACTATTAAATTAAAGGTTTTATTAACGAGTGTCCTCGGGACACTCTTTAAGGATCTCAAATTTAGAAAATATTTTTCAAAAATGTCAATGTTACAAATTCCAATGCATTGATTACACAATTTTTCATAAAAACTTACTATTAAAAGTGTTTAACACTCGTTAACATTTCCCTTAAATTAATACATAGAAGAGGAAGCAGAATAGACAACATTGGCCGCAAGACAAGGATAGAGGAATAATATTTGACAAAACCTGCCTTATTGCCTTCCTAACTCTTCATTATTTACTAAAATAAAATATTAATAAGCAAAGATTAGGCTAAATTTCAGATGTCAGCATGCATATGCTTTAAAAAGGCAAAGAAAAGTTGATTCATTTTAGTGTTCCTTCCAAGACAATCCATTGCCTTTTTAGGGTTTAGGTAAAGAAAATGAAAAGATTGAGGTACACATCATTGGTGGAAGAGAAAAAGGGAAAATATAATATTGTGGTGGTTATTATCACATACTCCTTCCTCCTCACTCAAATATAAACAAAAATATCAATCAAAATTAACAATTAAAAATAATAATAAGTTTTATATTTAAAATTATAATTCATCTTTATTTAATTCTTTTTAAAAACTTATTTTATGATGATAAAATTTGAATTGATCGACCACATTAGTGTGATACAACTAATCGATGTTTGAATATCTGAACTATACATGACCGTCTGTTTGAAGAAAAAAAAACTTCCACCATAATAAAATATAAACAAGTGAAATCTAAATTAATCAAATATTTTTGTTCTAAATTTTGAATAAAATACATTTTTCTTACTCATATTTTGTTAGGTTGAAGAGTATACCGAGATAGGTCAACTATTTAAACGAATATCAATTAGTCTAAAGATTAGCATTCATAATTGTGGCAATAGAGTAAATATAGTTAGAATTTAATAGTGACTACTAAATAGAGTTAGTATGTGGGTTGGTTTTTTTTTCCTGTCAAAAAAAATGTGGGTTGGTTTTGTGCGTTGGAGTTCATAATATAACTTTGATTTTCTAGTTTACATGAGATTACAAAAGCTTAATTAGCATAATCAAAGCAGGTTAAAAAGAAATGTTAAACAAATAATTAGGGGATTTTCATATTTTTCTTCATTAATTTGTCTTATATTCGTTGATACTTCATCTTTATCCTTAATCCATTTTTTTCAACATAACTTTTGACAAACTGATCATTTATGCTGGGGACCTCCATGAGACATGAAACGTGTGAGAAGAAGTACACGATTGCATCTTTCACATGAAACTACAATCACTCATAATAAATATCTCATGAAAAAACTTGACTTAAAAAAACCTCACATTCACGTTCACATTCACATTCACATTCACAAAATTATTCATCGTAATGATTTGCTTTTTCATTCCTTCAATTTCTAAATTACTATTATAGCCCAACCAACGGTATATCTACAAAGGGATATTTGAGGTAAATAAAAATTGTTGATCTGTTTCTGAAGAGCTTTAGGTCTCGATAAACTTGGCTAAATCCTGTTAAGGGAATGAAGAATTCACAGAAAAGTTAAGCACCGGCCTTTACAGCATCAAATGGGAAACGGGGAGAAGGATTCTGATTCCTAAAACCTCAACAAGTAGGACAAAAGATTAAAGAAGATAGGCAACGAGTCTAATCAATCAATTATCATATATAGTCAAGACCATGTAGAGGGTTTAATTCTAATTCACAATAAAAGAAAGCAAAAATATGATTGAAATAAAAGAGCTTAAGGAAAAAAATTCAATAATCTATTAATCATAATATTCATTCCTTTTATTAATTTTCCTTTCTTTTATTAGAAAATATGACTCTCATTATAGGACAGAGGAGCTAGAGTTTTTATTATTTCCTCTATCTTATATAAAGTGACATATAAAGAGAAAAAAAAAAATCCAGGTTAAGTTATGTTTTGTTTTCATTGACACATTATATGTACATAGAATTCTCTTAATTTGTAATAATTTTTTTTCTTTCAGATAACCTACTTTGATTTTTTTTCTTCATAAAACTACCCTACTTGAAACAAAAATTTCCAAATCACTCTACTTTTTTGTCAGGCCTCACATTTCTTCAATCAACGAGATAGGACTTTTAGATCGGTTAATGGAATAACCATTTTAATAAGTGGTCAACGTTTTATCAATATGTTGGACCCCGTCGTTCCATACAACAACGTAGGATTTTTTAGATCAAATTAGGCAAGAATCAATTTAATAAGTGCTCATAAGAGTTACCCACCTTTTTTGTGGGGCGTCACTACTCCAAATAGAGAAAGACGATTTAGATCAATTAATCAATCCAAAATATCATACCTTGCTAATTGGGACAGCGAGACCCCATAAAACTGATAAAAAGCAGAACAACTATGTAAGTTGTGTTTGACGTCAAGTGAATAGTATGACCTATTCTTTTGCAAACGAATCATTATTCATAATTCGTTCCTCTATGTTTATTTTATCATGTTTCGCTTTGCATTGAGTTCTTAATATCTAATGAAATGCATTGAATTCCTTTAGTAAGAAAATCGTTTTAATTTTTTAAAAAACCAGATAAAACAATACACATTAGCATTCCTTTAAAAAAACGCATTAGCGTTAAGAATGTAAAAGGTTCGGGGAGCATATGAAGAAAAAAAACTTCATAGATTAGGGTATAAATCCTAAACATTAATTATTATGAAAAATGAAAAGATTAACCCTCAATATTAACTTATTTTTCAATTGCCAAAATATATTAATAAAAAAGAGGAGCAACACAAGCCTGCTTATACATAGAAACAAACCCAAATCAAGCAAATCAAACAACACCATAAACAACCATGAGCTCAAACATTATAACAGTTCCACTTTCCATTCGTATAGATTACAAGAGTGATCCAAAGTTTTATCTAGAAAGAATATTAACTTTTTTTTAAAGGGGAGAGAATATTAACTTGACACATGTAGTTTTGACATTTTAATTTCTAATAAGTGACACTAGCTAATTAAAATATTTTCCTCAAAAAAAAAAGCTAATTAAAATATGAAAGGATATATATAGATTAGTCAATGACCATAGATAGATACATTAGGTGTTTAAGGTTGGAAAGAAACCCATTATATATAATATTAAGCACAAGAAATATAAATATATAAAAAAAAGGTAGAGGGTCGAAAGGTGGAAGTGGGGGAGAAAAGATGACTTTATAGAGTGGTTGATGAATTGTTTTCATTCTAAAGTCTGAGACGACAAGAGGAACGGACACAAAGTATAAAGTTGTAAAGTTATATGTGTTGGGAGAATACGACAACATACTACCTTTTCTCTTGTTCTGTTTTTTCTGCATCTTTGACAAAGCCTAATTTTTTATGACTACTCTCCCCTTCATTTTTCTGTACAGAAATATTCCTTTTTATACTTACACACACGTTATGAATAATAAATTTGGAAAGTTATATATAAATTTATTTAATAATTTATAATTTATTTGTCTGAAATAATTATTTAATAAAAATAAAAACTATTTAATATATGCTTCTGATTTTTGTATGGGAAAAATATATGCCTAATTTTACCTTCCTTTATTCCTTTCTAAACCAGCCAAACTTTTATTTGCAAAAAGAGCTTAAAGTATTATGTACTATTTTATTCTCTTTCTTAAATGGATGATGATAGTGCCACACACTCCATTAACGTGGGTAAATTTTTGTTTGGACAACCATCAGCGTAGTTGCAAATTGGATGTTTTTATCATAAAATAATCCAAGTTGAGAAGCTTTCTTAATTGACTTTTTTTCACTAAATAATACTCCGTTGTTTCAAATCTATAGAATACCTTGTAATCAATTTTTTGTACAATACCTCGAAAATCGTATATAACTTCAATATTGCTAAAACTGTAAATGATAAATATGTAAAAAAAATTACAACATTCAAGTTAATTATATAAAACAACGTAATGTCCACAAATATAACAAAATTAAAGTGATCCAATCAGTAATGAATTGAAGGTGACAAACATTACCGCAACAAGCAACAAACAAAATATTATCATATTTAAACAAAAAATTCGTAGAAAAATAGGAATATGTGTGAAAACACTTAGATAAAAAGGAAAAAAATTATGTTAAGTGGGTGGTTCAACACAAGAAAAATGGTCCAAAATCACCCTTCTCCATTGAATGAAGAAGAAGGAAGAGAGATAATTAAATATAAGGTACTGTTAACTTGTGTCAGCACACCCTAGTGTCGCTCTTCCAACAATCAATCAAGCGGGTAATCAACGAGAAACTCTCAATGGCCTCGACAATATATTTTTCTCTCAATTCAATCGAAACTAAATTTATGTAAAGACATATGGACACAGTTAAAAATACGCATTCTTTAATGTTAAATCTTTCACTTATCTCACTCAAAAATTGATTTGAGCATTAGAGCGTTTACATTACAAAGTAGCCCTAAAGATCAACGTATTAATTAATTTCACCAACTTTTGCTATCAAATTGTCCCGTGCAATTAAGGAAGAAATCATCTTGTTCGTCCTTTTTTTCTTTTCGAACCGTATATAATCATGGATTCCTTACCGAATGCATTGTACCTGTAATCCCTGAGCTAGACTTTAATTAATTCAATCAAATGATTTCACACTATGGACAAATCATATTCATGATCATGTTCACGAAACGTACGATTCTCACCTTTTTCTAATTTCCACAGGTGAAGAATTATTGATCAGTGGTAACTCAATTCACTTGAATATACTGTTTGGCTAACGTGTATTATTGATTGATCGCGATTTAGACTTTATTAATGAGAACCTCCGTTGTTTGGTCTAGGTGTAGTTTGAGACGTTAAATTGTGCTCTTTTCTCATGTCAAGTCATCTCCGTATTAATGATTTATGTGTTAGGTCGATTCATACAAAAGTTTGATCTAACTTTAATATGGTCTTTATTAATAGACAGTGAGATCATCCTCCAAATTAAATTAGTTGATCCTTTATATTGAATACCAATTTTATTTTATTTTTAAAACTTTAGTTATGGCTCATTTAAATTCGTACCCATTTAAATGCATTTGTTTATTTATATTGTCTTATACATTAATTTTTTTTTACTGAGGTTGGGTTTAGCCAGCTGAAGAGACTAGTGATCTCACAACAATGATCAATGTACAAATTCGGAAGAGGGGGAGGTACTCGTATTTAAATTAATATCCAACAATGCTTTAAATATGATTACTCGTGGAATGAACATGTGTGAAATTAGAAAAAAAAAAACTTTTTATTTTAAAATAGTCACTTTTCAAATTACAATATATTGGTTTAGTTTGTACAGATAAGATTCTTTAAGAATACATACAAAAATATCTTCAAATTTTAATTTCTAGAAACTATTTTGTTATTTTTTTCAATTCAACATTTAATAAGTATATAACGCAGAATAATTTATTTCATCATATTATAAAGTATATCTAAAAGGTGTTTTGTTCAAAAGCATATCTATAAGTTAACTTTTTACTTAATTTTAATATGGCACTTCCGAAACCATCCAAACTTCCTAATAATAGTAGCCAAAAAGAAGTATACAAAGAAGTATTTTTTTTAATTGATCCATTAAACCTGGTTAGATCAACATGGTTAGGCAAATTAAAGATAGTATGATTAGCATTCGTGGCTACTACGGTCATAAAGAAGAGGGGGGATAAAAATCTTGGGGCAGCTAGGGACAGAGTTGAATATAGTTGGATCTCTATGACTTGAATTTTTTTAGAGAGATCTAATAGATCGAGAAGTGTAAGAAAAAGACATAACAAAAAAGGATGAAAATAAATGAGAACACATGCGTTGTTGATGTCTTAAAGAAGACGATAGAGTCAAAAAAATAGGCAAATATGAATGAAATGAATGTGAAGTATACACAAAGCATTACTTGTCTTGTTTTGGTCACTTGCACTTTTGGTAGTCCAACTTGACAAAAACTACAACTAATTCATTAATGACCTTACGTAGCGTTGAAAACATGCTTCAGTTAGAGGCTGCTATGGTTCCAAAAACCGGCTTACAAATTTCTTTAACGCGTTGATTATGAAAAAAGATTGTGACTATATCAAATCTAGAAGTTGATTTAAAGCTCCGTTGCACGGACACTTCTAATTGAAGGCGTGTCTCTGTTTCCGACATGTATCGTGTTTGACACCGACACTTGTTATTATATTGAATTATGTCATTTTTTCAAAATTTTATCCGTGTCGACGTGTCTATGACCATGTCTATGTCCGTGCTTCATAGATTTAATGTAATTAATCACGCACTCAACCCTTCTCTTGTTGTATTCAACTCTTTCTTTCTTGATAAAACTTTTCTTCTTTTGGTATCTTCGGTTCAATTTACATTACTTTTCTTTTGAACCAAGAATGGAAATTGATAATGACGTATGCACATAACGGTATAGCTAAGAACATTCATTCTTTAATTACTAGCAAAGTTTGTTTTTACTAATTGATGATAAGGAAATACTCAAATACGTTAACTGCAAAACAATCATTTGTGTCGGTAGGGATATGTGTTAATTTGTTTGGTAATGCCGGTCCCTTTTTCCTCAGCTACCAAAAGCAATTGGCAGCAACAACGTTCATGAACCGATCATGTACATTACATGGTTGGTGACTAAACTAACAAATAGTAAGGGTTGTGCTAAGCGGCCTTTTATGTGGCCTACATATTGGATGGCTCTTGTCATTCTAAACTTGTCCTTTTTCATTTCATATCTGAATTTATTCAATAAAATTATTATATGTTTGTGGATGGTGGCTTTTAGGATGGGAAATGTCCCATATGCTCATCATTGGGCATATGTTATATGGTTCAAAATTTTGTTAATAATATGTGTTGCTCTTTGTAGGTAAAAGAAGCCTTTGATATTTAGCATATCCTCTTCACTATTGAGATGGTGAGCATATTGGTGTAGTTTTAGGGAAAAAAAAAAAGGAAAATGAATATTAATGTTTCAAAACTCGATTTATATCTATTTTGTGTTGTTTTTGTTGAGTCAATGTTGATCAGATACCAAATCGAAAACAATTTCATTTAAAAATCTAAAAGCTGAAGCATACAGGGAATCAGTAACTAAATTTGGAGAATAAGAATACTTATGTTTTTTTTATTATTTGGAAGAAGTAAAGGATTTTCAATATTTACTTTGAAAATATCAATTAAAGTCACATGCTTGCTAAATTAAAAAAATAATAGTAGTTTGTATTGAAAACAATAGTCTTTAAATTTTCAATGAATGGTACACACCGCTTCTGTAGTGAAAATAATAGTAGTTTGTATTGAAAACAATAGTCTTAAAATTTTGATGGAAAACGATGAAAGAAAAAGGGTGAAGGAACAATACTCCATTTTATTAATATCGATAACCATCCTCCATTTAATTGATAAATAAATATATCTATGCTTACAGAGGAAGAGAAAAAAAACAATATTTAACTTTATAAGACAAATTAAATAATCTTTTTCTAAGGGAAAAAATGACACATACCGACCCTTGTTCCACCTCTAACGGTTTTTCTCGATTTTACAAAGGGTCATTGACTTTGTCCTTCCAAAGAGATCTATTTACATTTCTATAACCAACAAAAACGGATATTATCACTCATGTTCATTGTGTATTAACAATAATCAATATTCAATATTCGATACTCAACACTATTACTACTACTCCGCCGCGACTCTCACACTAGCAGGTAGCAACTCTTGTGAGTTCCGGCGATCGGAGTAGCCATCATCTTCAAGCCTAACCAGCAGCGAAGACTCATGCTCATCATGGTTGCTTGAATTGTAGCTCTTGTTCAACTGGTGGAAGGAAGGAACTAATACCTTTTCCATCCATTCATCTATTGTGGTTTGGCCTAACCACACTCCACTTGTGATCTTGTCAAGAGCCTCCTCCTGTACTTCAATTGAGATCCCATTTCCAACCACGGCAGAGAATCTTTTCGCAATGCTTGCTGAGAAATTGCTACGAATGAGATCGAAATTCAATGGCTTGAAGACAATGGCATCATCCACAGAATCTAGAAGCTCACGGGGTTTAGAGGGCGATCCTCCGTTGTGATTGTTCTCTTCGTGGTCCACTGTGAAGTCACTAGAATTATGTGATCCATCTGCCCTGTCTTCCTCTACATCAGCGGCTTCATTAAGATCAAATGATAAACCTAAGTTCAATTCCTTTCTAGGCTTCAAAGACCTGTCTTCATTCGACAACCAACTGGGTCTGCGTTTTGATACCTTCTTTGTCACTGATAGCCGCAATTGCCAACCTCCACTTGCTAAATTTTCAAGTTTTTCGTCGTCTAGTGCAGCACCATTGGACAAGTAGCTAAGGTCCTCAGGCAACCAATTTGAAGTGAGGATAAACATGACATTTCCTAGACTGATTTCACGGCCATGAGAATCAGGGAACCGTCCTTGCTCCATGGCTCGTTTGATGTTCCCGCGAAGAAGGGTGTTGGCTTCATCAATGTCCTCAAGCATAATGACAGAGTGTGGGTTCCTTCGGATGGTCTCTACAATGCGATCAAGGACTGTTTTTCCACGGAATTGGTGGGCATCAGAGTCTCCATCTCCACGTCGCTGTGCAAGGGAGATTACTATTGGATTGGACCCTGATACCAGTTCAGAAAGGGCTGCTGCCATTCTCTTCTTGCCAATTCTGTCCGGACCTGTGAACATTAACCATGTGTCACCCTTTGATCGTCTTTTACCATTGCCTAACTTGCACTGAGTCACTGCAGTAGCTATTGCAGATGCTGCATCCTGCTGCCACCACACCTTTTCTGTCAGAGTTTTGAGTAGCTTCTTGAAAGAGTCAGTATCAAATAATTTTTTGCTATGTAATTCATCAAACTTGTCTTGTGACTCAGAAGACAGGGAACTCAAAAAGTCATTAATTCGTTCTCTGTGTGACTCTTCTGGAATGGTATCAGATGGCTTGGTTTGCCCAAGAACCAGTTCAGTGGTCACTGTACTTTTCCGTGGGCTTGCTGTGTGTTCTGATTGCTGGATAGGAATTGGAATCGAGCTCAATTGAAGAGAGCATCCCAAATTTTTATTTGGTAGCACTTTGGGTTGAAACTGGCGCCCCAGCAAATTCACATTATATAGGTTCGTCATTGAAAAGGGGGTGGGAACAATCCTCTCTGTGCTCACATTTTGCTGATGAAATTTAGGATGCAAGTTTAAGCATGAATCATGCCATTTCTTTTGTATTTCTTGAGTCCTCTTCTTCACATTCCCTTCTTGGCCATTGCTCTATTAAAAGACAAAAGAACACAATAATTAAAACTCATCTATAATTTCTTAACCGCGTGGACCAACCAATACATAATTGTTTTAATCAAATTTACCTGGGCCTGATCCATTACTTTAGCATTATCGTTGTTAGTTCTAGCATTCTGCAACCATTGTGGAAGAGGCGGTCGAGTGGCATCTGGTTTGAGTTCACTATCAGACTTTTCAGTTTCTTTCAACATATCTGCTACTTCTTGTTCGCAGCTCCGCATACACTGTGGGCAACAAGTTGATGCTGCTGCTGCTGCAGGATCTACATTCTCTGAGGAGCGCCTCAGTGGCGTGATAGTCGTAGGTGTCAAGGTCTTTAATGGGGATAAAGACTCAAGTGTGGTGCCGAGAATTCCATTGGTCCCAAGCCTGATCACACAAGAAACAAAAAGTTAAAACCACCAATACCAAATGTGGGAGACAATTTAACCATGTTTCATAGCCTTGTCAAGCTAATTTTGCCTGCCAATAGCACAAAAGGTAAACAGCAGCTAATATTCTCCTGTCTTATAACACTGTTATGGAAACTAAAACATCCCACGTTTTCCTTTCAAAACAAAACTGTTGGAAGTCAAAGCAAACTAATAGTTAAAACTTAAAACAAAAGGAACACAGGATTAACATATTCATTAAGATAAGATTCTCTTAAACTAAAGCCATGGTTGATTCTGTTCAAGAATATTTCTCAACTTCATTCCATCAAACAGGAAAATTAAACATGAATCCCTTTAATTATTCTTGCAACAGAACAGATCAATTGAACAAAATTTGCTAAAATTAAAATTGTGTCATCAAGGGTATACTGTAATTAGATGAAGATCTAAATATTCTCCATCAATGATATAATTGTTAGAGCAGAATTACTTTATGAACAATTAAAACAACCATAGAATATTATACAAATTAAAATACCTTGGAAACATTCCAGGTAGAGGTGATCTTGTGGTAATTGGTACTGCTTGAAGATCCCAATCATTTTCCATGGAAGGATGATAAACTTGACATCTCAAATAAGTCTCACAAGTAGCAGTACCCAATAACCAAAGCTTACCAACACCACCCTCCCCAAATTTGGCAACCAATCTCCCCATCTCCGCAACCGCGGCGCGGCCAGCCTCCGCAAGCGCCGGTTGCTGCATATTCCCCAAACCAAATCCCACAGGTTGTTCCACCAACCATTTCAAATCACCCAAATTGATAAACACACCACCGCTGGAACCCGAATTTCCCAACCGAGACTCAATCAAATCACCCAATTCTTTAATCCTCACAGGTATCTGCCCTCTATCTGAAGGAAGCTCCTTCTCTAAAGAAATAACATGAGCATTGCTAAATACACCCTCCCCTAATTCCTTATTCTCAATCTTCTTCAAAACTTCTCTAATAGCAGCTTCAGGCTCTGATTCACCAACCAAAACAGGATTCCTCTTCTTCGTCCTCATCAATATTTCAAAAACACGATTCACTTCATCACCCTTCTGTGCTCCCGATTGAGCTGCTGCACCTACCTGTTGTTGCAACCTCGGATTCATATACAAATTCCTCGTCGGAGCAGCACCCGGAGTAACCATCCCCGGCCGGAATCCCATCATCGGATTGGAATTAACAACAGTAACAGGAGAAGGAGCAACAGAATTCAAGGATTGTTCAATCGTTGCTTTAACAGCAGGACTAGAAAAACTAGCTTCTCTCATGACCCTACTAACACTAGGATCATCAAGAATCGATATGATGAGTTGTTCCAATTCAACTTTGACAGCAAGAAGGGGTTGTTGTTGCTGTTCAGGATAACCACGACGTTGATGAGCTTGAGCACGTTTCAAAGCTGCCATCAAAGCATTTGAAATAGGCGGTTCAATCGCCGCCGTGGAACTGGCGTTCTGCGACGTAGGTAACCGTTCTAAAGCAACACTGAAACATAATTCCAAAGCTCTACACTGAAGAGGATGAGATGAATTTGGATGAGATTTTATACATGCTTGTCGGAGGTAACCGGAAGGTGAAGCAAGTAGAGTCGCCGCCACATGAAGAGGCGTTGTTTGGCCGTGGTTACGTCGGCCGGCTTCCGCGATTGAATGATTTAAAACACTAGCCGCCTCCGGCGTTAGGGTTTGTTGGATTGTACTTAACCCAGCTCTCATTTCACAATTGAGAATGATATTTGAGTTATTGAATTGAAGAAGAGAAGAGAATGTTATTAATATTATTATGAGAGAAAGTTGTTAAACTTGACTTTACTTTAAGGAGGAGAAAAAGAAGAAGCACTGGTGAGAAAACGAAATTAGTAGTAGTAGTGTATGGAGAGATAAGAAACTTTTTGAATATAGAAGACAAATTAACATTTTTGAGAAGCAATAAACAATGAAAACAAGCTTTTTACAAAACACAAAAAACAAATTCAATAAAGTAATATAGGCTTCTTTTCTAGGGGGGTAGCTTTTGCTTTTAGCTTTTAAGTCCTTTTTAACTTTCCTTTTTATTTTTCTTTCCTTTCAGGGATTCATCTATTTATCTATCTGAGATCTAAGTTAAGTATCTAACTATCTTCACCTTTCTAATTTCTCCTTCCGCTGCGTGTCACCTAAAATAGTTTCTTTCCAAAAGGAAATTTTAGATCCCTCTTTTTCTTTTCTCACTTTTCAATTCACACGAACGAACAAACAAACATACATACATACATACATGAATGAATTAAGGAAAAGGGTATGTAATAATTTTAACTTAATTAAACAGTGGTAATGTTATTTTAATTATTATCGGTGCATTACGGCGAACGAGAAAAATGAAAATAAAATTGTTTATTATTATTGTGGCACGAGAAGAGAGAAGAGAAAGAAAGATACGGAAGTGAAGAAGAGAGAATTTGTAGTAAAACGGAGAATTGAATTGATGGATGAAATGAAAGTACTATCGGTTGCAAGGATTTCTGGAAAATATGCTTTGTGGACAGACTAAACCTGCTCTCCTTTTTCTGTGTCTTCTTCTACTTTTTCATTTTTTTATTTATGCTTCTTTTTAAATAATAATCATTACTGTTATTTTATTTGACACTTGCCTTCTCATAATGTCACTATTTTTTATTATAAAATTTAAAGGCTAATTTGTCTCAACGTGGTACATTAGTTATGATGAAGGAGGCGAAACCACACTTTTTGATGTATTAATAATATACACACACTTTTAAAGGAGATAGTGACATAAATATATAAACAACAGGTTTTTCAATTGCTCCACATATCTATTATATTGATGAATATATAAAGGGATAAGAGATTTTAGATTTTTTTTTTACCATTTCAATTATAGATTTTAATTAAACTAGTTTCTATATTATTTATTTTTCTTACCTTCTAGGATTTGTGTGTGTTTGAAAAAGTCTGATTAAGAATCATTTTTTCTAAAAATCGAACTCAGATTTATAATGTTCTCTGTCTTTTTTTATATAAATACTTCTAAAAAGTGGTTGAAGTGATAAATTTGCTTTCATATTACAAGACAAACTAATAGTATTAGTGAAGATCACATTTAAGAAATGAATATATGTATTTGAAAATTTGTCGATGGTATTATATTTAAGAAAATACTAATTTATATTGTAAGAGCACATGTTAAGATACTAAAGATAGAAATTATCCATTGAAAATTTTTCAATTTATTTTTCACAGGATTAAAATTTAGAATTTCTTAATAAATATTTATTCTTAAACCTTAACATATACCCTAAGAGCACATGTTATAATTAACATATGACCCTATATTTAAAAACAATTTTATAATTAGAGATAAAAGGAGTCACCATGAGCATAAGTTGGTATAGACATGCATTGTTATACGTAAGAGTCGGAATTCAAACCCAAATACCCTACTTATTCACCCTAAAAAAAATATGAATTCTTTGCATTGAGAGATGCTCCTTCAGTTGCGGTCTTTGGAGTTTGGATTGACTGACTTTTTAATTTTTACTCTCTCACTTGTTTGTTTGATTTTATTCTTAAAATAAAAATGGAAGTGAAAAAACTAAAAAGATTAAGGGAAAAAAATGTCTTCTAACCCAACCCACGCACGTAATGGGAGGTTCAACATACGACCAAAGACGAAGAGGACACATTCTGAAGCGGGGCCCTTACGCGCCTGGAAAATGTGACACTAAACTGCTACTGTCTCACAACACACCTCAATCTCAATTTTTCCTTTCAACCAATTTTCTGCTTTTTCACACGCAACACCATAAAAAGGTATCTCACTACTTTCACCTTTTTCAACTTTACTACTTCAATTTCAATTACTCTCTCTCTCTCTCTCTCTCACTTTACCAAGGATACGTGATGGTTTCGCAAGTCACCATTACCACATGAAATCTAAAGATGCACTCATTTTCTTATGCTAATCCTTAATAATTATTACTCTCTCTTCGTCTCATATGTTAGATTTTCGTACATGCTCTAACTCATTTTTATAAATTGACTTATAAAATATTATCTCCGTTCTAAAATAAGGGAATCATGATCATTAAAAAAAACCAGGATATAAGTGAAAGAAAGAGACAATATGTTTTAAGTGTCTTTATTAAGTATTTGAGCATCCATTGTGATCATCGTTGGGAGTCTGAAAAACGCTAGGAATGACAATGAATTGAATGTTTAGAACCATTAAGAGATTCAAACGCCACATCTTTACATAAAACCTTAAGACATTAAATATACGAGTTTCCTCTCTTACGCATCTAACATTTCCTCAATTTCTAATCAATGTGAGATATAATAGCTTACACTTGATTTCCAACAATCATAAATGCAATATTAAATAGAAAGTGATGAGATTATTATTAATTATAATGTATAGTTAAATAAAACACAATTAATATTATATTGAAAAATAAAATGAATCAATTATATTTTAAAATATTATTTTCTAAAGTAAATAAAGGGAGTAAAGAGTTTCACTCTTTGTAAAAACTATGGGTTAAAAATATGGGACAAAAATATGTCACTCTCCAAAGTCAGAGATTTGGCACGGCCCATGCCACCAGCAGCACGGCCGTGCCAACCTTCAGAGTCCACTTCTGCTGTTTCTGCTTCATGGACAAGCTACCTATTAGTTTACTTCTGACCTAAAAGTCTGTGGTTTCTTGTGGAACATTCTAGTGTTATATTTCTTAGGGCTTAAGTCATTGTAAACTATAAATAGAGTAGTTAGCTATCACAACAATTCATCTTTTGTTCTTGTAAATAATAAGTGACAATTGTTTCTTTGAATAAAAGTTCACCTTTATTTTATGTTCTCCTTCTTCTTCTTCTTCTCTTCTGTGTCTACAAGGAATGTTAGTGAGTAGACCTTTCTTGTCTTTGGATTGTTGGATAAGTTTAATGACGTAATCCTGGTCAAATCAAGCCATAAACCTTAATTTTATATAAATCTGCTTTCGAAT
>Ga0315914_1000704_pt1 | contig 45059 bp, 27 predicted proteins | sample MpolenodulesMG_FD_203920 | JGI IMG/M metagenome (GOLD analysis project Ga0315914, IMG submission 203920) | Medicago polymorpha root nodule microbial communities from Los Angeles, California, United States - elongated nodules | ecosystem: Host-associated > Plants > Roots > Nodule | place: USA... | reverse complement strand
AGCTTAGGTCATGTGGAGCTTGATGAATGTATAAAAATAAAAACATATATCTATAGAATGCTAGTAATTTTAGCTGAAACGAAAAATACAGTAAGAAAATGCAAGCATGTGTATACCTCATTGACATGGAACTCGCAGCAAATGGTACGGTATTGAAGCCTTTTGCTCATTCATGATCTTGTCAACATCAGTTGTTGGATTAGGGTCCAAAGGAGCTGGTTAAAAATTAAGAGTAGAGAATCAAACAAAAAATTATATAGCAAAAAATTAAGAGCTGGTTAAAAATTAAGTAGTAGTGCAATAACAGAAGACATAGCATAAAAAATATGAAATATGTTTGCTCACCCTTCAAGCAATGGAGTGCAAGCAGGGTTTTGAATTCACGGTAAGACATGGTGGCTGAAGTTTTGAATCACTTATAATATGAAATCATTGTCCCTACTCAGATGGCTAATACAGTTTTATAATATGAAATCATTGAGTGTTCTTTTTGGTAGCCCATTCCATAAGAACTCCACAGTTAAGTGTACTTGACTTGGAGTAGTCTTTGGATGGGTAACCTACCGGGAAGTTTCCCGTTAAGCGTGCGAGTGAGGACAAAACACGCTGAAAAGACTCGTGTTGGTTTGTTAGGTTAGTCGGCAATACTTAAAGTCGTCTGGAATGTTACATGAATGTAATTCAAGCTTCTCTTAGTAGTGTAATTTATCCATCTCCAAATTATTTTCTAAGATTTAAATTAAACGTTGTATAGAAATACTTATTTAACTTGACAAAAAAAATGAAAATTAATATTTAATGGATATATATTACTAAAGAAAAAGATATTTACACTGGTATGATAAATTTAAGATTACGATAGATTCAATCGAGAAGATGATGTGAACTGTCTTTGATTCCAAAAATAGAGGAGAGTTTGAGTAAAAAAAAAAGTGACCGAGAGGGAAAATAAATTAATTACATATGTATTTGATTCAGAATAAGATGTTAATTTCAAAATACTTTTTTTTTGGAGGACAAATATATATTTTTATTATTTAATAGGGTTTTCACAATCAATTTACTTTTTTATCTTTGTAATCCTACAAGTCTCATGGTGTTTATGGTTCATACTACGAACATAGTTTTCGTTCTGAGAGCACACATCGTAAGGATCTATTTTGTTATGGGGGCTTAGAGAGGTGAGAATATTTTACACCATAAATCAGCCGCGACCAAGGTATTCCTTATTTCTCATTTGAACATTCTTTTTCAATTTTCCTAAATCATCATTCCCAATTCCACTTTCTAGGTTTCTGGATTGTATCTACATTGGAATTATTCGAATACTACTTTCATTAATTTCAAAAGCTCGTTATAGAATTGCATAATGACTTGTATTGTAGAAAATTATTCCGTATTGTTTTAACCTTTTATGATTATTAGGTATTATAATCTGGATGTCTAATTCAGCTGAGGAGATCATGAACCCACCATCGCCGAAGAGATTAAAGCTCAATGAGAGTGAAAATGAAGATAGACTCAGTGACTTACATGACTATATTATCCTTCACATACTTTCATTTTTGAACGCTAAACACGCAGTTGGAACTTGCATTTTGTCCCCAAGGTACAAGGATCTCTGGAAACAACTTCCAAATCTTACATTTCGTTCCTATGACTTTCGAACTTACAAGATATTCACCAACTCTGTGTCTAATGTTTTATCTCTTCGTGATTCCTCTATCACACTCCACGCTCTGGAATGTTCCAAGAGCGGTTGCATTGAGCCTCGCTTGCTCAAAAAGGTTGTGAATTATGATGTTTCACACAATGTCCAAGAGTTAGATCTATCTTATCTATGTGACATTGTACTAATTTCCAATAGTATCTTTTCATGCGAGACTTTAACATGTCTTAAGCTATCTGCTTACCCTAGAAAAGATATTAAGGAAAAAACATTGTTTCCAAAATCTCTCAATTTGCCAGCATTAACTATGCATCTAGGGAATTTCGCCTTTTGTGCCAGTGATAATAATGCACAGGTCGAGCCTCCTATGTTTCTACTAAACTGGTTGTTTAAACTGATAATAATACAAAATCATTGACAGTCACCGCAAGTACTCTTCAGGTACCATAAATTGGCAGGTTTTGATTGTTACTTTCTTTCTAAGATGTTTTTCCTAATATCTAAATTCCAAAATCAATTGACATGCATAAGATTGATCCACCCTCATCCCACGTTGAGTATTCAACTTCTTAAGAGAGAGATTGTAATAATTGGTTTGGTTTTTGTTTCCTTCTATTTCAATTTCATGCTGTCTCTTTTGTTACAAGAATGTGTCCAGTTTCAACTTATCTAATCTTATGTGGGTGTGCTCTAATGCAAGAATTAATCTGTTGGTTAATATTTAGGGATTTACTTTTCTCACCCGTGGGTTTCCTCGCGCACCTTATTTTTTTCAAAAATGCTCTTGAGTTTTCGGATTTTATAATCCGAAATGGTGTTTTCTTTTGTTAAAGGTGAAAAAATGAGTAACGGATTTTTCCAGATTTTGTAATTCGGAAACTTCATAAAATAGGGCGCTTTACATGATGTTTCCGGATTACATAATCCGGAAACCCCCTAAACACCATTTTTCAAGGTAAAACAGTTCGGATTATATAATCCGAACTGTATCAGCACAAATTTTAAACATGTTCATAACATGGATAGTCATTTTTGGGACAATATTAATCTTCCTAACTCTCATCCTTTTGTTTTGGGTCATTGTTACCTGTTCTTAGTAAAAAATTAGGTTTTCGGGCAACATGATCGGATTGCTCCGAAACCTCCCCAGAAAATCAGAAAAAATTCAAGGACCATGACTCCCATAGAAGAGACTTTTTATGGGACTTCGCCCCTCAAAATCCAAAATTCCTTCGTTTAGACCCATTTTTAATTTTTTTTTAATTTTTCATACTCTCAGAAAAATCCGAAAAAAATTGCATTAGTTTTATTTGATTTTTAAAATTTTTTGGTGCTATTTTTATGATTTTATTTGACAGATTTTTAGCATTTTTTACATAGTTTTTTGTTGTTTTTAAAAGCAAAACTCAAAACTGCTGAAATGTGAGAGAGTCTGATGGCTGATTATACATAAGAATTGTCCGGATTATAAAATCCGAAATAGTAAACATGAATCCGGATTTTAAAATCCGGAATGCACAAGGGCGTTTTTGTAAATTTTACAGGGCGCGGGAGAAGACCATATGGTGGAAAAAGTAATTCTCTAATATTTAACCGTAATGTGTGTGGCTCAAGGCCGGTCCATAACCCGTCGAGGTTGGGCTATGGCACTGGGCCTCAATTTATTTGGGGCCCAAAACAATTTTTTTATTTATAAGCCACTAAATTAATTGTTATATATATTAAAAGCGAAACTTTTTTGAATTGATCATGCTGACTCAGTGGCACAAATGCTGGTTTACAAGTGCATGGTCATGGATTCATTCAAGTCCAGCTAGAGTGTGTGTTTTAATATTATTTTATAGTGCCTTATTTAATTTCTTTTGGAGCCTAAAATTTAATTTTTTTTACATTCTTCAAAAGTTTAAAACTGGGCTTACGAATTTGTTGAGACGGCCCTGGTGTGGCTTCTTATTAATCACATGTTGGACCAATAAGAGATTGTTCACATCTGTGATCAAAGTTAGTTCCCAACATGCAAAATAAGTTAAACTTTGCAGCTTCCTTCAAAAAAAAGTTAAACTTTGCAGCTTATAGGTACTTCTAGCTTTGCAAGATTGAAGGCCGTGAGATTTTTGAAGCCACACACGTTATTCAAACACTAAAGAATACTGAATTCAACAAAATAATCATTTTTTAGTAAACAATAAACAAATTAAACAACCCATTCACAAAAAAATAAAATAAAATAAAACAACCCTTAAAAGAACAAATTAAACAAAAGCAGTAAAATATCATTTTATTTAATATTAAATTCTCACAAGAGCCGTCAATTACACATAATGTCACTCTTTATTACTATTGATAATTCAGGCTCTTTTTTTCTTGTCAAAAGTGATAGTTCAAGTATCGAACACCTTATTTTAACACGAAAGTGAAAACCAAGACCTAAACCGGGGGAGGAGGCGTGCTTAGGTCAAGAGGGTTAACAAGATCAATCCTAACATGACCAGGTTGAATAGCGACAGGAGGTTTAACAGGAGCATGCCTTATAGGGGCATGTTTAACAGGTGAATGAGGCTTAAAAATTGGAAGCCTAAATCGATCTGTTTCAATGGCAGGAGGTGTATTTGGATCAAGAGGGATAATAGCAGGATCAGTTATAATAGGATCATTTATAACTGGATTAAAGATAATTGGATTGGTCTCAACAGGGACCCGGGGACTAAAAATCGGAAGCCTAAAACGATCAGGTTTGTCAAAATCAGTTTTAAGCTCTTCAGCAAGTGCATTGAAAGTAATTAGTTGGAGTAAAAGTAACAACAATGCTAGGTTTTTGGCCATTATCCGTGTAAGAAAAAGTAACCTTGAAAATAGGGTGAAAAAAGTGATGTTTGTATTGCGAAAGTGTAAGGGTTGATTTAAATGAATTTTCCTAAAATAAAATTGTTTCTTTAATGAATTCCCAAATTCATTAAGCTGTATTTAAAAATCTAATAATTTTTTTATTTAGTTATGGGTTTTAATGCAAGATAATATAAGCAACAAAAAATTTTCTCATGTATCAAAAAAATACTTACTCAGTTTCTCTTTAAGTGTCGTTCTATTGCAGGTTTTTCGTTCCCATTTAATTGTCGTTTTGCTATTTTAGGGATATGATTTGTCAATTATATCATTTATCAATTACTCTTATTTTTTTCAATAAAACTAATTAATGTCATATATTTGGAAAACTAAAGTTTGTTTTTTTTAAACAAAATTTGTTTTCTTTTTAAACAAAGATTGTTTCTTGATAAAAGTGATAAAGTAAACAAACGTAAAGAGATAAATATTGTACAAGTATCATTGTTGCTCTCTTTTGCCTCCTCTTCTAAGTTATATTCATCTGACTCCTCTAAATCAAATACAGGTTGTTTTATTAATGATGTTTCAAAATCAATATTTAAATCTGGTAAAAAAAGTAATCTCAACATTCAAATTTATGTCATACAATGTGGATTTAGCATTGATTGAAGTCATAGTTGAAGCCTTAACTTTGATTAAAAGAGTTGGAGGAAAGTTAATTTTTTTTTTAGTTTTTGATTAATGTGAAGTTTGAATAATTTTTATATTGACTTAAATTGATTAAAGAGATGTGCACAATATTTAGAAAATTGACAATTGTTTGTTATGAGAGTGTGTGTGCAAAAAGAAAAAGTAAGTTGTCGGGAAAAAGATAGCAACTAACAAATAATTGTTACAAGGGAAAGATAAACATATTAAAATTATTGAAAAGATAAAGTGTGTGCTGAAAAATTAGAATATATTGATGGATTAAAATGAGGTTATAATAGGAAAAAATTGTGCAAAAATACACTTTAATATTTTTGTGTTAATAAGCTAAGATGACAATTTGGAAAAGAATTGTTGAAATATAAGAAAATAAAATAAAACTAGTGTTAGAACTCGCGTCGTGCGCGAAAATGGATATTACTAAAGAAAAACATATTTACACTAGTTTGATAAATTTAAGAGTACGATAGATTCAACCGAGAAGAAGATGTGAACATCTATCCTTGATCTAAAAATAGAGGAGAATTTGAATAAGAAAAAAAGAGTGACCGAGAGGGAAAATAAATTAATTACATATATATTTGAGAGGGACAAATATTTTTTTATTATTTAATATGAAAAAGTGTGTTCTGACAATCAACATGTTTTTATACCATTTGTTTTTGACATTTTCGGTTTCCTAGCATCAAAGGCTGTTGACCTTCTGCATAGAGTTCAAAAGGTCATGCATAGCAATGTCATGTCTTCTAGCATCAAAGGCTGTTGACCTTCTGCATAGAGTTCAAAAGGTCATGCATAGCAATGTCATGTCTTCTAGCTCCATGAATGTTGTGTTCACGAGGATTGGTTTTGCCATCCAAAAAGGTCTAGCGGTGCAGCTTGTTGTCCGTCTGCCTTCTATTCAAGTGTAAATAATGGTTTATATATACATTAAATATATTATGATTTATTTAATAGGGTTTTCACAATCAATTTACTTTTTTATCTTTGTAATCCTACAAGTCTCATGGTGTTTATGGTTCATACTCTGAACAAAGTTTTCATTCTTAAAGCACACATCGTAAGGATCTATTTTGTTATGGGGGCTTAGAGAGGTGGGAATATTTTACACCATAAATTAGCCGCGACCGAGGTATTCCTTATTTTTCGTTTGAACATTCTTTTTCAATTTTCCTAAATCATCGTTCCCAATTTCACTTTCTAGGTTTCTAGATTGTTTCTACATTGCAATTATTCGAATTCAACTTTCCTTAATTTCAAACGCTCGTTATAGAATTGCATAATTACTTGTATCGCAGAAAATTATTCTGTATTGTTTTAACCTTTTATGATTATTAGGTTTTATAATCTGAATGTGTAATTCAGCTGATGAGATCATGAACATGAACCCACCGCCATCGAAGAGATTAAAGCTCAACGAGAGTGAAAATGAAGATAGACTCAGTGACTTACATGACTATATTATCCTCCACATACTGTCATTTTTGAACGCTAAAGACGCCATTGGAACTTGCATTTTGTCCCCAAGATACAAGGATCTTTGGAAACAACTTCCAAATCTTACATTTCGTTCCTATGACTTTCGAACTATCAAGATATTCACCAACTTTGTGTCTAAGGTTTTATCTCTTCGTGATTCCTCTATCGCACTCCACGCTCTGGAATGTTCCAAGAGTGGTTGCATTGAGCCTCGTCTACTCAAAAAGGTTGTGAATTATGCTATTTCACACAATGTCCAAGAGTTAAAACTATCTTATCTGTGTGACATTGAACTAATTTCCAATAGCATCTTTTCATGCAAGACTTTAACATGTCTTAAGCTATCTGCTTACCCTAGAAAAGATATTAAGGAAAAAACATTGTTTCCAAAGTCTCTCAATTTGCCAGCATTAACTATCTTGCATCTAGGGAATTTCGCCTTTTGTGCTTGTGATAATAATGCACAGGTCGAGCCATTTTCAACCTTTAAACGATTGAATAGTTTGGTTCTTAACAATTGTGCTTTGAAGGATGCAGTAACCCTTTGCATATCAAGTGCCACACTTGTCAATTTTACAGTGCGTAGTTACTCCTATGATTTTTACAAAATCGAACTCTGCACTCCAAGTCTTGGTACATTTGCCTTCATTGGTAAACCATTTCAGAGATTGTCTGGGAGCACTCTTTCTTATGTTAAGCATGTAGATATTGATGCAGAGATTCTGTCAATGGAAATGGAGCCTCCACTGTTTCTACTAAACTGGTTGTTTAAGCTCACTAATACAAAATCATTGACGGTCACCGCAAGTACTCTTCAGGTACCATAAATTGGCAGGTTTTGATTATTACTTTCTTTTTAAGATGTTTTTTCTTATATCTAAATTCCAAAGTCAATTGACATGCATAAGATTGATCCATCCTCATCCCTTGTTGCTTAGGTTCTCTCCTTAAATTCTGATGTATTGAAGATCAAGCTCCCATCCTTAGGTAACTTGAAGTCATTGAAAGTGAAAAGGGAACCACTTGCATATAGTTTTCGCAAGATGCTGATGGAGGCCAAGTTACAGGAAATTAAGTCGCGGAAAGAAGCTGCAAAGTTAAGAAAATCGTTTAAAGCAGGATTGGAACCATCAGCATCCATACCCGATGGAATGATAAACTTCTTGCTTCAAAATTCGCCATCGGCAGAAGTTTACATGGTAGATTGCTGAGTTTTCAACTTCTTAAGAGAGATTGTTATAATTGGTTTGGTTTTTGTTTCCTTCTATTTCAATTTCATGCTGTCTCTTTTGTTACAAGAATGTGTCCAGTTTCAACTTATGTAATCTTATGTGGGTGTGCTAGCTTTGCAAGAATTAATCTGTTGGTTAATATTTCACAGTATTGTATGTTGGACAAATAAAAATTAACTTCTAACTTTATATTAGGATGTTATGTTCACAGCCGTGATTAAAGTTAGTTCCCAATATGCAAAATAAGCTTTTGTGCATCTTACATAAGCTTTTGTTCGTACTAGTTTTCGGATTAGTTGCAATTTCCCAACCTTGTTTACCCAGCTTTGCAAGATTGAAGGCCGTGAGATTTTTGAAGCGACACACATTATTCAGACAAATTAATCATTTTTTAGTAAACAATACACAAATTAAACAACACATTCACACAAAAAAAAACAGATTAAACAAAAGCGGTAAATATCATTTTATTTAATATGGAATTCTTACAAGAGCCGTCAATTACACATAATGTCACTCTTTATTACTATTGATAATTCAGGCCCTCTTTTTTTTTTTTTTGTCAAAAGTGATAGTTCAAGTATCGAACACCTTATTTTTAACACAAAAGTGAATACCAAGACCTAAACCGGGGGAGGAGGTGTGCTTAGATCAAGAGGGTTAACAGGATCAAACCTAACAGGACTAGTTTTAATAGTGACAGGAGGTTTAACAGGAGCATGCCTGATAGGGGCATGTTTAACAGGGGAACGAGGCTTAAAAATTGGAAGCCTAAATCGATCTATTTCAGTAGCAGGAGGCGTATTTGGATCAATCTCAACAACAGGATCAGTTATAATAGGATCATTTATAACTGGATTAAAGATAATTGGATCGGTCTCAACAGGGACTGAAGGACTAAAAATCGGAAGCCTAAAACGATCAGGTTTGTCAAAATCAGTTTTAAGCTCTTCAGCAAGTGCAGTGAAAGAAATTAGTTGGAGTAAAAGTAGCAACAATGCTAGGGTTTTGGCCATTTTTCCGTGTAAGGGAAATTAACCTTGAAAATAGGGTGAAAAAAGTTATGTTGATATTGTGAAAGTGTGAGGGTTGATTTATTTACAGGAGCTAATGCCCATAATCATTGGAGTTTTTGTATATTTGTAGTAAATGAATTTTCCTAAAATAAAATTGTTTCTTTAGTGAATTCCCAAATTCAATGAGCTTTATTTAAAAATCTAATAATGTTTTTATTTAGTTATGCGTTTTAGTGCAAGATAATATAAACAACAATATTTTTTTTCATGTAACCAAAAAAATATAAGCAACCATTTGGGAAAAAATGTTGAAATGTAGGAAATTAAAATAAAACACGCGTCGTGCGCGAAATATGTTGACCTATAATATTTTAAATAATTTATAAAAAAAATTACTAAACAAAATATCAGTCTAAATTTGTCAAAAAAATATCAGTCTAAATATTTTCATTGCAATTTTTAAAGCAAAATATTTAATCATATTTTATTTTAATTGTGGGTGGTGCAATTTTTTTGTGGAGAATACTGAGATAAAAGAGAGACAAATGTTAGTAGTAACAAAGAAAAAAAAAACTAAATAAAATATATTCGAATAGTAGGAAACAAAAAGAAGAGTATTGTGATGTATAATATGGTAAAAAGCAAATGAAATTTTGTGATTAAATATATATGAGAAATGATATACGTAGTAATTAGTAAAAATTTGAGATTGAGTGGATTAATACATATATTAATGGATATAAAAGAAAAAAAATTGAAATTATGGGTGCTAGACTGCTTGTAGTTTTTTTAATAGACGAAATCATAAATAACTATGAAACTCATGTAGACAGAATGACAATTAACTACGAAACTAACAAACAAGTGAAGTAACTCTAGTTCGAAACTCGGTTATGCCGTTTGGTCTAATAATTTTTGCATTTTGTCGGTTGAGTTGGGGACTTGTGAACTACTGATAAAAAAAATTGTCAAGGAACTTATTAGCTAAAAAATCATCTCTTAAAATAAATAAGTGAGATGTTTGGGGTTTGAATCTCAAACTCTATATATATAATTCAATGGTCATACTACCTGACCTAAGTTGTATATATAATTCAATTTCCATACTAACTGACAAAGCTCACATGACGGTAGTTTCTTTATTAAAGGCAATATCCAGTATCAAATTGGAAAGAAGAAAAAATTAAGGCATTTGAATTCATTTTTATGAAATTGTTTAATGCAACCATTAAAATTAAAATCAAATATGGTCGTAAAAAATTTTAAATTTAAAACCTGTGCATCGACTTCTTATGTCTATTTTATTTGTTTTTTCGTAAAACTCGGTATCTGATTCAAGGATCGACTAATCCGAGGGGACCATTTCCATTGCTCACTTGCAGGGGGCCCTTACCCACCGAAATTGACACCAGGGGGAATCAAACATGAAACTTTCAGAGGAGCACACTCTAAGATCTCAAGTCAACTACTATGTCAACCCCAAATGGGTTTGTCTATTCTATTTGTTGTATTGAAAAGCAGATTTTTATTCTATTTCTTTTAAATACATTAATGCTGTTTTTATAGGCATTTTATGTTGTTATTAGAATCCATAAAAAATACTTATGGACAATCAACTGAGACTCTTTCCATTGGTTTCAAAAATGAGACCTAAACTTAATCACTAAAATTCTCAAAAATAAACCTTGTTTTTGGGATTCCTAAAATATGCTTAATCACTAAAATTCCTAGTAGTGTTTTTAAATCATTTTTTGTAAGAATTATTTTCAATCATTTAATGTAAGAAAAATTGGAATTTGTATTCTGCCATCGACAGTAAATGAAATGTCCTCGATTTTATTGCCCTGATTCAAAAATATAAAGTTGGCTTTTTTTAGTTTTCGATAAGTTTTTTGTATGAATTTGACAAGAACGTGTAAGAGCATGACACATTCAATTGCTTTGCTAGGAATGAATCATATATGAAAAATTGCATGAATTTTTTGATTAAATACAGTGGGAGACAGAAAAAAAAAGTTAGGGTGGACCACTAAAATTAACCGTTGAAAAATTGTTTAAAACCTCGCAAAATAGACCTATAATTGAATTATTTAAATTTTTCGGATGGACCACCACACCACTTTGTGGGAATTTGGATCAACCGAAACCTATAACCGACATAAAATTGTATAAAATCTCGCAAAATATACCTATAATTGAATTATTTAAATTTTTGGGTGGGCCACTACACCACTTTGCAGGAATTTGAATCAACCGAAACCTAAAACCGACATAAAATTGTGTAAAATCTCGTAAAATAGACCTATAATCATGGATTTTTTAATTTTTCCATATGGGTCGTGGCCCACCCCAGCCCATGAAGTGCTCTGCCACTGATTAAATATATATGAGAAATGATACACGTAGTAATTAATAAAAATTGAAATTGAGTGGATTAATACATGTATAAGTGTAAAGAAAAGAAAAAACCGAAATTATGGGTGCTAGACCGCTAGTAGTTTTTTTTAAATAGACGAAATCAAAAATAACTATGAAACACACATTCAAGTAGATAAGTATGATAATTATTTTTACTTTTTATGTGTCTTTATCTCTCCAAATAGAACAAATGGAGAAAGTTATAAATGGAGATGATCTTAACCCTTTTTATTGATAGACGGAATGACAAAAAACTACGAAACTGACAAACAAGTGAAGAGATCATTGTTCAAAATCTGGTTGCGTCGTTCGATCTAACAACTTGGTATTTTGCCAGTTGAGAATGGAACTTGTGGATTACTAGTATTATTTTTTTTTCCTCGAGAAATCTAATGGCTAAAAAATCACCTAGAGAGTGAAATTGGGAATGATGAGTTAGGAAAATTGAAAATGAAAATTCAAACAAGAAATAAGGAATGCCTAGGTCGCGGATGATTTATGGTGTAAAATACACCCACGTCAAAACACTAAGGTATAAGTTAGCAAATTAAGTCGCGGAAAGCAGCTGCAAAGTTAAGAAAATCGTTTAAAGTAGGATTGGAACCATCTGCACCCATACCCAATGGAATAATTAACTTCTTGCTTCGAAATTCGCCATCGGTGTTAAACTGTATCACTGATGTATTATTAAATAGCTTGGAGAGCAAGTTACTTTGTAAGTCCATGGAACTTTACTATGTACTAGCTGCACTTGATCTTAACTCAGTTAGAAGTTTGTTAGGATCATAAACAGCTATATATATATATATATATATATATATATATATATATTTGTTGTAACCGTTTTCACATTTTTTTAATTCAATGAATCTAGAATTTTCTCTCACTTTCTTCTTTTCTTCTTTGTTAAGCTTCTGCATTTCTTCTACTTTCACCATGGATATGGTGAAGTTTAACATGGTATCAGAGCTCTTCTGAGCTCTACTGCGCCTCGTTTTTCGTTTCTTCTGTTTCTTCGTTCACGATGGTACGTGGTAACGCCGTTAACGCCGTCGTGAACGATGGTGTCAATGGAGGCGTTGTTATTCCTCCATTTCTCAATCCGTCTCAACAACCTGGTAACGTGTATTACGTTCATCCCTCCGATGGTCCTTCCTCTGTCACTGCTACTCCGGTATTGAACAACTCAAATTACCATTCTTGGGCGCGTTCAATGTGAAGAGCTTTAGGAGGAAAGAACAAGTTTGATTTTGTGGATGGATCAATTCCAGTTCCTACGGAGTTTGATCCAAGTTTCAAGGCATGGAATCGTTGCAATATGCTTGTGCATTCGTGGATCATGAATTCTATTGAAGATTCCATTGCACAGAGCATTTTTTTCTTGAGAACGCCATGGATGTTTGGAACGAACTCAAGGAAAGATTTTCTCAAGGTGATTACATTCGAATTTCTGAATTGCAATGCGAGATTTTTGGATTGAAGCAAGATTCACGCTCTGTTTCTGAGTTTTTCACTACATTGAAGGTTCTATGGGAAGAACTTGAAGCACATCTTCCCACTCCGGTTTGTGCTTGTTCTCATCGTTGTACATGTAATACTGGTGTGGTTAATGCTAGCATCAGCATCAGATCACACACTCCATTCTCTTTCTCACTGGTCTTAATGATCAATTTGATCTTGTACGTTCTCAAATCTTGTTGATGAACCCTTTACCAACTCTCAACAAGATTTTCTCAATGGTATTGCAGCATGAAAGATAATTTACAATTTCTATTCTTGTTGATGAGTCTAAGATTCTTATCAACTCAGTGAATCTTTCTAAGTTTCAAGGACGAGGACGTGGTAATGGAGGTTCTTCATCCACTTCTGGTGGTGCAAAGCGTGTTTGTTCTTTTTGTGGAAGAAGTAATCATACAATTGACACTTGTTATAAGAAGCATGGCTTTCCTACAAACTTTGGTAATAATTTTGCTACTGCTAACAATTCCTCTCTTGAAGTGCATGAAGAAAGGGAGGATCTTGATGATTCAAAGAGCTGCAAAGGGAGTGATTCATTTGGCATCACAAAAGAGCAATATGAGCAGCTGGTTAACCTTCTTCAAACTCAAAAGAGTTCTTCCAGCAAGGTGAATCATGTCACCAATCATGTGACATCAAGTATATCCACACTTTCATATGCTCTGAATCACTGCAGTTTTGGTTCATGGATAGTTGATTCAGGTGCAAGTGACCATATATGCTCCTCTATTAAAGCTTTTCATTCTTATCAGTCCATTAAACTAGTTCATATCAAGTTACCTAATGGTAACATGGCTATAGCAAAACTTTCTGGCAGTACAGTTCTCCTCAGGTCATGTTGCCAAGAATGTGTTATATGTTGCTGACTTCAAATTGAATTTACTACCTGCGCCCAAACTATTAGTTTGGCTGATTTGATTGAGGGATTGTATTTTCTAACTACACAAGCTTCCCCATCAACCAAACCTCAACCTGTCATAGCCTCAGCTAACTCTCAAAGTTCTTCTTTTCTGCCTCAAGAAGCCTTATGGCATTTCAGATTAGGTCACTTGTCCAATCATAGGTTGCTTAGTTCGAAACAATCATTTCCTTGTATTAATATTGATGACAATTCAGTTTGTGATATATGTCATTACTCTAGACATAGGAAGGTACCTTTTCATCTCAGTGTAAATAAAGCAAACAAATGCTATGAAATGCTTCATTTTGATATATGGGGTCCTGTCTCTATTCAATCTATTCATGGTCATAAGTATTTCATTACTACTCTTGATGATTACAGTCATTTTACTTGGATCATATTATGTAAATCAAAATCTGAAGTTCAAAATCATGTTCAAAACTTCATTATCATGATAGAAAATCAGTTTAATTGCAAAGTTAAAACTGTTAGGACAGACAATGGTCCTGAGTTTCTTATCCCCAATTTCTATTCTTCTAAAGGCATTGAGCGTCAAACAAGTTGTGTTGAGACTCCCCAACAAAATGGGAGAGTAGAAAGAAAATATCAACACATCTTGAATGTAGCAAGAGCCTTACTTTTCCAATCAAAATTACCCAAGCAGTTTCGGTCTTATTCAGTTTTGCATGTAGTTTACATAATCAATAGAATTCCTACTCCTCTGCTGCAAAACAAATCTCCTTATTTTCATAGATTTGATCATGATTGTGATTTAAATAATTTCAAAGTCTTTGGTTGTCTCTGTTATGCTTCTACATTACAAAATCATAGAACAAAATTTGATTCTAGAGCCAAAAAGTCCCTTTTCTTAGGTTACAAGCAAGGTGTTAAAGGAGCCATTCTTCTTGACCTTAACACCAAAAATATATTTGTGTCTAGACATGTAACCTACCATGAACATATTCTTCCTTACTCTAATCAAAATCAACCCTTTTAATGGCAATATCATTCAAATCAACTTATTGGTTCCGCCATTGAACCTAAACCTATCAACAACCCTAACACTAATCAACATGAATCAACTATAACCAAAGCCACTAACCCTGAAGTTTTTGAACCTGAGATATCTTCCAACATAGAACTTGACAATCATAATCAACCACCTGCACAAAACTTACCTACAACTGATTCATTACCCCTTAGAAAGTCAACCAGAATCATACAAAAACCAACACATCTGTCAGATTATGTGTGCAATCTCTCTAAAGAATCAGCTGATTCATAATCTTCAGGTATACTTTATCCTATTACTCATTTTCATTCACTCAATAGTTTGTCCCCTTCTCATCAGAAGTTTGCTTTAGCTGTTAATAATGCTTCTGAACCTACAAGCTACAATGAAGCAAGCAAGCAAACAAGAATGTTGGATTAAGGCTATGGAATCTGAGCTTGATGCTTTGAGACACAATAAGACTTGGATTTTTGTGGATCTCCCACCAAATATCAAACCTATTGGAAGTAAATGGGTGTACAAAGTAAAACATAAGGCAGATGGGAGCATAGAGAAGTACAACAAGACTGGTGGCAAAAGGTTACAATCAAGTTGAGGGAATTGATTTTTTTGACACTTTCTCACCTATAGCCAAAATCACTACTGTCAGAACTCTTCTTGCCTTAGCATCAATTAATTCATGGCACCTGCACCAATTAGATGTGAACAATGCTTTTCTACATGGAGATTTATCTGAAGATGTTTACATGTCAGTTCCTCAAGGTGTTGTAAGTCCTAAACCAAACCAAGCATGTGAATTGTTGAAATCTCTTTATGGTTTAAAGCAAGCAAGCAGAAAATGGTATGAAAAATTGATTGGTTTCTTAATCAGTCAAGGTTACAAACAGTCTTCTTCTGATCATTCTCTCTTCACTCTCCATTCAGATTTCATGTTCACTGCATTGCTTGTCTATGTAGATGATGTTATTTTAGTAGGGAATTCAATGATTGAGATCAATAAAATTAAAGATACCCTTGATACAGAGTTTAAGATCAAGGACCTTGGCCAACTTAAATATTTCCTTGGCATAGAGGTGGCCCATTCTAAAATTGGAATCAGTATATGCCAAAGAAAATATTGCCTTGATCTTCTTCATGATACAGGCTTGCTTGGTTCAAAACCAGTCTCAACACCACTTGATCCATCTATAAAGCTACATCAGGATATTTCAAAAGCTTTTGAAGACGCTTTTCAGCTATAGAAGACTTGTGGGAAAACTCTTGTACCTCACCACAACCAGACCAGATATAGCTTTTGTGACTCAACAACTAAGCCAATTTTTGTCTGCTCCAACTATTACTTATTATGAAATAGCTTGCAGAGTTGTCAAGTATCTTAAAGGAACTCCTGGTCAAGGCTTGTTATTCAGAAGAGATTCAACCTTACAGATACTATGATTTACGGATGCAGATTGGGCAGGATGTCTTGATACTAGAAGATCCACTTCTGGTTATTGTTTCTTTCTTGGATCTTCACTTATTTCATGGAGGGCTAAGAAGCAGCATACAGTTTCCTGAAGCTCATCTGAAGCTGAGTACAGAGCACTTTCATTTGCTAGTTGTGAATTACAATGGCTTCTCTATTTGTTGAAAGATTTGGGAGTGTCATGCATTAAGTCACTTGTATTGTACTGTGATAATCAGAGTGCAATACACATAGCTGGGAATCCTGTGTTTCATGAAAGAACAAAGCACTTGGAGATAGATTGTCATTTTGTTAGAGAAAGATTACAGCAGGGTCTCTTCAAATTGCTTCCTATCAAATCTCAATCACAACTTGCAGATTTCTTCCCTTGAAAAGTAAAATTTATACTCCCCTTTCATGTAAGATGATTGAATTACAACTCCCTCTCTTTATAATTAAATATGCATTACACTTTAGTTTATTTTAACATAAATAAATATTTTTATGATTTATAATAATTTTGAACCACCATTTAAGACCGTATGTTATTGAAATTGTGAATAAAAAATAGCAAAAAATATGTATTCAAATTTTGATTATATTAAAATAAACTCACAATACTATTTTTGTTCCTAAGTGTGTAAGATTATTATTTTTTTAACTAGATTATACAAAATAAAAACAATTATTGTGGGATTAAAGTGTTGATTTTTTTTTTGTGGTATCCGAGGTTCAAACTTTGGACCTTGCATATATTATGTATTGTCCTTACCAACTAAGTTAAGCTCACATGGACAAAGTGTTGATTTTAACATAAGAAGGAAGAAGAATGTAATTCAAGCTTTTCTTTGAGAGGAAGTGGGTGTAATTTACTCTATGTTTATCAGTGATAAGTATTTGTCATTTTTTTTTATTTATATTTATCAATGAAAAATATGTCATGTTTTTTATGTTTTTTTTATGTTTTTTTGTGACAGTGATAAATATGTGTCCCGTGATTTTTATTTATTTATTTAGTGTAAAATAGAGGAGATTTGTGATTATTTTGAAGTAGAGAGAGGCTCGTGATTATTTTCTAGGGAAATGAATGATAAGATTTTATTGGCTAAACCTCCGATTTTTAGATAAAAGGTGCCTTTGCTAATTTGGAGTTTGATCGAGAGTTAAATGAAGTCTCACCAAGAATTTTTATCCTGAAATCGAACTCAAGTTCTCTTAGATAATTCGTCTTCGGATATATCTCATTTATCATTTAAGTTTAATTGCTTGATAAAAAATGAGGAGGTTACTATTTTATTTTTGATTGAAGATATCAAAGGTTTTTTCCTAATAAATCAAACTTTTTTTTTAATTCAAAAGAAAGGGTTTTGTTTGAGAATTTATTTATTTCTCCATAAATGGCATTCAATTTTGTAGTTGGGCTAATATTATGTTTTTCCTAAAATTTAGAATGTGGCTATTTAATTATGTGGTGTCGTGTGGTTTATTTTATTAAGTAATTGATAATGAGTTGCCACGTGTATTTGTCATTTGGTTGGTCTCGTAATGTATGTGTAGGAGGTTTTATTGCTCTAATTCAAAAATATAATGTCGGTTTTATTTTAGTTTTCAATAAGTTATTTTATATGAATTTGATCAGAATGTGTTGGTGTCTCCTAAAACACTATGGGTATTTTAAGACGGAAAGATTTAGTGTAAGTATACATTGTTCAAGCTATAGCATAAAAAGATATCGATCCCACATGAACTGAGGAGCTATAAAAAGTTATAGTATACACTATCTAATGCTTAGGGTCGTCAATTTTGTAGAGAGATGCTCATTCGCGCGTAGAGGTATATGGGGTTCTTACTCTCTCAAAGGTATTTGAATCAATGACTTAAATTAGGGGTTCCTAAATTCTCAATGATCCTAAAGGTTCCCTCATCAATTAAATCTTAGAAGGACATCAACATATTGTCCCTCTTCGTAGTTCTACAAACGGGCAACCTTATCTCGTCTACCTTACCAAGGATGAAAGAAGAATAAAGTTATTGTGCTTATTTAAATCCCTGAAGTTACTATGTTTCCCTAATTACGTGTTCCGTTATTAGTTACTTCATGATTCGGGTAGGTTTGCATCAATATTATGTATGTCACTTCCCTAAGTACTGTTATCCTAGGGTTATTTTGATTCAGAAGAAACAAAGTCTTACAATATTGTAAAATTAAATAAGATTCACAAAATAACTGAACTTAAAATAAATAATCCAACAAATAAAATAGAGGTTCATCTTAGAACCCTACCCTAATAGGGTCATGGTAACTAAAGACAAATTACTAAAGAAATAAAACATACACTAGAGACTTAGAGTGAGGAGAGACTTCTCCCTTAAAGCTCATAGTGTTTTCCTTCCTCTTGAACCACTTTGTTCTGAATGCAAAATAATGAATGAGAGGAGTTGTATTTTTAGGCAAAATTTCCACCTGAATTTGGTTTGAAAAACTGAGCTTTTCCACTTAAAAAGTGGAAAAGGCAATCCTGACCCGCCCACAACATGTCCAAGGCGCATGGTGAGGCACATGAGTGCAAAAAACCGCACCCCTGGCGGATGGCATCACGCCCAAGGAACATGGTGCATGCCCAGGTCGCATGCCAGCATGCCCGGGGCGCATCAGTGTAATTTCATGTGTGTAATCGTTTATTTCATTGTCTTTTGGGTGTTTTCTTCCATATAAGATGTCTTTAGACTTAAGAACGTAATTCTTCCCTTTGTAATGTCTTTAGAGGCCTCTTGAATCTTCATTCATGGTCTTCCCAAGTTCTTCACGAGTCTTCAAATGTTTTACTTTACCAATCTGCATGATTTATTCTTGAATTACATCAAAACACCCTATAATTGATATGTTTCGAAAAGAACTAGAATTACATGACTCAAGTAGAAAACATTATAAAATGTTCCGAAAACCATAGATAGTTTTTCTAATTCTCCTATTTTGGATTAAAACTTAATGAAGATGATCTTTTTTTTTTGAACAATTAAATGAAGATGATATGTCATCAGTTAGAAAGAAACGTGTTGCGAGCAAACACCAACCAGCAACCTCTACGCGCATAACACAGAAGACATCATTGGAGAATAAACCAAGGCATCGCCACCAAGTAAGAGGACCATTCAAACCAAGATCCAGATCGAACATGGCATGAGTTCCATATCAAGACCGATAAGAACTGACCCACAAACATCCATCCAGACTCTCATCGAAGACACGAGCGGACCGCTTTGAGCTTGAGTGAACAAAACAGAGGAAACGATCAGAACAACAAAAAACATCAGAGCCAAAACCGACCACCACTGCCACATCAAAAAACTGCGACGACCAAGAGCGACATGGAAATTTGAGCGTTACAGGAGGAGTGAGGCCACCGACGAAGTTGAGTGGTGCGGAGGGAAGATCTCATCGCACCTCTACTCATGGAAGGTGGAAGGTGGTGGTTGAAGAGAGGTCAGAGGAAGGGAATTTTAGAGAGAGAGAGAGAGAGAGAGAGAGAGAGAGAGAGAGAGAGAGAGAGAGAGAGAGTCATATGTCTACACTATCAGTCTAAAAAAGTTATATGAATGCATTCAATTACATGTCACATTATTTAATGAATTATAAACACATGATTTATCATACCTCATTAAATGAGGAAGCAGCACAATATTAAATAAATGTGTAAAACTTTTTTACACTTATCGTGTATATAAATATAAATTAAGCTGATCTATTTTTCAACTCGATGCATTTTTTGAATTAGACCCTCAAGCTGATTATTGTATCCGGCATATTTGTAAACACGCACAACAATGTTTAAAATGAGGAAACAAACGGAAGACCAACTGCAACATGGCCAAATTTTAAGGCCAAGCCTTAATGTGCTACTTATAATAGTGCCCTCCCAGAAATACATGAAATGGCCCCTCATCTTTATTTTGAAAGTTTTTATGTTTGAATGTAAAAGAAAATAAAATAAATATTTTTCATTAGAAAACAAAACCATCTATACTTGGGTAGCTTTATCTATAAATAATTCCTAATATACAATCCGGTGATGAGTTTCAAATCTACTCATTGAAAGTACCATTTAAATGCACAAGTTAAATAAGGATCTCCATCTCTATCTGCGAAAGAAAAATATACCAACTTTTATTTTATTTTATCAAAACATGATCAAATGTATATACATAATCTTTTCAACGAATAATCCTGTCAACCTTTAAGCTCCTATTATCTAATAAATTAAGAAGCCAAAATTGCAAACTGACCAGAAGCTACATGAATATTTATATACAACCCCCGAATGTCACTTTAGGAAAGAGATGCCTGCAAGCTCTTGATCACTGATGACTGAAGTTGTTAAGGTATAAAATGTTAGATGTGTGGTTTGATATGGAATGGAAAGTGTCAGATGACAGGAAGGCTCTCTATCACCAATGACTAGGGTCGCCACGAAAATACACACTTGATAGCAATTGACATCAATCATGCATTTGTCTAAAATGGATCCCCAATTTCTGTTTCCATTCCAGGTGCCCCTCTGCTTAAGATGTACATATTGCAGTTTTCAACCGAGGCTCTTAACAGAGTAGATCATCTGATGCATTGGTGTATCCTTTAGAGCATATAAGAACTGGATCAGATGTGTGTCATGATCAAAAAGTAAGAAATCTTTTGATAACTATGAACATTTCTACTCGTGAAAATCTTCATACGGTGAGGATCCACTTGAAGAATCACTGTCAAATGGGGTTGTCTCTCTTGGAGATGACGGTAACGATTCTCTTTGTTGGGAAGATGAACCTGCAAGAGATTGAAACTTCATCCTCAAATAATCAAGTAAACATGATAGGATTTGGCTAAAAGAGATGAATAAATAAGATAAGCAGTCAAATATCAAAACACAATATGTTGTATAATTTCATAGTCATTTTCAATTTCAAGCCTTCTTTTTGGGTGGTTGTACTTCTCAGGGAACACTAGAGGTATCCTTTCACCTTGATATCCCTTGGATTTAGTTTGCTGGTTTTTGGAGTTGGGCCTTGTATTCTGATTCGTGCTTGGCTTCTTAGAACCAAGGATAAGTTAAAAATGGTTTTGACAAAAGTAAAGAGGATGTGAATTATGGAAGTAGCTGTTTTAACAATTTTCTGGTGTATTTACTTGAAGAAGAATGTAGGTGTTTTGACATGTCTTTCCATTATGTTTGTTTTAGGATAAGCTTGTTTCCTTGGATTCTCTTTCGAGCTTTTCTTTTATCAATTGTCAAGAGAAACATTACTGATATATAAACATTACTATTTGCCACTTTGCCTTTCCGGTAATATATTCTTCTTTAGACCAAAATTCAAAACAAAAAAGTTTCACAGATTAAATGAATATTAAGCAGTCATAAATGCTAAAGCAATAGCACAAAAGTGACAATTTAGCAAAACCTTTTTGCCCTCTGGAGCGGAACTTCTTAGTGTGCCTCCTAATAAGTTTTTTAGTAGTAATGGTGAGCTGCCTAGCAAAAGGAGAGAACTCTGTATCATTATCACTCGAATCACCTTGAAAATCATTCTCTGTGTCACCCCTCATAGTATAGAGCACAAATTTCTTTGCCTTGCGACTCTGAGCACTAAATAATCCTCTAATGGATGTCACAAATCCATCACCTGCACCATCACTTGGACGCTTGAGCCAGGATGGCGGATATTGATCAGACTTTCCTCCTTGGCCTTCATGTTGACTTAAAATGGTGTCAATTTCAGGAAGACCAGGTTCCGGAGGCTGGCTCTGACCTTTATCTTTAAACTTTCGACCCTGCATGATCCAAAGAATAGGCAAACCTTTAAAGGAATTCGGTAGAAAAGCAGATAAAGTTGACACCAGTTAGATGTAGGTATTCAATATAGCATATACTTCTCTTGATTGGTAAGAGCTATTTTAAAGGTGATTACGAAAAATAACAATTCCACTTGATTTTCTATTCTATCTAGTTAGCTACGTAATCATCACTCTGTTTTAAAAGAGAAGGAAACTGTAAGTCATTCATCACCTGCATTCCAGTCACAGACTTCAGGACCCCCCATATAATGTGCTTCTTAACTCGTGAAAAGAGTTTTCGCCAAGTCCCAGTAAACTCAGCCCGGTGAAATTGATCCATCAGTAACTTAAGATCATTTACAACAATCCTTTGCCCTTCATATGTAACCAACAATTCCACCTGTAAGAAATAATGAACGATGTTTAGCAGAAATTTGAATTGTAGCATCATAAGTGAAGATAGATAACAGCTTTACCAAAAGCCCAAAACAAGCAACCTGGCTAATTTTGATGTTGTGAAACTCCATCATTTTTCGTGGCCTTGATCTCTTCTCTTCATGCGACTTAGCCACCTTTTTTTCTTCATGAGATGAGCGACCACCTTTAACACCTTTGGAATCTTTTGATTTATTCTTGGCTTCATCTTGATGCTCAGTAGAACTAAATGGGCCATTTTTTGAGGAAGAGAAACTTTGCAATACAAGTTCATTAGCTACAGATTCTGCAACAGTCTCTTCCCAAGATCGATCAAAAGATGACGTCCTTCTCAACTCAGGGATTATACTAGTACCAGGGTTTTCTTTGACATTTTGCACTTTGGATATCTGCAGGCAGGTTACAAAAAATCCTTATGGAAATCTGGCTAACATCTAAAATTAATATAAATTGGGAGAACATTAGAACAAAGCTGTATTCTGCTCTACCTCTCCCACCAATGCACCTACCGTAGTATTCTCTATCTTATCAGTAATCTCTATATTATTAGTAATCTAATATTAGAGTCATGTACTTGACAAACAATCAAATGCTTACTTGAGCTGAATCAGCATGGACAGGAGGCTGACTTGTTGCTGGAAATAGCATTGCAGATATGCCGGATTTGGTTGAGGTCTCGGACTCTTTTACTGATTGACTGCTTGAAGCAGAAGCTTCGAGGACAGATGAACCTTTTTTTACACGCCTTGCACCAGCAGTGGTAGAAACCTTCCAAACTTCCTGTATAATAAAATAACCCCAATTATAACTTTTGCCAAAATATGTCTGCAAATTTAACCTTGGTTTTTACAGACGAGGTAATAAGAATTTGTAATCTTAAACTAACCTGCCTCCGTTGGGAATCTTGTTCTTCTTCTGGGAAGAAATACTCCCACATCATTCTGTACATTGTCTCAGTTAAATGGATCTTGAGGGGGTAAATCTCTACCTATAGTAGTAAGTATTTTGACATTAGTTAGAGCCCAAAGTCAAAATGTAGGCCAAGTTCTGGATAATGCAGAAGACAAGCTTAAAAAAATAAGATAATAATAAGTTGTAATATGTGAATTGCATGATAAAACAAATATCCAGTAGTTAGTTAATTGTGTGATTGCGTACTTATAAAGTTGTGCAGTTATGTAGCAGTTAATAAATTTATGTGTTGCAGGGGTGCGGGTACGGTACCCGGTACGGGTGCGGGTACAGGATACAGCATTTCTCAAAAAACAAAGGTACGGGTACGTTAATATAAAAAAAATTAATTTAAAATAACATAGCATATGAGGAAATTATATTGCTCAAACGGCGGATTCAAACTTGTTGTTCTAGTAGGAAAAGGAACTTGTATTGGATTTGCTTTTTCATTAGCAATTCTGTCAAGTTCTTTCGTCTCAGCAAGATATTCATTTGTCACTTTTGGACAAATAGCTATCCCTTTTTCTTTTCTCGGAGCAAATGACATCTTATTCTAAAATAAGAACCCTTGTATGATATATTGCAATAGTTGCAGTTCCAGGTTGCATTATTTCCTTTTCCTTCATGCCTTTCTTGCACAATTGTCACATAAGCCTTGAGAGGAAAATCATTGTCTGTACTGCCAGTTCCACTTGTATATTTATCTGTTAAAGGTGTAGCACTATTGTCTGTGCTACATCCTACTCCCCTAGTATTAGTACTTTGTGAAAACATTTGAAAAATGGTTACTAGTATAGAAGTGAGAACAAAAGCTAGTATAGAATACGATAAAGGAAGGATTGACTTTTATAGAATATGAAAAAGGAAGATAAGAAGATACAAGAAAAGGCTCGAGTGCTAGACTTTTCTACTTCTGCAACTATTGGCAGACAAGAAAAAGTGGACATTAAGTAAGTAGCAGCAGTTCCAGAGTCTAGTAAATGTTGTTGTGACTCTTGAACCGTTTGAGTTTATAAAAAAACAAAAAAAAAACTATAATTGCTATTAATTTTCATGAAAAGCCTCATTTTCTCAAGAAAAAAACGGTTATGCGTACCCTGAGAGTACCACCTCTGTACCATAACCGTACCAAGGTTTAAAAACAAAAACAAAAAATCGGTACATCATGGGTGCGTACAGTACGAGTACCATACGAGTACCAGTACCCGCGGAGTACCCGGTGCGGATACGTTTTGCAAATTGGAGTACCCGTGCTTCAGAAGGTGTGATTGTAGAGAAGATTTGTGAGAATTTCTCTGGTGTTCATTTAGTATTTCTTTTTGGGGAAAGGCTAAGAATTGTTTTCTCGGAGGAGAACTTTGGCTGGTAGGGAAGTTGAAGTTCATTTACCAGATTTGTGCATCTGTGTACTTCGTGTGGGAGTTCAGTGAAGTTTTTGTTTTGAACCTAATCATTGGTCTGACTTTCCGGATTCGAGAGGATTTGAGTGACTTGGAAAAGTAACAACGATGTCAGACAGGATTGATATGTGAAAGAAAGGACGGCAATAAGGCAACACGAAAAATATAAATGGGACGATGTGCAGCACCGCGAATCTGTTTTGTGAAATATCAATTCTATGTGAGTGTTCATGAATTGTTATGCCAATATCAAGCATGTGAGTGCTAGAGACTTCGTTGGAAGAAACTGTGAGAAGAGGTGCATGATTAGGTCGAACTAACGAGGGTGGAAGAGAAAAATTTACATGTCAGCATATATCATACAGAGATTCATGACATTGACTAAAACAGGGCACTCTTGAATGGATTTGTCTGCGACTCAAGTCAAATGGAAAAACAATTACAAGGATAAAAACCGAAATGACACATCGTAGGGACTATAAAACACATTTAAGCCTAGAAAATTTTAGAATGACAGAGAACAGATAGTGTATTCTCTTACTTTGGAAAATAGGTTTACAAGGACTTAAACAGAGGCAGCCTCGAGGCCACTCTAAACTCTAGGAATGAAAAAGGGAAAATTAAAACATAATCAAACCATAAACTAATCAACATGAAGATATGGTAATGTAACTACCAAATACCTCTTATTTAAGGAATCAAATAATCCTAAATTAAAACAAATTAATACGCCAAATTTACACAAAAACATAAAGGTTGATTTCACTATGTGCTAAAACAACCAAAACTATTTGCTAAAGTTTTGATAATTATTAATCATAAAATTAAAATATTTTTATTGAGAAGATATTAAAATTTAAAATATACACGAAATAAAATAAAAGAGTACATAAATATGAAATAAAAAACAAATATATAATTTTTATTAGCGGGGAGAGCATCAACATGTACACCTCAACTTTGAAATATGGGAAAAATCCAACCCACCCCTGCCCCTAGTCAACGCATGTTTTCCCCTTCAGATTTGGTGGATTCGCACGGGTATCCGCGAGATCTGTCCCAGGTACCATGCCTACCTAGAAGACATATCTCTCTTATATCTTCTAAACTTCTTAGAATAAGACAATATGTAAACTATGTTTTGAAGAAAAATCCACGGAATGCAGATATAACATTTTCTAGCACCTCAATATTCACATTTTATATTTTCGTTGCAATTGAATGTGTGGTATGAATGTAATATTCACATTGTAATGTTTTTTCAAAGAAAGGTGTAATTTAGGCATGTTTATAATAATATCATTGTTGATAATAGGCCCTTGACATCAACAAACATTAATCCCACGCTTACTTGCATCCTACCAAAATTTTGAAGCTCACGGCAATGACATATTGATAACTTTCCTGCTCTAAAATTTGAATGCCAAATAAGCTCCTCCTTATACTCATGCCCCAACAGGAATTTATTTTTAAACTTGCAAATCTAGGAAGAGAATCAGAGCGCATAATCATCTTGATACTAACTAGACATTATTGTTTATTTTTGGAGAATGTATACATAAAGATAACTCTATTACAGTATGACCAAATGGTCCCATCTTTAACCAAATACCACCCAAATAATAAGCAAGAAAGAGAAAAAAAAAACACAATTAGAAAAGGAATGTGTTCTATTTTTCTTTTATTGAACTTTTTTAAGCATTAGACTCCAAAGTAACCAAAAGAAATGATTACCTGGAAAAGTTCAAGGGAAGAGTTTCCATCTCTTGGAGCTCCCTGTTTTGCATCTACTCGAAGCATCTCTTTTCTGGAAAAATATTCATAAAAAGGAAAGCAGTCAAGCATGCGATACTTGCAAATTGCAATAAGGAACACAAATACAGCAGGACTCAATATGCAGCTGCTCACCCCTTACAAAATGTATAGAAATTTTGTATAGAAATTTTTCAAAATAGAAATGAAGATATGACTGAAGGGAGTCTTGGCGCAATATCGGGAATAGTTGCTTGACTGAGATCTAGGGTGTGAAATGTGGAATTAGTCTCTTTGATAATGTAAGCAAAGGGATTCATACACTAAATTCATGATGGATATGTCCCTTCCTTAGACCTCACCATAGGGGAGCTTTATACTTTATAGAACCAAGTTACCATTTTTAGAGTATAAATGTTAAATTTATAAATATCTTCAAAGAGACACCCTCCGTCAATCAAAAAAAAAAAAGATACCCTCCAAATTAACTACTTCAAAGACATAAGGCAATCACCAAGGAGCAGAATCTGCTCAATTCAAGAGTATGAAGAGTATGCAAAACATATTGTTGCACTGTATAAGCAGTGTGAGTAGAAGGAAGTCTAATGGTAACAGAACACTGAATAATACAGATAATTGTATGCATATTCCCATTCAATGGAATAACCGTGACTTAGGAAGTCTGGGGCCATTTGCTTGGTTGAAAAAATGACCTTTACAAAATAAATTGTGATATATGTTCAAATGTATGATCTTGTACCACTTATCATCCAATACTGGCTTGGTCCAGCACAGAGGCAGAATACAGGAGTTTGGCTCTTGCCACAACCGAGGTTTATTGGATCCAATCTCTGTTAACTGAGCTGGGTGTGCATCATACCTCTCCCGTCATCTATTGTGACAACATGAGCATTGCACTACTACTCTCACTCATAATCTCGTCCTTCATGCTACTAATTCCAAGCCATATCGAGCTCAATTTATATTTTGTCCTAGAAAAAGTGCTTAGCAAGAAACTGCAACTGGTTCATGTCCATGCAATTGATCAGTATGCTGAAATTCTCACCAAAGCTCTTTCTCCTATGCACTTTGAAGCCGTGAGGTCGAGGCTCAGTGTGTCTGATCTTGCTCTTTTACAAGCATCTCAACCACCTTGAGCTTGCGGGGGAGTATTAGAGTTAGCTTTAGTTGAAATAGTTTAGTTTTTAGAAGCTTGACCTACAAGCTTTTGTTGTAATAGAATCTTACTTGGCAAGTGTGTGCCAGCTATAGTGACAGTTGTGGTAGTTGCTCTATAAATAGTTAAACAGAGCTTCATGTACTTGAGTAACATTTTAGAAAACAACACTTGGAAGTTGGAACAGCAAAACAACAGATATCAAAACATCAACCTATAAGCACCAATAAATTAAGAAAAAGTCCAGGAAAAGTTACATACAGTCCCCATTCGGATGGAGGATTCCATGCTGACAAAAGCATATCAGACTTGGCATTAGGCAGGCAGTTTCTGACAACAAAATATTTTGTTGTAAAATGAGCAACACCTACATCCTTGTAATCCCGGTCAAAGTCATATTTCTACATGTTAACAAAAATCAAACTGAATTAGCATACTCTTACAAATTGAGACCAAAAAGATAAATAGGGAAAGTTACAAAACTAAGTGCTAGCCAGGAATCACCACTCTCAGGTATTTGAATTTGGACAAGAAAAAAAGACTAAATAAGACTGATGTGATTTTTCCCTTGGTCCCAATAGCGTTCAGTTTTGTATACATGCAGACCATGTAAAAAAATTACAAATAATGTAAGAAACTTTTAGGACATATATTTCACGAGAAAATTTGACAGGGACACCATTTTATACTTCATGTGAAGCAATTTTAAAGTGCACTCCGTCAGTTTTGGAAGTAAACGTAGAGAAAAGTGAGAGAGAAGTTTCCTAAATAAATCTTACCATGTCATTAATCTCGGCTTCCGCAAAGGATTTACCATCAACAAGCATGCTCCAAACAACTTTGTTAATTTCCAGGGATATCCGCATAGCATAGGAAGGACTTTTGTTCATCTCCTTCTCTGCCAGCCGTAGCTGTGCAGCTTTTTGGAGAGCTAACCTTAATGCTACGGCTGCTGCCTTTCTAGATTTTTGTGCACTTAGAAGCTCTCTCTTCAGTCCTTGGACCTGCCAGTGTGCGATTACTATTTGATTAGGCAAGCATATTTGTCATATATTGAAAATGAAATATGCGTACAAATAAAAATACATCTCAAAAGTTACTCCCTCTGTCTCATATTAAGTGTGGTTTAAGGTTATGCACACTTCTTAATAAAACCATTGAGTGTGCCAATTTTCATGATTAAATGAGCTTCATGACTACAATATCCTTATTACTATAGTAGTTAGTAGAGTAGTTAGGTGGGTCGAAATAAAACAAACAAGGGTTGGAAAAGAGGTAATCAATGCTTCATTGGTATTTTAAAATGACAAATAATATGAGACAAACCATAGGATGAATATACACGTGAAAACTTAGGATCTAGTATTATGCTAATGAAAAATGCAATATATTTTGCATCAACAAAAAAGAATAGTGCGGTATCTTTCCCCACTACTTCAAAAAGGGTAAAGAAACCAAGCAAAGATAGTGCCACATCAGATGAGAAGAGCCATAATTTTAATGGGATGCAGGCCCCACTGAGCAACATCATTAAGAATGCAAGGACCATAGTTCACAAAATGGAATGGATGGTGTACTTGCGAGAAGTACGATCGTTCCCACCCCCGCTGGTATGGTGTCAGGCAGGGTGGTGATGTTTTTCTCTTTTTGTGAAAGTCTCTTTTTCTCAAAGCCTTCCTTCCCTTTTATAGAAATGTTATTGGGAGTTTAGGAAAGTTACGGAGTTAGAGATGTTTGGGCGGGTCGGAGCATAATGAGCGACTTGGCGTGTAAGCGAGACCCATGTTAAATCAACTGACAGGTCGATGTAACTTGCCTAGGGCTGTATCCCTGGCCGAATATTATTCTATTCCCTTATTTAGGACGGAGGTATAGAGCTATATATCATATGATGGTCCACAGCCCCCCAAGCACGAGGCTAAAACTTAGGCAAAGTGCTTTTTAAGCATAAAATTAAAATGTACATTTGATGATAGATTACATATATGGTGAGGGTGTGGAACGATATTCCTTTTATGGTCCAGATGGGCCACTTTGAAAGGATTTTTTCCAAGCTGGGAGTGATAAATATTCATTCACCATCTTGAGGGGGAGTGTTGTAAATAGTGTAATTGTTAGTAATAATTGTGTTAGGCCCATTTACTAGGCCCGTTAGGCTTAGAATAGCCTATTTAAATGTATCAGTGCTTGTACTTGATTCATAACTTAAAATTTATCCGTGATATTTTCCACAGTATAGTTATTTGTTTCTAAGCCTATATAATAGAATCTATTTGGTGTAGTTGAAACACACGGTTTATGCATATGTCTCTTGTATCCTCTTATTTTCTTTCTCCCAAAAGATACTTGTATTTCAAGTACCATACGCATAAAAATATCACCAAGCACGGTACGTATCTGATTTCTTTTTTAGTATACAGAAGAGCTAGAAGACTTAAGAATAAGCAACTATAATTTAACGAATACTTTCAAGTCAATTAGAAGATTGTTGACCAAGTTCGTTTCTTACCAGCATAGATCTTCCACCAGTTATCATCCACAAGTCACTTTCCTTTTCAGGATGCACATCTCCAGAAGGGTCACACCAAAGAGACAATTTTCGAATATCATCAAGAAGCAACTTTTGTTCCCTCTCTCTTTTTTCAAGGTTGATTTTTGCAAGTTCCACCTCTTCAACACCATCAGGAACCACCTCATCTGCTTCTTCTTCAACATCATCATCGTCTTCAGGAAAAGACAGGCTACTTTTCCGAGGCCTGAGTGGAGTCAAATGCATATTTTATTTCAAGAACTCATCATATATCACAGAATATATTGGGTTTGTTTAAGTTACTTGAAAAAAAAAAAGAGATCATATCAAATTAACTAACTTGATGATCAAAGTCAATCTATGAATAAAAATCTTAAAAAAAAAAAAAATTGAAATAATTATTTTCACACAATTAATAAAAAAGTAAATCTAAAAAGAAAACTATTCAAGCATAGATAAATATTTAACCACTATTTCGAGTTAGTATCTGCAATAAGAAGGCTAAGAGTCGATAATAAACAGAGGTATATGCTGATGTGAGGCTTCATCATGCCAATTGCCAAATAACTATACCTACACAGCAGCGTATTGTTCTATCAAAATAAAGTAACAGCTGAAAAATCTGTCACAAAGGAAATCTCTGGGATCTGAACCTCTTCACAGAAGCCAATAGTCATCCTAGATTATGTAGTCAACTAGTCATTTATGTAGTAATACACTTTTTTAATAACAATCAGGCCTATATTAACTCATCAAGTTTGGAAGAATAATTAATGTTGTAAACATAAAAATGAATTGCTACGTTCATAGATATAAAACACAGTAAAGATGAATAGCATTGTGATTAGGAGTGAGATGCAGCAAACGTGTGATAGAAATAGGTAAATGTTAAAAAGATAAAAGTAATTTAGAATGAGCGCTAGGAGATAAGTGGGCTGGCCATTACTTTGGAAGGCGTGCAAAGAGAAGATTGGTCAACACATCCAGCATGACCTGAAACTGGCGAGACGTCATTGTTGCTGTTATATTACGAGAATTGAATGTGAGCTCCTTCAATGGCTTCACCTGCGGTAGAACTCTTTTTAAAACTAAAGTAAAGCATTTGAAATAGAGTATTGATAGCCATGAGAAATGACATTTACTAACTAGAGAAACAAAGTTTTCTAAGATTTGTGTGTCTTGGAATATATGCACTTACGAAAAAAGACGCATTTATATGTTAGCAACATAGGTATAAAATAGCTTACTTTCAGTTCTGGAGTACCGCCTTTGTGCCTTGTGTACCTAAAATACATATCACAGGGCATAAAAACTCTCTCGAGAAGAGCACCTGTACGCATTACTTTAGGAGAGCTTCGGAGAATTTTCGGAAGCCACTGCAATCCAGCTCCAGGATCAACATCTGTTGGTGCAACATGAGCCTGTACATGCTCCAACATAACAGAGAACTCCATTCTTTTCCATGTCATTTCAGGCTGGTATTCACTAATATGTACGTCAGTAGCACCAAAAGCTTTCTCAATCATGTCAAGACCAACATGAAGGACAGAATGAAATGACCGAGCTAAAACACGGCCACTTACAGCTGCAAGCAGAAATCTACCCTGTTTGTTGAAAATGTGAGATTATTTTAAAACCATGCATGATGTCACAGTATCGATAAATGAATAAAAATATCAAACAAAGAAACGAAGCACTGCGGAGGTAAAAGAAGTAAGCAGGGCATATTTATATGTTCAAAACAAGGCAAGGCGCTAAGTAAATTGATTGACAATACTGGATAGTAAAATGAAAAGGTGTCATAGGAAGGGATTTAATCAAAAACAAAATTGAAGGCAAAATAAAAACCGAAAAGCTGCCCGCTTCAAGTGTCCACATTTGACAAACTTACATTTGCATCCTCTGAATGAAGGTTAAATTGTGGCTCAATGACATTCACCATGAAGTGCCGGGTCCCCTCTGAATCTGAATCATCTATGTTCTCCATCTTAGCTGGCAATGCACCAAAAAGAGGAAACGAAGTGGGAATAAAACTCTGAAAATATTTGATTCTTAGTAAAAAAAAATAAAAAAAATCAATGATCTTGCATGCAATAATACTACTTGTAGCAACAGATGGTATATTTAACTATCTCTTTATTGTTATTACTGATTTACAATCTAATTTGCATATCCAAATTCATAGCAGTTAACAAAAGATCATAAAACATATAATACATACCAGATAGGGAGGTGTCCGCTTTAACCGAATTTGATGGAGATGAAACTGAACCAGAAGTACCTGCTTGCTGAGAAGAGGGAGACTTGGAACTTTTACCAGTTGGACATTTTGAAACATCACCTTGACCTAAATCAGCTTCATCATGCTTTTTATTTTCATCAAGTAATTTCCTCTGTGCATGCTGCCGAGATGGAGAAGGCTTGGGAGGCTCAAAGGCTTTGGATAGACCTCCAACCCAGGCCCAAACAGCATCTCTGTTTTCAATGGTCCACAAAAGCTTAAGACCATAGACAAACACACGTTGACAACCGTCAGCTATTACCACATTGTAACCATCATCATCACTTGGGTCAGACCGCATATGTTCATCAGTTTCACTCCCATTGTCAAACTCAGACCGTACATACGTCATCTCAACTTTTCTTCTTCTTCCTGCTTCTTGCCACGCTAGTAACCTAGCAGGATCAGCCTTTGAGGATTGTCTTCTGATAGTGAAGTAATCGGAGGACAATAAAAATCCATCATCACGATTTTTCTCTGTCATGTAACCTTTGTCAGTTGAGATTTTGTCTGTGGATACAGATTGCGAACTTTTCAGTATCATGTTAACTACTTTAGCAACACTAGCACAGGCTTCCTTATTTAGGAAAGCTTTGAGCATATGAAGGTCAAATCCCTGGTAAACAAGATCAAGAATATCACGCTTGCTTTCAAAAGTATATTTTTGCTTGCCCCTACTATAACACAGTTCATACTTTAGTTTTCTCATTGTGAAAGTCAGTCCTTTGGCTGGATCATCATCATCTAAAGGCATGTTCTTTATACAGGCTGGGGTGGCATCTAGACGAAGCATGAATTCAGTCATCACTTTATCTAGTGAAAGATTGCCTGACCTGGCAGCTCTCGAAACTCCAAAACGCGGCCAACGGGAGAAGCTCCGCAGCTTATGTGGAGGATTGTAGTTCAAGCTCCAGAATCTTAATATCCATGCTAGATCATGAGCTCCAAAGTTAAATGTAGGGGACACGCGTGAAAAATTTTGAGATACATGAGGAGGATCAAATACAGTAGATCCTTGTTCAGTATTATCACTAGCAATGGACAGTGAGGAATGTTTTTCTAATGAAAGAGGAAGGGGTCTAAGAGAGAAGTTCCATCGGAGAGAAAGAGAAGTCGATCTGAAGGGATCAAATACTTTGTCGCGAGGTTTTCCCTCAACTGGTAGTGCAAATAAATAATGATCCATGGGATCTCCAGATCCACATTCCCAGTCCATTGTAACTTCGAGAGTAAAGATAGGGGCTTCCAAAAATGCCCCAGAGACTCCTGTTGGAATTTTGAAACCACATCTGTTTGCCAAACTTTCCAAACTACTTAACAAAAACTTAAAATCTTTGGCAAAAACAAAAACACGACCGTCAGACTGGTGAATTTCCATACAGCTGCTTACAATTTGAAGTTTGTCAACCTTTTCATATGGATCTGTAGTTGCCAAAATATTCCATCTTGATTCAGAGAACAGTAAGGAAACTTTTCCATGGATGTAATTTCTCATGTCGTCCCACCATGGTAAACTCCGCTCCTTCTTTGGTGGATGAACAAGTGGACCAGGATTCCTAACACTTAGATTAGCCCTCCGAAGTGCTACGGTGAAAGCGTAACTAACATCAGCAAAAGCTGGTTCATAACCCACCCCAAATGACACCTCACCTTTCTGGAAATGTATTGGCAAATCCGAATATGTCTTTATAGGTGGAGTAGTACCACTAGCCGAACGTAGCATGCGAACCTTTCTCCATCTCCCAACATAGACATCTTGAAATATTTGAGGTTGAAAGCTAGTTGCCTAGTTGAAGTAAATCAATGAACAATAAATAAGACAAAGGAACGGAAACACTGCATAAAACGTTGCTAAACCCCAAAAAAAAGGTTAAAAAAACAGTGAGAGCAGAGAAAATATACAATCATGTTGGCTTGTATAAAGTAGTAATTAGATATTATATGACACGTCTTAAACAACAGAACTATCTGAAATCATTACCAGAATTTTCACGGGTAACTTGTTGCTTTTCCACCTATTTAATAAAGTGGTTATCTTGTCATCTTTTATGGTTCAAATGGTACCTACAATTATATTTTTACCTATAGTAACTCACCTAAATCTGTCGTACTACTGAACAACGTAGGAACCTACTCGTTTATAAAATTGTGTTCTTTCCCAACTTTGACCATATCTATAGAACAAGAGTCATAGAAAAAACCACAACCAAAGTATTGAATAGCGAATAATGTATTCAACTGCATCTAGAACATTATGTCTCGTTTAATGGTCAAGATAGAACAGGGACGAATAGGATGAAGAGACTTGGATAAGGTCTAATCATACCTTGTTTTTGATGTACACCTACTAACAAACTAGATAACATTATATATTTGAGATTGACCAAGTAATAATATGACAAACATTATACTAAAACGACAGAATTACCTTCACGGCAAAATTACATCTAATTTATGGCAAATGCTAACGTGCCCTTAGAGCACTTGTTAATGAACTAAATAAAGAAACATTATGCTGAAAATTGTGTATTCAATTTCTTGAAAATTTTAAAATTATTCTTTTCAAAACAAAATTAAATTTTCAATAAAAAAAAGAGAATGAAAATGAATAGAATATATATTTTTGAGAACTGAAAGTGTGCAATTGGTAATGCAGTGGATCAGCTACCTACATCCAACCCTATATATAGTAAAGATCAACCTCAAATTTACTGAAGTAGTTGCACTGACTGATGTAACAGATTCTAGGCTTCTATAATTTAGAAGACTACTCGAAGACAGATGTAACAGATTTTTTTCAAAATATTTCTGTTGTACTTCATTGCAGGTAAGACGAGGAACCATTATTTACATTTGAAAACACGCAAAAATTCAACGGAAGTGCAACAACAATTAAATTTCAATTGAAACACTTCCAAGTTTATTCCATACGGTAACTCAAATGTGATTAATCCTTAATATAAATTAAAGGCAGGATTATATGCTAAGACTCGTGCTTACTTCTCTTTCAGTCATTCTATAAGATAACAGTATAAAAATCATGTTTATTTTACGTGATCAAAAAAATAAGAACAATGGTTAAATATGTTTCTAGTCCCCATGAAATTTCAAATTTTCGTTTTTAGTCCCTACAAGTAATTTCTTCGACTTTCAGCCCCCACAATATTTTCTGACATTTTAAAATCAAAATAAATAGAGGCCTGATCAAAATGAGCTCAAAATTTGATTTTTAGGTCCATTATTTTTCTTGAGAGTTTGGCACTTAATTTCATATTTAATTCACCCATTGCTAAAAACTTCTAAATTTTTGTAGGGGACATGTTTATAATGTTATAAATATGCCCACAAAAAAGTCATTCAAAAATTCGAAGGCTACACATGAGCTGACTTAACAGTAGGGACTAAGACTGCCTTCAAAACAATCGTTCAAAAATTCGAAGGCTACACATGATTAACAGTATGGACTAAAACTGCTGACAGGAAATATTATGAGGGCTAAAAGTTGAAGAAAATTTGTATAGGACAAAAAACGAAATTTTGAAATTTTATACGAACTAAAATCATATTTAACTCTAAAAATAAAAATTTAGATTTTAAAGATGAAGTGAATGTAATGAGATACCCATTCAAAGTTCATGCCAATAAGAAATTTGTGGACTTATTCTGAGTGAATCAATTTCTTGTATGCCAGCATGCCAACTTATAGAGAAATGTGAGAATTTTCAATGATATTTCTTTTGTTGTTAGCTTCTTTATGGTGCTTATGAATATACAGAATGACAGGAAAAAACTATGTTCCATGATGTGTTTCTTAGTTTTAATATTGTGGATTTTGTAAGGAAGTTATCTTTTCTTTTTCTCATAGACTTCCCAACCTCTTATCTATTGTAACTTTATCTCAAAGGGGACCAAGTATGACAATAAGGTATTTCTCAAAGGTAGGTATTTTTATCTTTGAATTTACTTTTCTTTCTCGTAACAGGAATATGCAATCAATATCAAGTTAAAACAGTGCCTATAAAAGGGAGACAATGAGGTTCTTTTAATATTACCTGTTGAGCCAACACAAGACGACCTTCACATTTACCAGAACTTCCAGAGAAAAGAGGAAATGTGTAATTCCGAAGCTGGACCACAAGAGAGCTCGTGTTTAAGAGGATATTTGTCCCATACAGTCGGGAGAATGGTATATTATTTTCAAGGCAAACAGGATCAAGCTTTTTCAGAACCTCGATCATCCCAGCATCTCCACCATCAATTTTTCTCAAGCTTACATCTAAATCTAATGCAGATATAGAAAGAAGAGAAGTCCTCGAAGTACTGGGTTTGAAACCAGCCTGGAAATCTTCTTTACAAGCACCTGATCCTTCAGATGACACTAGATTCTGGCATGCCTGGTAATATGATCGGAATGATTTTTTATATATCTCTTCTCTTATGGACTCGAGAGTAGAAGAATCTTTTACATCAACCTCAATATTGTTATAACAAAATTTTCCTTCTTGAGAAGAACTAATGCTGTCGGTAGATTTGGGAACATGTTTCGCCTTCGATATTAATTCATCTAGAAAGTTCAACCGGATGGCTAACTCACCAGCCTCCTTCTTCAGTAATTGATAGTGCTCATCAAGCCATCCCTGCATTGGTTCCTCTTCGATATCAGCAGTTAACTTGCGTATGCAAAATTTTAGGCATCCAAATTGTACAGAACTAGGTTTCTTAACCTTAGAGCTGTCTTTCTTCACAGGAAAAATCAAATTTGTCTTGGTAGCAATTATGAGCTTCAGACCTCGTAACATATCCTCAATGACATCATCAATGGCACGCAATTGCAATCTGTATGGCATGCAAATGTGAACTTCGAGACCTTGGATTACCCAATCCCATGTTGTGACCACATGCTCTTTTGCATTAGATGGACTAGCAGAGACACTGGGAATTCGTGAAATTTGCATTCGACTACTCTTGAGGATCCTGGCTCCGTTGAAGCTAAGCATAAGTCCTTCAAGGAGCACTCCTATACGAGCATTTTCAGAGAAAATTGACTGCACCTGAACCATACCATCAACTCCATCTCCTAGCCCAGCCGAAATACTTAACATTTCTACATCAACAGCAAAAATTGATTCTTTCTGCTTCTGCTTTCCAAGATGCCCTGATTCAGTGGTAGCTTCTTGTTTCCAATTAGCATCTCGACCATGAGACGCATCTCCCATGTGTTCAAGCTTGCTGTTATGTACCAATAACTGCAGCTGCAAGACAAGTTCAATTAGTGATAGATGTACATCAGGCTCCCACCTAAGGGTGATGTCAGTAGCACTGAACAGAGAACAGACAGCAATCTGTTTTAGGCCACCTGATCGTCGTACAAATTTAGCATTTTGCAAATCAAACAATGCCACCTTTGTTACTGGCCGATTTTCCTCCATATATTCCTGATAGACAGATCTCGCTCTTTCAAGTTCAATTTGTGTGGACTGTTTCTCTTTGTTCATGCACAAATTGAATTGAAAAATTTCAAGAGAGACAGAGTACTTGAGCTTCTGGTATTCGTTGGAAGTAGTAGGCATTATGTGGGCATTTCGTGGGGTACCATCTACTGAGACATCTATTATAACTCTACCACCTTGTGAGCCATAATTAACACGCTTGGGGTCTGGAACAATTGCATTATCCAACCCTACCTCGCCCCAAACATATACAGAACACCTCTCAAGATTGACTTTCAACATTTGAGTTCCCTTCCCTGAAGATTTTGTTAAACGCCCTTGGCTCTGAGTTAATTTTTTCTTTGAACCAGATAGAGTTTTTAATAGAGCTTGAAATGATATGGCTGTTGATATGAGTGACGCTATTCTCTTGAAAGTTAGATAAATTCCCATTCCAGTCACATCAACTAATAAACCTAGCCTAGGACCATCCTCTTCGGATGATTCCATGTCCTTTTTCCCCCAATCCAAACAAACCTTTGCAATGTGCATAATGGAGCCACAATTTGATTCCACACCAAAAACACTTTCTTTTAAGAACTCTTGATATTCATCAGCCAAGTGGAGATTTAACTCTCCAAGTTCAACATGTACTGTAGTCCCCGTATTCGAAATGTTGTTTGCAAACAGATGTGATGATTGTGAGCATCCCTAGAATTGGAAAGCAATAAAACTGATGTCATTTTTTAGCACAACTAATTTAAAGGAAAACAAAATATGTAAAACAAGGATAACTACCTCTAAAACAATAGAACTCAAGTGTATCGATATTCAATGTATATTAATAAATTAAATGAAAGGAATTTCAATTTCAAACGTACAAAACAAACCCCAATAATGTGTGTAAAAATATAACTCTCTGTAACTAGTTATGTTGTAAGCCCAGTTAAATGTCATTAGTATAGTTGCACTTAGTTTTACTAACTCTTGTACAAATGTCAATGGCAGCTGCATCTAGACTCTTCCTATATATTTCTAGCGATGCAAAGCTAGGTTCAATTAATTTCAATCAATTTCAGTTTTAGTCAGTTTTTTTAGGCTTTCTCTCTGAAATTCAAGATGTATCAAAGCTTCTTTATCATCAACCATGTCTTCCTCTGAAATCCATCCTCCACCGCGGTTTACGATGGATCTTCTTTCTAAGTGTCACCTATCACCACGCGTTCTCTAGTCACCGAAAAAATCACATTAGACATTAAACTAGTCATGTGTTTTTCCGAAGAAATGTTTCAACTCTCTAACACTTATTAGCAACTTGTTACAATAACAGAGACACAAATAAGCACAATGCTTACATGATATACAGGTGAACCAACCATATCGAAAAGCACTATTGTCATCTCAGGAGCTGAGACATTGCAAGTCCACATGATGATCCTGCTATCAGTTGATTGTGGCTTTACAACAACAGAAGCTTCTTCTCTAAGTACAATTTTTTTCTTCTTTGACAGATGAAGGAGAAGCCAGGGCTTTAGCCGGCTCATTATGATGTTGCACTGAGTGCCTCCTAGCTTGATTTCAGTTTCAGCTCTAACGGACGAAATTGGCTGATGCAGAGGAAGAATCCCAATAACAATAAATAATAAGTTTCCGCAACAAATACAAAAAGGAATTTTTAAGCTCGTTATGAAAATACACACACATACAAATATAACCCCAAAAAATTACGCAGTGTGTGCAAAAGAAATATGAGAATTTAAAATCCCTGTTTTCTGTTTGCCCAAAAGAAATAAGTTCCAACTTTCTTGAAAATTCTGTTTTTACTTTGGCAACTATGCTCCTTTTTCTAGACCTCCTTGTATTTATATTTTCCAATCTTTCTGTTAGAATGTCAGGACCAGTTGTGGGTGTAGTACAATAGAAGCATTGTGGTAGGGTATCGCATATGTCATCCTTCAATTATATATCCAATTCTATTCATGTATGTTTTTTTTAATGAAAAGAAGAAACAGTTTTCTGTAAAGTTTATGGGAAAACTTCCAAACTCCAACTATACATATATAATTAGAGAAAATTATATTGAATAAAACAGAATAAAACCATCAAAAGCACAACGATTTCAGCTTCTTATTATCCGAGCATTTTCAATTTGCAATTAAAAGATAAATATTAGAATTCAGGTTTTGGCCTAACTCCAACATCAAAAGCTAGCTCATGGGGTGAGGGTTGCTCCCCATTTAAATTTTAACCACTATTAATGCATATCACTGTTCTCTGTGGGATTCTGAACAACAACTTTCAGCAGAAATGCTTTCGCCAAATTATGTGGCTTTGCAAAATAACTTCAAGCATAAAACCATCTATAGTGTAGCCACCAAAAATTCTGTGGTAATTATAGATGATAAAACACTTCACCACCAAGTTAGCTTTACAATTGATGTTCTTTTTAATTTAAAAAAATTTATGTTTGCAATTTTATCACTTAACTTTGGGTAAATTTAGCTACGCAAAGTAAAGACATAAGAATGCCAGTTTACAGTGATGCAATGTTAGTGTATATGATAAGGCCGCATAATGTGCAGTACTGTATCGCCTCTTTGTATAAATAGGTGTACCCTAACAATTGTTCAAATAATGAAAAGTCTTATTCAAAATCCATTTTACAGTTTCCAGTTTTCTATCCCTTTCCTTCTGAATATTGACATGCAAAGGCTACTTTATATGATTGTAAATAATTTACCTGTACAGGGATATACACAAAAGAAACCAAATCCAACTTTAATATCTCCAGGATGGAAGAACCAGCTCCTCTAAGAAGCTGTAATATCAATAAGGCAAATGAAAATTTGTCAGGAAGAAACAAAACAAACTACAAATAGAAATCATATCACAAGAACTTCACCAAAATTAACAGTCAAGCTCATACATGAATTTCACTAAACTCCAGTTGAAAATCAAGGCGTGTACTCTCCCCAACATCCTCAGTAGATCGAGATTTGGTGCTTTTCAATTGGATACCTGTGATGTTGTTTTCAATAGAAAGACCATGTTCACGATGCACAAAATTCACATCCAACTTTGGTAGATTGAAGTTGACCTATCAATAACAAAATGCTTCACAGTTGACATTAAAAGAATTTTAAAAACCCATGTTGATTGCTACTTTTGATTAAATAAAACCAACAAATATAACCAAATTGTAATCAAATTAAGCAACATAAAGTGGATAAAGACTTTGAATTTCAATAGGCCCTAGATTTCAAAATTAAACTTACTCAAAGGAAACCAAAAGTCACCAAGGACACAAACACATACTCGAGAGACTTACAAGTGAAGGAACCACATTTTGCCCAAAAGCCAAATTCTAGTGTCCAGAGAGTCATAAAAAGTAACAGAATCAAGACTTCGAAGCAACAAGATCATTACTTATGCAGTTTCTCTACCCTTCAAATTTCTGAAAAAGAAAATGAAAGTGGCTTGAAAAACTAGACCTATCCACAATAAGGAAACCCATAACCGAACCACCACATAAAGAGCATAAAGTTGGGGAAAAGCTGCACAAAGACACACCATCGCACCACACAATCCACCAGAAAGATTAACTGATTCTATAATGCATTTTACTGATTAGCTGAGAACTCTGTGTGCTCAGTGCTTTGCTGCACAAGAAGACCAACAAAAGCCTGCGCATTCTCGATGCTTTGTGTGACTGGAATATTCAGCCGCTACTCGCTACAGTACCTGATAGAAGATGAAGGGACTTAGAAATCATGGTTGGGCCTAACACAACCCTACAAAACCTGCTTGTGAGGTGGGGATTGCCCCCACTTATAAACACATGTTCAGGCCATCTTTTGTCCGATGTGGGACTCTTTAACGCACCCGCACGACCAGCACTATTGGGGGGGACATAAATGGTGGGTGGCCCGATAGCGGAAACCTGGTAGCAGGTGGCGCAATGGATCTTGGAGAGGCTCTGATACCATCTTAGAAATTGTGGTTGGGCCTAACACAACCTCACAAAACCGGCTTGTGAGGTGAGGATTGCCCCAACTTATAAACACATGTCCGGGCGATCTTTTGTCCGATGTGGTACTCTTGAATGAGGGGATATTGTTGCAAACAACGATGTAAATGAGAACTATGGAAGCGCTCCATTTTGGAGTTGTCAAGGGTTTCTAGGTACGGTGAGAAAAGTGAAGGATATAATAGTTGAGAGAAAGGTGCCTGTGGTAATGATTTTCAAGAAGGTGGTTGATGGATGACCTTGGGGCAAGGGTTTTGGGTTTGCGGCCTTGTGGTGTGTTTACAGAGATCAAATAGTGGGAAGATGCGATAAGTTGTTCTGAAGACACCAGGTGGAGAAGATAATGGGTTTCTCGAGGTGGTAGTACGATGGTTTAGACTCTAGAGCAGTGGTAGGAGGAAGAGGAATGTGAAAAGATTCTATAACACTATTTATACGAGGAGCCTAAGGGTCTATCTGTAATTAAAAAATAATAATTTAAATCATTCTGAAAATAAGGACATATATAATGGTCAAATATATGGTCCACGGTGAACCATCCATAATGTGGCTACATTGTAGCCTCCACCTATAACCTAAACCTTGATTTTTTAGAAAGACTGACTTTCCATATTTTCCAAACTATATTTTTAGTATTTAGATGCTCGGATACATTTCTGGCTGTGAAACCTTCTTCCACCTTGTTCTCCAATAGAAAGAAAGTGTTCGCTTCTAATATCTTCCATAACAATGCAATAAAAAAAATGTCAAGGGAGCATCAAGTGAGACATCTCGTTTCAAAGAAACATCAAGAGCAACCAAAAGACTAAACTTCAATCAAACAATTCATATTCAATCAAGCCAACAAGAAGGAAAGAAGAAACACAAAATAGATTCTATTGAGAAACAAAACTAAAAACATTAGAGAGAAGGTTTCAGTGTGTTTTATATTATTGATCTATTGAAATCCGAGTGTACAAGTTGTATTTATAGTGTGTGATGATAGTCATCATAGGTTTGTTACAAATATCACACTTAGTCATTTGCAAAACTTGCATAGCTTATCTAACAACAAATAACATAATGCAGCTAGATGATAACTAATGCCAGCTGTGCTAACAGCTTGAGATTATCTAGGCTATTGCACTGCTGTGCACACTTATAGATTCAAGCAAAATCTAAGTAATGTTTGTCGTAGCAATAATAATATATTAGATAGCACTAATCTTAACGGAGAAATAGTTTCAGCTAGTTTCGAATTCAGGGGTGCGTTTGTTTCAAGTTATCGTTGTAGATTCCAGGGAATAAAAGATAGAAATATGCATTTTTATGTTTGTTGCAAGTTTATTAAATTTTATTTCATGGTATAAAATGTTCCTGGGAATAGAAGAACATTCACAAAGAAAAGGGTGGGAATGAAGTTCCATGAAGATTGGAACAATTTCAAGTGTAACTACTTAATAACTGTTGTAAATGATGTGATTTTAGTACTAATTGACTAGCACTTGGACATTATTAAGATCATAGGAAATATATTGAAACCTTGGTCTACATTAACCTACCTATTATAAAAGGTTCCCAGGAATATTATAATATTAACCAGAAATCTTTTCTAAAATAATAAAACTCCCATTCTTATGTTCCCGGGAAAGTTATTCTTAGGAATAAATCTAGTAAACTGGAAACAAACACGCCCAATAGATGATATTACTGAAGTAAAATAAACTACAACTATTTTGTTGATGTGCTTATTGTGTTTCTTATCTGGTTACCAGTTTTATTGTTTGAGAAGATTTACTATCCTCTCTGCTTGTTTTTTCTTTCTCTCTTAGTAATTAAACATGTGTGTGTGTGTGATGATTAAAAACAGAGAGTATAAGTTAATTTACAACCTTTTCGGGAAACATAGAACTGTACTTGGAGAAGGTTGCAAGTGTTTGCTGCTTCTTTGATGGTTTTTTAGTGCTTGAATCAGCTTGTGACCTAATAACACTGACGGAGTTAGAAGCCTTCGATGAACTCTTGCTTTTCAAAAGCAACTCCTCGTTTAAATTTAACGTGACCTCTCCACTGGAAATGTCCACACTCTTGATAACTATACCCACTTCCCTGTGCCCAAAAAGACAAAAGTCAGAATTAACCTAGCAACAATACAAAATAGTTAGACTAAGACTATGCAAGCTGAAGTCAGGCAAACCAAATACAACTGTGCAAAATACAAAAACAGAAAATCAATAGATGACTAATCGGTGTAGATTAAAAAGGAAGATTGATTTGGCAGATTATAAAGTTGGAAATTTCTTCAGTGCATGTGGTACACTACCAGAACTTTGAACCAAACCAATAGAAACCGATAATTGATTTGGCATTGTAAATTATTCATTACATCGTGCAATATTTGTCAAACTAAGTTCTGCTTCTATCAATTTAGTGCAAAACTAAGTGTTGAATTATATTCTCATATTAAACTAGTAATACACCCGTGTATGCACGGTGGTGGTTGCCATGTTAAGGTAGGCACTAAGCAATAGAAAACTAAACTATTTAGAATTTCATTTAGAGCCCGTTTGGTGCGCAGGATAAGGAGACAGGATATGATTAGAATATCCTATCCTGTCTCAATCCGTTGTTTGGTGCGCCCATAGGAAAGGATAAGTTTAACCTATTTTTAATCCTATCCTACCTCTCCTTTGTTATTTTAATCCTTTATTTTTGGTGGGTTACAAACCTGATAGGATTAGAAAGGCTTTCACGCTTCAGCCGCTTCACGTTTCAGCTTTTCACGTTTCAGCTCTCCCTCTCTCCCGCGATCCCCTCTTTCTCACTCTCAGGTCAGTCCTCCCTCTCTCTCTCTCTCACACACACACACACACACAAAACCTTCAGGTAGAGTTTTCCCATGAATCACTTTCTTCTTCTGATTGTTTGTATTCTTGTGAAAATTTGTAATTATTGATAAAAAAAATTGAATTTGTTAATTGGAAGGAAAATTGAATTTGTAATTATTGATAAAGGAAAATTGAATTTGGTTATGCTATTATCATGTTTAAT